>Ga0315915_1007210_pt1 | contig 13366 bp, 7 predicted proteins | sample MpolbnodulesMG_FD_207738 | JGI IMG/M metagenome (GOLD analysis project Ga0315915, IMG submission 207738) | Medicago polymorpha root nodule microbial communities from Los Angeles, California, United States - branched nodules | ecosystem: Host-associated > Plants > Roots > Nodule | place: USA... | reverse complement strand
TTTGAGACTGTTGTTGCTACTGTCGCCACTGTTAGTAAGAAGTTCTTTTGGAAAACAACGTTTGAGAGAATGATCTTCAAGATTTCCCCAATTTTGGTATCTTAGTCCACATGCATTGCATAAAACTGGCTTCTCTTCTGGTCCCTGGCGCCATACTGGAGTTGCTGGTGATGAATCCATTTTAATCACCGATCCAAAATACTTTAGTAAGAAAATGTTGGAAAAATAAATATAAAAAACAAAAAATTGTTCTCTTATTCTTAATCACATGCCTAGCTATATTTATTCATATACGAGAAACCTTAATTCATACATGCACGTATTTAACTCAAATGATTTAATAGAAGCCTTTTAAATGATTGTACGCAGTACTCTATTAGAGTGACTATGGCCACGGTCTTAATTTTCAAGATCTGCGTTATGAAATTAAACAGTAGAAAATTAATGAGTTACAATAAATTATTGTATTGCCTTTTAAGTTTTGACCAATTAAATAAAGTCTTTAATTTTTTTAATTTATATACTTAATTATACTATATTTTTATGAGAATTAATTATATTAGTTCCTCTGCTACACATACTAAATGTGTTATTTTGACCCTCCAATTTTTGTATGTGAATTATGTCTCACGATTGTGATAAGAACGACTAGCTGGGCGCCAATTAATTTGCACTACAACAATAATTTGATGCATTGGATCATAGAAACAGGGTGATTTTTTCAAAAAAAAATAAAATTGGTTGGTTTATGATCTCTCGAATAGGACTAAAGTTGTCTTCAAGGTATAATAGTGTTTGACAAACTTTGAGTGCGCGAGAAGTTACTTGCAGAACCATGTGAGTTAATCCTATAGGTCCGTATCTACTATATTTGTGGTTGTACTATACTCCCTCATGAAGAGTGAAATATAAGTAAAAATACATATTTACGTTTAATATTTGTAAGGTTAGGCTTATTTTTAGGTTATGATTTTGGAGTTTCTAAGGTCTTTTTGTATATGGATGCAATATTCATGTATTAGCAACAATCCTTTAAAAAAAAACTGTATTAGCAACAATAAACAATATATTAGTAAAAAACAAACAACTAATTACTGAGTTGGAGTCTTGGAGGATACAAGTTCAATCCTTACAAAGGGGAAATATAATAACATAACGATTAATTACTAATATTTCTTTATAAATTTTTTTCATCACCTTCTTTTAAAAAATACATCACATTCTATTCAATTAAATTTCGCAAATTATCTATTTAATATTTTCTCAATTTGATTCAATTAAATTATTTTAGAGCTTAATTAGAATACATTTACTGAAGTAAATTAGTTTTACATCAACACTTAACAAGAACTTTCCATTTTTTTCATGTTATACAATTAATTTTAACTTGAAATGCAATAATAAAAGTGTTAATTTTGCGACATAACTACACTTTTAAATTTATTATTTGTGACTTCTAAACTAAACTATGAATGTTTGCAATGATAGAGAAACTCATATGAGATTTCCGAATGTGTACCGTCAACTTGTATAGTTGTTTTACACTAACATCCATAAGGGATCATGCGTGACGGCTGAATTTTTAGGATCCGTTGCTAAATCCTATCAAGAATAGATCGTCGGGGGTGGAAAAGAATAAACTTATCTTTGATCATGTCTTCTCTTCCGGTCTACCTTCTTCTTTCTTCAAGGCTCTTACAAATATCATTTCTTCTCTTGGATCTTTATTTCATCACTTTTTTTAGGGTGGCGGTGAGGATACTAGGAAAATTTCTTGGATTGATTAGGATATTATTTGTCTGAATAAGGAGTTTCGAGGTTTGGGGGGCCAGAAGGATGAAGGAGTTTAATAATCGTGTGGATAAAGTCAATCTTTTATTCTACCGGTGGCTAGCAAAATACATTAATTTTGCTTTTGGTTATCATGGTTGGTGGCTTAACTCATTTTTCTGTCTGGGCATTGATTATTAATTATCTTTCCTTTTTTTTGTTGGTTCAATTGTACTCGTTTTACTCCTGTGTTCCTTTTTACTACTTCTTGTGCTATATGAGAAATGTTTATTATTGTTAATATATTTTATTTTTCCATGTTAAACAAATTACCATCCACTGACAACTATTAAATTTGACATATTATGTGCGAAAGTTTTTTAAATGAAAGCAATATGAAGGGAAGATAGATTGATAATGAGCAGGAGACAGAGACAGGGCGAAGAGTCGTAGGACAAGAACAATGGAAACTACAAAAGAAAGGTTTGATAGGATAACAAGCATAACAAGGGCTTAGGAGGAAGCTCAAGAAGAAAAGGTAAAAACATTTTTTTTTTCTTTTAAGAATCCATATTTTTACATGTGAGTAAAAAGTCAAATTACCAAAACAACAACAACAATAATAATAATAATAATAATTGCTTGTTATTTTATATTAGAGAAACAATGTCATAATGTTGCTCTATTTTTGTTTTTGTAAACCACTCTATTATTTTTAATGGAATTAGAATTGAAGTTATCATAGGAGTATTATTTTTTCAGGTCGTTATCATATCGGATTAGATTAATCTCAAACGTGAAAAAAATAATCGAGAGAAAAAAATGACGAGATTTATTTCCATGTCAGTTATGGTTGGACATGTTATGTGACATTTCCCATACAATGTCATACACATGGAATTCCATATAGATCCCACTTGTTAATGTTCTTTGTTGTCTTTTACTTTTTTTTTCTGTTTTTTTTAATAAAAAAATTAGGAAAGGGTAAATTATTTTTGATAAGGGTGGTTGTATTAATGGTAATTTTACAAAAGTCTCTTATAAGATTTAAATCATGTTCCTTGACTTTTTTTTAGGTTAGGCTTTGACCAAACTTTTGTTTTTTTTTTCCTCTTTATTGTAATATACGTTTAGCTTTTTAATTAATAGTTTTTTTTACAGAAAGCTTTTTAATTAATAGTAATAGTATGTTATGCCAACTTTTTCAGTTCAAACTATAATTAAAAATTCCATCGAGTCAAAAATTAATACAGTGTATTTTTATTTTTTTTTGGTCAAGTAGCCTAATAACTAGAGCTCACACAATTTAATTGTGGAGAAGTGGGGTGTCCAGGGTTCGAACCCGGTCCCTACATATAAAATGCAATATCCCTACCAGCTGAGCTAAGCTCACGAGGATTAATTCAGTCAAAATGGAAAGAAAAAAATTCAAGAGCTTGAGGAAGGAAATTAATACACTTTGCTCCACAATGGTTGCATGGACCACGTCTCTTCGTATCTATGTATAATCCTTTTCTTGGACTAGCTAGGAATAAGAAATTTTATTGATAAAAGAATCAGTTCAAAAAAAAAATCTTCAAATATGAAGAATACAAACACAAGACACTAAAAAACTATATATAAAATCATATAGAAAAGGTTCTAAAAGTTGCAGGTATACATGGAGAGGGTTATTATGTAACACACACAAAAAATAGAGGGTTATCAAAAATAAAACTCGGATACAAGAGAAAAAAAATCATTCAACCATTAATCATCAATAATTATATGAAGGTTTAATTGCAGTTTTAGCCCCCTAACTTTCCCAAAGTTGCGATTTTGGCCCCTAAGAAAAAAAAACTACAAAACAGCCTCCTAAGTTTTGCAACTGTAGCAGTTTTGGCCCCCCAAGGCCAAAATAAAAAATAAAAAAAATAACATGTGGCACCTCACTTAGGGTGCCACGTTAGCGTAGACCGAGTCAATATCAGCCTTGGGGGCCAAAACTGCCACAGGTGCAAAACTTAGGGGGCTGTTTTGTAGTTTTTTCTTAGGGGGGCAAAATCGCAACTTTGAGAAAATTAGGGAGCTAAAACTGCAATTAAGCCTTATATAAATGCAGAAAAATTCCATAATTTTCATACCTTCTTGCTTGTGTTTTTCTTGAGTCTTTCACAATTCGTCACTTAACTTCTTCTCTGTCTCTCTCCTTTTCTTTTTCTTTTTATGATATTTTTTTGGTGTTATTTTTGATATTTTTTCTATTGGTGGTATAGCCTCTATTATGTGTAGCTTATATGTGTGTGTTTGAGTGTGTAAGAGTCATTTATATCAAAAATAAATTGTCTATATCAGTCGTCATACATAGTTACAAAAAGGAGTTTTCGTTACCTTTGAAAACATTAATGCATAAATTACATTGTTTTTCTAATCCTCTCTTTCCCAGGAAAAAGAAACTTAGGTAGTGTTGACCAGAATGTTCCACTTAAAATAGTAGGACATACATTAATTTCATTCAATAAAAGAGTGAGTATTAGAGAGAGTGTTGAAAAAAGAGTTCCCCTGACATTTCTCAAATAAAGAATGATAAATAATTGTTCCACCCAAGAATCAAACTCAAACTCTTCTAAATAATTCAACCGGAACCCAATTACTTGATTTACATGAACATCATAAAAAATCAATTGTGAATCAAGTAAATTCAAACTTAGTTTGAAACTCAACTCTAAAATTAATTCAGTCAAACTTAATTCATGAATCAAATAAGAGTAAACTTACGCAGGAATTTAAGTTCGTTAACTAAATGAGTTGAACATAAGTTATATATAGTTCAATTTATTTTATTAACGACTTGACTCAATTATATATTTAATAATTTTTAAATATTATACTAATTTTTAAATATTAATATATAAAATACTTCATTTTTTAAAATTATATAATTGATTTCATACATTTAAACAATTTATGTTACTTAGTTTTTAAAACTATTTATATTTATTAAATATTTAAAAAGAACCTTAATGTTTTCCTAGTTGTGAAATTTTGTTGATTTTGCCTTTTTTTTAAGAAGTTTTATTGAAATATTATAAATCATCGATCAGGAATTTCAAGTTACATCAAGAGTTTGAGAATAAAGTAAGAAAGAACCAAAATAGCAAAAGACAATCATGTTACAAAAAGATTCACAAACAATGTAAAAGGTTTAGCTACCACAAGTGATAGGTGAAAGCAAAATTGTGACGCTTTGTTTTTCCCCACCAAAAAGATTGAAACCTGATGTTATCTAGAGTTGTTGTAACAAGGACCCATTTCGTCTAAACATTTGAGAATTTCGTTGGTTCCAAATGACATAGGCGCAGGATAGCAAAATGAGATTAAAAACCAAGAGGATGCTTTTATGAAAACCGCCTAGACTTTCAAACTGATGTAAGTGATTTATGGCATGTTCCAATTGCTCTATGCAGAAGCCAAGCCATTGCAAAATACCATTCCAAGTTTTACAAAAATAATCGCAAGAGAGGAACAAGTGATCAACATCTTTCATTTTACCACATCCACCCACACAAGGTTGCTCATTATGCTGAAGAACATGCCTCCTTATTAAGTTGTCAGTAGTTGGAAGACGGTTCCGCAACAGACGCCAAACAAAGAGACTGACCTTTAAAGGGACCTCATTGTTCCAAGCATATGCAGTTGGATCGGTTGCCTGGTTGGTGATTGCCGACATCATGTATTTATAGGCACTTGTAAAAGTATAATTTTTTGAAGGATGCAAATACCATAACCACATGTTAGAAAGATTAGGCTGCAATACAATGTTAACTAAAAATTCATTGCACACTCTAGCCAGCTCCTTCTTCCAAGCAAATAACCTACGCCTCCACTGTCACACCTCACCATCCTCCCCCCACCCAAGAGAAAACATTTAAGCTATCATTGCGTTTTTTAATTAACGGCTAAATCCAAAAGTCGGCTGAACTTGAGTTTGATTTCCGAGTTGAACAACTCTTGACCAGATTTTACTTATTTTCTATCGAACTCTAGATTATCATGACTCATTTCTCTGAGAATCAAATGTTTAACACAAAAAAAGAAAGTCAATCCAAACGGATCCGCGTTCCTTTTTCATGTTGGTCCCCATTAGTCCTTAGAGCACAATTAACAGTTTCCTTCTGATAAACAGTGGCTTTTGATCTATTTTCTGTTGGCGATCTAACCTAAACTAATGGTTCGCCCCGCAGGCATGCACATTGGTAATTTTGTACATATTGTTCTTTCAGTAGCGTTAGTTCCATGTACTTGTTCAATATAAGGTACATCAATTGTGGAGAATCTAATGTGTTTTTTGGTGGTGGTCGAGTTTGAACTCTGAACCTTACATATATTATGCATTGTTCCTACCAACTGAGTTAAGCTCACGAGGACATAATCTAATGTGTTTGATATTGTAGGGTATGTGATCGAATTCTCTTTTATCTATTATGATATAAAACCATGAAATGATAAATTTCCCTTTTGTTTCCTTTATTGTCCATTAGAAATTTTCCCTACCAATCAATTTGATATTCTAAATTTACAATTAGGATTATCATAAATAAGGGTTCAAAGTTTCATCAATGCAAGTTAACGAAACATAAATAAACGCAAAACAAACACAAATCATACTTCAAACCAACAAAAAATAATCAATTAAACAGATAAAGATATAACCATAAAAATAAATTAGAATCTAAAGAAAACATGAATTGGTGAGCCAAACCGACAATTTTATGGGTGATGGTTTCAAATTCGGCCAAGTAATCGTTCATCAAACCTAGTTGAGTTAATTTGAAATCCCCTTTGAGATCATGTATTCTGAAGGAACAAAACGAGCATCCAAAGCATGCAAGCACTATGCAAATTTTGAATGTTAATAGTGTCAATATAATAGCAGTTTTTGGATAAATGTCATTAGATATTTAAGGCAAAGGCTATAATAACGCTTTTTCAAAAAGCGCTATTAACAAATAAAACAGAATTATGGAAGGTTATGATAACGCTTTGGTTTAAGCGCTATTATAGACTTTGTCATATGTTATCCGTGTTTCAAAACGAGCTATTATTGATTTTCTTTATAAAAAAAATGCTAATTCAATATTTTTGGTTTCATTGGGTTATTATATAATCGAGCTTTCCTTCTGATATTCTTTTTTCTTTACTTAGAAACCATCTTGATTAAAGGCTCATTATGCAAAGCATAATCTTGTTTATAGGGAAACTTTATTCACAAATTTGAAACATGACTTCTTTTATTTTAGTAACCGACATGTATGGCAAGTGGGGCGCCTTTTTTTTTTTGTTACCCAAGCAAATTTGTATTCGTAAAAGATTTGCTGGATTTTTTCTCGCGAGATATAGCATTGTCCTTATGCAAATACCTATCACAATATTTTCCTCGTCACCATATATATATATATATATATATATATATTATTTATGTATGTATATTTGTTTGTTTCTCAAGCATCTTTATCCTTAAAAAATGCCCCGATACCTCCAATGCATAAGCAACATTGTCATTTAAAGTTTCAATAGTAACAGACCAATTTTGTTATAATGAGAATTGAGAGTAGCACACCATTTTTTTTTGTCTAATTTAGGTGGTGTGGCTTCAATTTAGGGAGTGTTGTGAAGTGTGTTTTGTTCCATTTGAGGTGGTTTTCCTGCACTGTGAACATGTTTGGTGTCTTTTCGGAATGTCTTATGCAGTGGCGGAGGCACCATGGGGCCAGGTGTGGCCATGGTCCCCCCACTTTTTCTAAAAAATATATTATACTACTAGTATATATTAGGCCAAATACCTCCCTGTGTCCTTTAAGTTTTACGTTTGTTTCACATAGGTCCTTTAAGTTTCTAAGGTTTCAGATAGATCCTTTAAGTTTCGAGTTTGTTTCAGATAGGTCCTTTCTATCAACCTCCGTTAAGGCAAAATTAAAGGACCTATCTGAAACAAACTCCTGAAACCTTATAAACTTACAGGACCGATCCGAAACAAACTCGAAACTTAAAGGACCTATTTGAAACCTTAGAAACTTGAAGGATCTATCTGAAACAAACTTAAAACTTAAAGGATCCGGGGAAGTATTTGGCCTATATATTATTATATACTTCTATTTTCACATAGTCATAAATATGGCCCCCCCTTAATATTGTTTCTTCTTCTTGTTCCGGGTGTTACTTACCTATAGGCACAAATCATCATCTGCATGTTAGCTTAGCTCTCTCTTTCTTTCTTTATTTAATCCATACTATTAGACTTATCTGATTGTTACTGGTATCAACAATGTCAACCAAACTTGTTTCATGATTCTGCCCGTGTTGTGTAGTGTTGTGCTTGCTATATTTAATAGTAGCACCATTAATCCAGTATAATTTTAGTGTTACTATATATATATATATCATTTGAAGATTTAGTGTTTCTTTGCTAAATTATACCTACTAAAACTTGGTCCAATCAGATGAAGTGGATCCTAAGATCTCTTGAATATTAGTTTTGGAATGCTCTTCATTAGAGAAACTAAAATTCTCAATAATTTTTTTTTCTCTTTTCTTGTCAAAACCAATTTCTTAAACAATTTGAGCATCCATGATTTCATGATGCAAGACATCAACACTAACAACGTCCCTTATCAACAATGGTTTTTAGTTTAGCGGAGTCCACAAATCCCAAAAGAGGATCATATATTATCAACACACTTTTGAGCAAGTATTTTGTTTTTTCCAAGCAAAGTTAATATAGTGATACAGTCCTGAATAATAATAAATTTGGTGCTACCCACTTGAATCTATTTTCTTTTCGCCAAATCATCTTTTCGCCAAATCATCTTTTCGCCACTTGAAGTACAACATTCGCGTAAAATCATCAAGACTTACCGGATTTTCAAAACTATTAACAGTAGCAAAGAGGATTTTTGGACCAGTATTTGAATTGGAATTCATAGACCAAACAAGTAATTTGAGAAAGCCAGATTTAAGGCTCAAGAAACCACCACACAAACGCTTCAAATATCTTCAATTGAAGAATATATAAATTCCTAGATTCCGTTACCTTAAGAAACAATGCTCCATTTTCCCAAAGGTGACTAATTTGGTAAGCAAGTCATAAAGTTTGATGGATAACTCTCTGATAACCACAATCTACCGTGAAGATGATTTTGAATCCAAACTCATTTTATTATACTCCTCTTGAGGTTTTTTTATTTTAATAGAAATATCATCTTCTTCTAAGTTATGCTTTGGAAATTCGGCTAAGAGGTTACGTTACAAGTATTATTCATCAAGAATTGGACAAAAAAATTTATTTAATGATTTTTTCTCAAATTCTTTATCTTGGTCATTGTCTCACCTACAACATCACCATTCCATTTCCTATTGCATCACCACACTTTCCATCAGTATGAGAGACGACAGTATTATGAAACGATGGACCATGAGAAACCAAATGCTTCGTCGATGAATCATATGATAAGATGGATTCTTGGATTCACCACCAGAATAATACATTTGTTGTGCACTAGAAGATTCGGCGGCAAAGATTTCACACGCAATAGATAGCATGGCCATGCATGACCAAGCATTCAAAGAAGAATCTATCATGATAAAAATATAAACAAAATGGAATCTAGTAATCGAATCTATGAATAAGGAATTGTTGACATGGAAGAGTAATTCTAATCAACTCTATTTTATCAACCCTCCTATTATACATTGTCATTTTTTAAGACGCCAAAAAAGGTGTCAGCTGAAATTGTGAGTATCCAAAGAGAGTTTATGTAGGACGAAGATAATGTGAGGAAAATGACTTCGGGAATTAGTTGGGAGAGGATTTGAAATGAGGTTTAGAGGTAAAAAAATATTGGTTTTTGTTTAGCAAGTCCCTCCCTAATGCTTAAAATGGTGTAAGAGATGCCTCATCCATAAGAATCGATGTGGCATGAGTTGTTGGTACATAAGTATGGGAACCTAGCTAATGGGATGATTTATCAAGAACAAATATCAAGTGCAAATCATGACCCATGGAGGGATTTAAGATCTCTTGCTAGTGGAAATTCATCTACGGGTGCTTTATCACTGTTCGATTGGAAGCTTGAACGTTGCAATAGAATAGTATGCAAAAGACACTCTAATGCTGGCCAAAAGTCGTTTAAATTTTTGTAGGCAAGTTCAATCCCTCCCAAATTTAGGTTTAGTTGATATTCAAGAAGCAGGATAAAGTATCAATTGAGATAAGCACTGTCAAATACTAATGATTCAAATCAATCTCAAGTCCAAATAGTCTCATAAATTTCGTGGGGTGTCAGAACTAGTCAACGACACATGAAATTGAAAATTCACTCTCAAAGACTTGTGTTCCATGTTTTTAGCTCCACGAATAGAAATAAATAATTTCTTAGGGAGCATGATCGGAGAGAAAGAGAACGTGTGGATAAAAAAAATAAGCATGCCAAGAAACTGGGGAAACTAGGTCAAATGTGTGACGCCACGTACACATAACCACAACGAGCACAAGCACCACAATACCCGTGAGTTTAGTTGAATTATTAAATCTAGCCATGTCTGCAATTATTCAGCTAACTTTGGAATTCAAAAACAATTGCACTAAATTTCATAATTTAAAATCTCAACATTTGAACTAAATTGAATACATAAAAGTGTTAAATTTTACAAAAATTTTAAAAAATCATCATTTTCTGGACTAGTATCATGGATTCATGAGTTTAAAATCATAAATGTGTTACCACTTACTCGAACAAAACATTTTGGGTTTATCTGAATTGATTTGGGTTCAACCAAAAGTGCTAAAAAGCACAAAATTTAGTGCTTTAGTTTGAATTGGATCATCGTGTTGATAGAATTGACCTAGGGGTGACAAAATAGGTTATATTCCGCGTGATTAACCTATAAAAAAATAAAGATGAAAGGCCAACTTAAGTGGTCGAGTTGAAACTCTTGTCCCGCCCCTCAACAAGCTGGTGGATTGGTCTGCCAATTTGTTTTACATTCACGAGCAACTAAATAACCAAACATGATAGTACACATGCCACAGTCAATAATAATTGAAAATATGAAAATAAATTGGGTCTCCAACAATAACATCAAAATAATTTAGGTTGAACTAAAATGCAAGACACTAATAAAATACAAGAGAGACTCAACATGTTTTACCGCCCCTAAACAAAATACAACACACTAGCCTGCATTGTGGACTATAAAAGATACTATTATTAGTAGTAGAAGTCCAGGTCAACTATCACAATTAATTAACGTACCCTCTTGTTGGACATTTATGTCATGGCGGGAGGTGGAAATTGGTTAGTAAGAGTGTAAGACTTGGGCATATGCGAAGCGGTGCCCAAAAACCAAACTTTTAAAGTTAAATCCACCGCTGACAATTTACAGCTTAGCCATATATAGTGGAGTTTAACTTGAACCACTATCAAATCATCATGGTCTGGATCATACAACTTAATTAGGCAATAAAAAAAGGTACAAGAATCATTACGAGTTGAATTAATGTGTAGGAGACTTGTAACAGAAAAATAAAAATGTGTAGACTTCCATATTTTGGGCCTCTTCGAGGGCAACAAGTTAGGCTTTTATGTATTTTTTTTAATAGGAATTTAGGATTTTATGTTAACAAAATAATATTTTGACATCAAACTTTTTAGGTCAAATGTTAGTCATTTGATTTTTATGTGCATTTTAAAATATGTCTAAGTTGCAAAAAGATAAATAATAAAAGACAGATAAAATCATACCATGATGAGTAGAAATGATTCCATAAAAGAGTTTTTTTTTTTCTTTCCTTAGAGTGGAAATGGTTTTACGAAGAGTAGAAATTATGTGAATAAAATCAGTGCTGAAAATTGGCGGTCAGGAATGAAAATTGCCATCAGTGATGTCTGAATTTTACTATATTATACACTCTGGTCAATATTATAAACAAAAATTAGCATTTTAGATTCATTAATTAAATAATGTATGTGGTATATAATAAAGATCATATACATCATTAATTGAATGAATCTAAAGCGTAGATTTTTACTTATAATAGTTACCAGAGGATGTATATAATATATATTTACTAATAATGTAGTGTTCATCTTTTATCCGTGTGCTTTGCAAATTTCATACCTCATCTTGTACCTGTTCTTCTTGAATCACGTAGAAGTTGTATCCTTAAATTAAATAAGTGGACTATGATTTATGGGTCTGTCTTTGCCTCCAGCGATTATCTAGCGACCCAATTGGTTTGGAAAGAAGCACGTACACATGATTTGAATTTACCACGGTTATTATTTTTATTGAAGTACATTTTCGAAGCAGTTCGTACATGTTTAAACCGATCAAAAGGTCAAAACAATATTCAAATCCCTCAAATAAATTATTTGGTTTACCAAAGAATTTCCAAACTAGATAAAATTCCAAAACTTATTTTAGTTACTTAAACGTTTTTTTGACAGATTAGTACTTAAAACTTGTACCTAGTTGTAAAGAATGGACCCGGACGTGGTAGTTGATTTTGGAGGGAAAATTGTACTATCATCCATGTTTTCATATGCCAGCTAAATATTTTTGTAAATAATATAAATTTTAGTCGAAAATGGTCTACAACCAAATTTAGGTTTAGTTTGATGTTCATGTAGAAGGATTAAGGATCAATTGAACTATTCATAGTCAAATACGTATGACTTGAATCAATCAACGACACGTGGAATTGAAGATTCAACCTTGAATACTTGTGTTTCAAGTTTTTAGCGAAGAGAAAAAGAATGTGTGGATAAAAACAAGCATGTCGTGGAATAGGAAAAACAAAGTCAAACGTGAGACGCCACATACACGCACCAACAAGCACAATACCTGTGAGTTTAGAAGAATAATGGTGGTCAGGGCTAGATTTTGTAGGTTATAATGTTAGGTCACTTTTTGTATAAATACTCATTGTAAGTATAATTTCTAACACAAAGGCATTCAACCTATTGTTTTTTATTAGCAATATTCATCATTTATATTTTTGCCTTTCATTTATTTATGTTTTCATTAGTTTATTAGTTATATAAAAAAAAATCCAATAACATGTACACCCTCCGATCATTATTATAAGTAAAAAAATTACTTTTTAGATTTACTAAATAGTTGATGTATCTGATCTATATATAAATCTTATGTATACATCAACCATTCAATTGATCTATATGTAAATCTTATGTATACATCAACCACTCAATGAATCTAAAATGTGATGTTTTGCTTATTGTAGTGGTTAGAGGGTGAACATAACACTCTTTGTAGGAATTAAGGAACCCACAACTAAGACCAAATTTCTTCATTGCCAAAAACGCTTGATGTAAAAGAGAATCAATATTGAGAACTTTTAATCAAATCCTTGCCTAACTTTCAAATTCAAAACAATTCCAACACTTACGAAATTTCATAATTTAAAAATCTCAACATTTTTTTTGAATGACAAATGTTAGTATGTCAATTGTTATGTTAGTTTTTTCTTTTTGTTAAAACTTGAACTCTAGACCTCAAATTTTTTAACCCTTAACTCAAATCTGTTGAGTTACCCAAC
>Ga0315915_1007207_pt1 | contig 13371 bp, 6 predicted proteins | sample MpolbnodulesMG_FD_207738 | JGI IMG/M metagenome (GOLD analysis project Ga0315915, IMG submission 207738) | Medicago polymorpha root nodule microbial communities from Los Angeles, California, United States - branched nodules | ecosystem: Host-associated > Plants > Roots > Nodule | place: USA... | reverse complement strand
GTTTGTATTTCTCTTGTACAAAACTAAAGCATTATATAAAACCTTTTGACGTTTATGTTTATTCTCATTTCGATATAATTAAACATATGCTATCGAAACCAATTTTACACAGTAGAGTTGGTAAGTGGGCCTTGGCACTTACAGAATATTCATTGACTTACCAGTCATTAAAGTCTATTAAAGGCCAAATTGTAGCCGATTTCATTGCTGATCATTCGATCATAGAACCATCATTGAATGGTGCTAGTGATCAACTTTGGAAATTGTACTTTCATGGATCCAGCCACAAAAATGGCATCGGGATTGGAGTTATGATTATATCACCAAAAAATGTTCCAACGACGTATAAATTTTGACTTAACCAGTTTTGCTCGAACAATGAGGCTGAATATGAAGCATTGATCGTTGGTTTAGAAATTCTCCTTGAACTGGGGGCAAAAAGCGTCGAGATAAAAGGCGACTCGGAATTAGTATTGAAACAATTAACGAAAGAGTATAAATGTGCTAAATAAAGCCTGATCATGTACTACACCGCTGCAAACGCACTGCTCAAACGTTTCACCCATATTGAGATACAACACGTTCCTCGGATGGAGAACCAAGAAGCAAATGATCTGGCCCAAACGGCTTCGGGATACAAAATTTCGAAAGAACGAATGCAAGAACCAACGAGATTAGGAATAAGCGCAGTTCGAGGGAAACCCCTCCTAAGAAATTGTTAATACAAAAACTTGGGGGGCAGAAGCGCCTGACGGACACGCACAAGGTACGAGCTTGGTTGAAATTTTTGTTATTAACAATTTATTTGACAATGATTGGCGAAAACCAATAGTTAACTTTCTGCAAAACCCCGATGGGACAACTTGTCGGAAGATAAAGTATAGAGCCTTAAGTTATGTGATTATAGGAAATGAGTTGTTCAAAAAGACTCCAGAAGGAGTTTTACTCAAATGCCTTGGAGAAACAGAATCGTATATGGCTGTTTCCAACACTCATAGCGGGGCATGCAGAACACACCAAGCGGGCCATAAAATGAAATGGCTCCTGTTTCGGCAGGGGGTGTATTGGACAACCATGCTAAAAGATTGCATAGAATTTGCCAAAGGTTGTCAAGAATGTCAAAAACACTCCGGGATTCAACGTGTACCTGCAAGTGAATTACATTCGATAGTTAAACCTTGGCCATTTAGAGGATGGGCTTTAGACATAATTGGAGAAATTAAACCCAAGTCATCGAAAGACTATAGATATATTTTGGTTGGGATAGATTATTTCACCAAATGGGTAGACGCAATCCCGTTACCAGATGTCACCCAGGGTGTGGTCATAGAGTTTATTCAAAAATACATCATTCACATATTTGGTATTCCAGAATCCATTACTATAGACCAAGGATCTCCGTTCGCAGGTCGAAAGATGGTGAAGTTTGCTGAAGATACCGGTTATAAACTGTTAACCTCGACACCATATTATGCCCAAGCAAATGGTCAGGTGGAAGCGGCAAACAAAATCATTATTTCCATAATTAAGAAGAAAACTAAACAGAAGCCCAAAAATTGGCATGAAGTTCTTGGCGAGGCCTTATGGGCATGTCGAACATCCCCTAAAGAATCGACTAACATCACACCTTTTAGGTTAACATTTGGTCATGACGCAGTGTTACCGGTCGAAGTTTGTCTTCAATCAACTAGAATCCAAAGACAATGCGAAATTCCGACAAATCATTATTGGAATATGATTCTAGACGAACTAGTTGATTTAGATGAAGAAAGATTAATGGCATTGGAAGTCCTCACAAAACAAAAGGAAAGAGTAGCAAAGGCTTACAATAAGAAAGTAAAATCGATGTTTTTCGCTCAAGGAGATTTGGTGTGGAAAGTCATCTTGTCAATGGACAAAAAGGATCGAGCCTTGGGAAAATGGTCACCCAATTGGGAAGGACCATGGGAAATTTTAAGAGTCTTTTCGAATAACGCATACGAGATCGAAAAGTTGAATGATGATCAAAGGATTTTACGCATAAATGGGAAATATTTGAAAAGATATAAACCATTGTAGCAAGAGTTTATAATCACACAAGAGTAATTCGAAAAGAAACCAAAATGGCATTAGATGATAAAGCCAACCAATGGGCAAATTACATTTAAACATCAAAAGTCCCCAAAATGGAAATTAAGCTAGCCATTACAAGATGAGTGTGTGGTCAAAGAGAAAAAAAACTAGAAAGCTTAAATGCTGAAAGAAAAAGTTGAAGTTAAAATCTAAAGTCAGAATCAGAGGACCACCGAGACTCTAGGCGTTGTGATCAAAGCCAAAAACGTCAAAATCAGCCACCTAACCTCACTATCGAGGCGATAGCAAACGCAGAAATGGTTGAAGATGTATTCGTCGTCATCAGCAGGAAGAAACCCACGGTAACTACCTCTTCTACCGCCCCTGGGCAGTTATGCACAACATAATTCGTACAAAGGCTCATAGTCACATAATTCGTCTCCAAACCCATCTATCTTCATTAGGCAAGCATTACTCATTGTATGAAGGCTTATTAGTCACATAATTCTACAAACCTGTTCGCGGTACTTTTGAGAACCGGTTCCCGTAAATTCGCATATGAACACGTCACATGTGGGGTACCAAATGTACCGTCACAAATAACCACAAATTTAGAAGAAGAAAAATTGAACTAATTTACATCATTTGTATTGGTAAGTGTGACTGCCTAATGTCCCCCACCATCTGACCAAGCCATACGTGGTTTTGGATTTCACCAGCAAAGAAAGTAGCAAGGTTCTATATTTATAACTACCTCTTTCCTTCAAAGTGACTAGAATGTCCGATGTGGGACTTAAAAGTACTGCAAGTTTATATATTTGATAAACCAACATGTGTTTCATTGTCACGGTTTACGTCCATTCTAATTTAATTAAAACCACCATGAACCCATAACGTACCGCCTATGTATACCCCTTACGTACCGAATTCTTTAAATGTTACGAACCACGTATTCGAACCCGTACTACGTACCGAAGTGAATTGCGAACCGTGTGACTATTTCTGTCGGTAAAGGACAAACTCTTAATCTTCTAACCCGAAAGTTTGGACTTTACTTTATCAATCAAATTATCAAAGTCACTCTAGCGTGGAGCTCTACCAATCAAAGGAATACCCAAATACTTACTGAGGGACTTAGTTTTCAAAAACAAGATAGAAGTTTTAACCAAGTTGAGTAGCTGACTAGTTGCCCGGATGAGGAACAAAACATATTAAGTGTATTCTTAACAACATTCATAATGTCTTTGGTGGCTTTTCCAAGCAAAAAAGTAAATCATTTGCCACATGAGCTGCAATATAGCTGACCCAGTTCTACTTGTCTTTGGAGGATACCAATCACCATTATCCACCACTTTAGCAATCAAATGAGTAAGTGTGTCCATACAAAGGACAAAGACGTACAAAGACATCGGGTCGCCTTGTCAAATCCCTCCGAGGTAAAAACTCTGAGCAACTTCCATTCCACATAACATTTGCCTGTAAACATTTCGAATACAATGCATTATAATATTAATCAAGACCTTAGGGAAACCTATTTCCTTCAAACACAGCATTATCATCATCTCTACTCTTAGTAAAAGATCTTTATAAAAGTTCCTCACCATATCCTTTAGCTCCGTATCATCTTCAATATAATTTTCCATTACTATTTCTCAACGTACTGGTCTTGTTTCTCCTTTTTCTGTTAGCAGATTAATATGATAGTATTTAGTATTTCTATCACCATCATACAACCAGTTAGCCCGAGACCTCTGATGACACATCAATTCCTCCTAATACAACACTTCAGTTAATTCCTTGTGCAAAGATTGTTCAAGCCAAGAAAGATAACGAGACTCATGTCATGAAGTTGACGCTTTTTTTAGTGTCTCCTAAACGAGCCAACAACTCCTTCTTTCTTATACTATCAAAGTTAATTGTCCTCCACATCTTCAATTCAACCTCTACCTTGCTCAAACTTCTCAATCAAGTCATGACCATGATTCCATCATCTGATCAAATCCATTTTAAAAGAGTCATGAGTTTGCCATTTGCTCTCAAATCGAAAAGGACGGTCAACAACAACACCCTGTATGCCACACACACTCACCATCAAGGGATGGTGATCATAAAAGGCCACCTGCAGAAGAGTTTTGACTAAATCATTCGGGAAATCAATTCTCCAAAGATCATTACTCAAATCTCTATCCAACCTCTCATAAACTCTAGGTCCATTATTATAAATAAGAAATCAAAAAGGTTGCAAGCATCACTTGTATCCTTGAACAGCCTACATCTTCCAACGCTCTCTAGAGCACCGCATTTCTTCTCATCTTGAGACAAAGCAACAAGCACTATAAACCCCAAGTAGAATTGTTCATTAACTAGAGATTTTCTCACATATGGATGAGAAAGTCCATTGTTATGTTTATTGAATAAACCAGACTCAGGAACTAAGCAACAACATACTTATAAATATATAATTCATTAGAATATACAAATGAAATATTGTAAATAACCCTTGATTTTGTTGAAAGCTACTTACAAAATCAATGAAATAAATAATGATCCTATGACTACCTCTATAATACAACTAGAGATATTAATTATACAAGGCTATATCCAATTTGTTAGGATATACAGTATGTGTGACAATTTACATAATAGAATTACTTGCTTTACCAAAAAATAAAGGAAATATTTAACTTGAAAACTTTCCTTCTTTTTATATTTTCTTTATTTGGATTTTTTGTTCATAGGTCAGTATTTAACAAAGAAAACTTGGCCCACAAACATATCTTACCCTTATCCATGACCAATTTTGCCCCAGTAACCAACCAATGACCTGGAGTGTGTTGTGGGCCTTTACATAACTCTGACGTGTCCACAAATTTCAACATTTTTTGTGTTTGTACTGGTACTGGAGGTCCTGTTGGAAAAACACTAGAATCCAAAAGTACTGTTGATTTTTTTTGGTCTTTACTAGAACCAGATATTGATGTGCTTATTGCTGAGAAAATTCCAGATTTCTGGGACAATCCAGAAGAACCCTTTGTCCAATTTGATTTCACAACAAAAGAATTTGACACCTTAGAGAACAATAACCTCAGATGTAGGACTCTCTTTGTGTCATGTTTCTTCACATGAAGTTGTGCTCCTGTGACAATAAATGCCACATTTTTTTCAGTGCTCCATTTAGGATTGTATTTCACTGGTGCTGTACATACATGGGAAAATTTCTTCCCACTTATAGCTTCAAAGAAACGTTCATCGCTGATTTCTTCTGACCATATTGTTGTGTCTTCAATTTTGTTGCTAAGCATTGTTGGAGTGTTTAATAGATGTTCCACGTGTATTGCTAACCTGTGTCACCAACATCCTTGTAAATTACCTTAACTAACAAGTCATTTTTGGTTCCATATGCTACAACAGTACAATTTTGGTATGTGTTTAAATTGTGTAAATTTGTCTCTAGCTATGAAACCCAGACACAACACGGACACTGAAACACGCCGACACAACTAATAATTTGAAAAGATTACATAATTTCATGTAATTACAATTGTCAGGGTCATGTCGGTGTCGGACACGTACGACACATGTCCGACACCGGAACACGCCTAATCCGAGGAGTGTCCGTGCTTCATAGGCTCTAGCATCCATCCCAATTGTTATAATGCATTTACTGATTTGCTATAAAATGCAATTAAGCCAGAAAAAAATACTAACTGCAGTACTTTTGAGTAATTTACCTGTTGCATTTCATTCCTTCAAGAAACAAACGCATGCCTGTGATTGGCCTTTTGCCAACTGTTACCTATTATGAGTGAATAAGAAACTTAGGCATAAGAAAATGAAATTAAAGTATAATACTATATGAAGAGGAAAGACTTTGAAAATCAACATACCTTATCGGTATTTACATAAAGTTTGGGACCCATCAAATTGAGAGTGAGAAAAGGTGAAATAGTAGATATGTTTGTACTTGGACCAAGAGGTAGATCATTGTGAACAGGAGCCCAAAGCTTGTATCCTTGGTAGTCAAGAAAGTATGACAAATCTGACATTGGTGGCTTATCTGAATTTCATATCAATTTAATTCTTCTCATTAGTTCAACAACCAAGAATTGAGAACGTGCTCAAGAATAACTATAAACATTATGAATAGGACCCAAAGGCTTTAATAAACCTTCTGTGCTTGGAAGTCAATAAAGTATGGCAAATCTGTCATTATTAGCTTATCTAGATTTTACATGAACTTATTCATTCTCATTCATCCAAAATTGTCAAAATCAAATTAAACTATTGTCCCAATTTTGAATCAAATGTTTATCCATATTATAATATTTAGAGATTAATTTATTTAGGATAAAGTAAAATAAACTTACATCGAAGATAGAGGTTGATAGCATGGGAGAGGAATCCCCTGCCAGGAGCACCTTTAAGAAGAGAGATGATGGGAATGAAGCTAAAATCAATAGCATCTGGTTTGTTAGGAACTGTGAGCAGCCATTCACTATGACTGCTTACTTGTGTATCCCCTCCCCTCTTTACACATATTACAGTTATTCCCTGAAAATTCAATGTTTGAAGATGTAGGAAAATTATTATTTGTGCTAGTAAAGATTCTTTGCTCTTCCAAGAGCACCATTCCGAAAGAAAATGACAGTAAACAAGATTTTTTTTAAAAAAAAATAGAATAGTAGAAGAACATACATCTTTTGCACAAACGGATGTAGAGCCGTTGAACGCAACGATTTGCGGACCAAAGACATCGAAGGCAGCTGGTACCTGTGTTTTTTTAGCATGTCACATGGTGAATATTGAGATCAAGTCAAATCATGGAAAACTATAATGCCTTTGTTAGTTGTTTTTAGGGGTTTAATTCGTTTACGTTGCTAGTGTAAAGAGTTTTTATATTGTAAATTAATTATAACGGTTAACATTTATCTTTCATCATAACCATTTCTAAATCACGCATTGTGATGTGAGTATGTGACAACCTAAACTTTTTACAATCACAATATAGATGAAAATTAAACTACAATGTTTAGGTTAATAAAATCATGTGAAGATATTTAACCTTGTGTTTCTGATCTTTATTTTTGGGAAGGAAATTGCATGTCCCACTAAATAACTGTTCTCCAAGCTCATCCAAATGATTCTTGAGCTCTGATGGTCCCAAGTTGGAAGACACGTCTTGCTTGACCAACAATAAATCTTTCCCTCCAATGCTAAGACCCACAAGGATGTGAGTCCCAAAATTCTCAATGAATCTGGTAAAAAAGTTAATCTTTCAAGAACATAAATTAAGGAACTTCGTCCGTATACATTTTTAAAACCAAATAATCCCTCCTTCCTATAACAATTAATTTATTTAATCATTTCACAAATAAAATGATTTTTACAACTTTTTATGATTGTCTTAAAATTAGTTTCTCTAGACTACCAACTCAAACTTTTACTACTAAATTGTTAAATTAATATGTTACTAGTATAGTGCACAAATCAAACACAATTTTTTTTCCGTAACATATCCTAGATTCAATTGTACTTATTATATCCCCATATCCTCCTTGCAAGTGGGTATATTTGAAAGAGTTTCATTTGGTTATCATGTTATATGCAAAAATTTCACTTTAAGAGATACAAAATAAAATCTTTTTGTGAAAATTTTGTTGGAGAATATATTGGACAAATAAAATAAATTCGTTCATTCTACTCATATTTTGTTCTTACACAAATGTCATAGATCAAATCTATAATCATTTATTTAAGAGATGCAAATTTCTTATCAGGAACACTTCAAATACTCGAAAGAATTTATATTTATACTATGAATACTAATGTAACAAAAATAAAATTTATCAAATTATTGATTAAAATTAATCTATCTAATCAAAATGTTTTCATTGTCATGATGAATAATAATATTTTTGTTTCATTTTCCATTGTAAACATAACTTTCTCCGTAAAAAAATGTAAATATAACTTTATTTTTCCCATTAATATTTTTAATTGATTCAATCAAATCAATTGTGCTAATATAATTTTAGAAAAATAGACTACTGGTGGTATTATTAGCAACAACATATTACTGGTCCCCTCACAAAAAAAAAAAACTAGTGGCTAACAAAAGGGCGATTTAATAATTGAACCATCAACGTTGCACGACTTCGTTCAGTTAAATTATCTGGTTCCTCTTCGACCTAATAATAGATCTAGATGGAGTAATTTAATCCTTCCTTGAAACCATTGATGTAATTAAGTTGACTGGCACTCATGATAAAATCAGCTAGAATTATTATTATTATTTTTTTTTAAGAAGCTAGAACACTGTTATAAACAAAAATAGGTCTTAAATTATTAATTTTAAGGAAAAAATGAGGTCTTAAATTTTAGTCACTAAACTATTTTTTTTGTCAAGTAGTATAGTGACTAGAAGTTCATCTTTTTAAGTTGAACAAGTAAGTGTTTAAAGTTCAAATTATACCTCTTCATATATTATGTAATATCTCTACCAACTGAGTTAAGCTTACGGAGACTAATCACAAGTCTAATATAAACAAAAATTAACTACTTTTAAACTATTTAATATTAGAATTCCTAATATACCATTCATTTAATTTAAAAATGTTTAATTGAAATTTTCCATCAAATATCAACAAAGATATTTAACTTGTATTTTACATAAAATCTAAAAGTTTTATTTCACTTAACAAATTTCTTTTTGAGAAATGATATTTGTACAACTTTTGAACAATTTTATCTTTCATACCCACATTATGTCTTTACTCTCTATATATTTCTTTTTCTATTTTGATTGGCTTTTACCAATAAAAAAATGAGAAAAATAATGTTGTCATCAAATAATTGTACAAATATCATTACTCTTTTCTTAATGTCCGTAAAGTTAGTTTATTTTTCTTAATAAACTTTTGTTTTTAGAGATTTTGCTTAATAAACTTAAACTCGATCATTTTGATGTGATGCTAGACTCTATAGTTATACACCATATAAAATTACACCATTAATATTAATATAACTCAAAAAGAGGGAAAAGTTAATAAAAAAAATGAAATATATATTCAATACACACACAAAAATGTTGTCCAAGTACACCTTGAAAACAATTGTCCAAGTAACATTTATCGTGATGCTAACATATTTTTCCAACAATTAGTCAAAAAAATTCCAACAAGATAACCTCTTATTTCCACAATACCTAACCCTTCAACGTGGTTTCACCTACATGTTACCGCAGGGATTTAGTTGCATGCAGTCATACGATCAAGAGAGATATGGTCAACCAATCAAGATTGTATGATCGCTATTTAAAATAGCAGAAATAATTAAAAAAATTATGTTTTAGATCTGGACCGTACAATTTTGATTTAATGTCAAATCTCTCTTGAGTGTATTACATGTAATTTTGACTATATGCAATTTAAATGTAAAGGGTAAGCATGTTGTAGGTTTGATCATATATATTTGTGGTAGTTTTTTTAGTTTAATAAAAATAGGATAGGATAGTTGTTCATATATATATTTTTTTTGAAGTAGGATCCTATTAGATAATCCCTTTTCAGAAATAATTTTTTCACACACCTTATAAAAAAATTAAGCGCGTGACACTTTTTCCTTTTTTTCTCTTTGCTCTCTATAAAATAAATAGTGCCAAATGACTTTAATCCACTTTTTCCTTTTTTTTTCTCTTTGCTCACTATATCATTTGGTTGTGAGTTTTATTGAGTATATAACTTGTCTGTAAATTCCTTCAACAAAAAAAAAAAAAAACTTGTCTGTAAATCAATTCTGAAAACCAAAACTACTGTCTAATCATTTAGATATATCTTTTTCCCGAATTGTATAATTAACGGTAAATTAAAGTATTGAAGGAGTCAACTACAACCACTAAAAAGTGGGGACACGCAGCCGTAGGAAAATTACCAAGAAAGACATTAATGTAATGGGTGACGATATATGATTTCCATGATTGATTGGTAGTATTTGGTACGTGGTGGAAAAACCAATTTACTTTGGGATAGAAAATTCATTTTCATTTATATTAAATTACATATTTGGAATTTAAATAATTAAAATAAGAAAAAAGGAAGAAATCATGAGTGTACCTTGCAAGTGCAGGAGGATCCCTTGAAGAAGGAACAGCTTGAATAACTTGTTTAGAAAGAAGAAGTGGGTATGGATCAATATGAAGATTGAATAGTTTTATCAAATATCCATCAATACCTAAACACTTTGTGTTAGCTGCTTCAGCTGCCCATGAACCCTCATCAAACCCAAACACCGTATTGAAATATCCACTTGGAATTTTCCCAGGTATTGAACTCTTCCTGTTGAATAATTCTGACATCTAACATCAAAACCACACAACCCAAATTTCAATCATATGAAAAACAAATTATGCCAAAAATCCAAGTCTCCAGTTTTTATTCAAAATGTTAAGTTAATACGAAGTTCAGTTGAGAGGTTAGTAAAGTCTATCACGGATATAGATTATGCATTAGATAAACTCTCAAATGTTGTCCAAGAGAGATCAAACTCGAATATTCCTGCTTGATTTGACTTTTACTAAACTTCATTAACCACTCGAGTCGAATCAAATAAAAAAAAATGCAAGAATAAGAACAAATGATTGATATGAAAAGAGTGAATTAGCTTACTTGGGTGAAGGTAAGGATGTCGGATTGATAACGTGTGCGGTCGCCTTTATCACATTTGATGTCAACGGAGACATCTTTAATGGATCCAAAACCTGGCACAGAAAGCTCTCTTTTCTCTACTTCATTGAGAAGAATCAAACGTTCTCCACCTTTGCAGAATTTGAGCCTGAAATCTGATGTCAAATCGAACCCTTTTCCTAAGCTGTTAAGAGCTTTCTCAACTATGCCTTCATCCATATTTTTTAGTTTTTATGAACAAATGAAAATGAAAGAAGTATCACTTAAAAAAATGATATTAATATATGTAAGTTTTTCTTTTCAAATACGGTGGAATAAGAAAATCGAGTTTTCTTGTTTACATTTGTTGATGCCATCATTTGCAAGTCTTGGGTTTGACTAACATATTTAATTTAGGCTTTTGAATTATTTACTACAACGAGACTTGGTTGTTATGATTTAATCAAACTTTATTAATTTCATTCATTCCGGTGGCTTGTTGAGGGAAGGAAATAAAGTAAAGCATTCACACACACGCGGGATGAGATGGTTTGGGTTTGGTTTTCGATTTTGGAGAAACAACAATATTGATTCATTGATTTGGAACGTTTTTGTCCCGTCCGTGCAGACACAATAGGCCAAAATACTCCCTCACATCTCAAATAGTATAAAGAAGAGTAAACTACTTGCATCGTCCTTCTAAATTATTATCGATAATTATTATAGTTTAAAAAAGTCGATTTGAATATGTTGACGTACTTTTTAGCTGAATAAGTGAGACATATCATCCCTTTGTTAGAGTATGATGGAATTGGAACGACCAATGCACAATCCTTACCTTAGCCATATACGCCTTCCACTTACAAAATGTATTTAAAATGTGAAATTTTGCTTATAATAGTAATCAGAAAGAGTACTTTCTAACCGTGGTTATCATATTTCCACAACGTTGAGTGAAAATATTTGAATCATGTACCAAATGAATAGTAAACATGCAATTAATATATCAAACAATGTCATTCAAACCTTTCTTAAAATATTTTAAATCTCATGCATCAATACTTGAATTTCTACATAAAGAATATTCGAATAACCAATATTACCAATATGATAAGTTGATCCATTTTGTCCCATTCAGAATCTATTTTTTTGATTTATAGGGAATAACCCAAGATAGATTGAAGATTTTAAACCACATGTCAAAAGACCGGTTAAAAATAAATCTAACCGGTTCAATTCATTTTATCATCCCTAAATATAAAATGTAATTTCTTTATAGCGATATACTCACTCTGGGGATTATATTTTTGTAAGAAGTATGTATTACACGGTTGAATAATCTATAAATAAATATAATATAAATACCTGTGCAAATCAAATTATAAAAAAAAATATTAAAATACGAATTGTCAATTTTTTTATGTTAGAATTGTAAAAAAAAGGCCAAATACCTCCCTGGGTCCTTTAAGTTTTACGTTTATTTCACATAAGTCCTTTAAGTTTCTAAGGTTTCAGATAGGTTCTTTAAGTTTTGAGTTTGTTTTGGATAGGTCCTTTAAGTTTATAAGGTTTCAGATAGGTCCTTTAAGTTTCGAGTTTATTTCAGATAGGTCATTTAACTTTGGCTTAACGGAGGTTGATAGAAAGGACATATCTGAAACAAACTCGAAACTTAAAGGACCTATCTGAAACCTTATAAACATAAAGGACCTATCCGAAACAAACTCGAAACTTAAATGACCTATCTGAAACCTTAGAAACTTAAAAGATCTATCTGAAACAAATATGAAACTTAAAGGACTCGGGGAGGTATTTGACCTAAAAAAAAATGTTAAAGATTTTTTTTTTAAGGAAAAACAATATAATGAAACAAGGACTAAGATTTTTTTTTATGTTAGAATTGTCATATTATCCTTAACTTATTTTTTATTTGTTAAATAAACATATTTTTTTGTGAACAAATAGTGATGTATTAATAATGAAAAGGTAACAATAGTGATGATTTTTTTTTTTAGAGAATAGTGATGAATTGTTGGAATTCAAATTTGAATGGTTAGTTGTACATCAACTATAAAATATGTAACTCGTATTAAATATATTAAAATTTTGAGTGCAAATACGATATCAATGTCGGAGATATTGTTGGAGTTGAAATTCAAGTAGTTAATGCCGCATGGTCTTGATTCTTAACTTGCATTACTTTCGATACACTCTCCCATGAGTTGAATACATACTTGATGTCCTAGAGTTTTTTTTTTTTTAGGGAAGATGTCCTAAAGTTTTTGGTGAGTATATTTGCTGCCAATGCACTTTGGACTCACAAAGAGTTGAATAAATGACTCTTATGATATATTAGTCTACTCTATCAAATTTTTATGATTATATGTTTATAAAGTTTGAGAAAAAGGATGTACATTGTTTTACACTAGCCTATAATTATATGCAAAACTCAAGCGGTTTATGAAAATTGGAGAAATGGGAAAAATAGGCTTAAATATTGCACTCGTCTCTGCAAATATGTCTCGTTTAAGTTTTGGTCCCTATAAAAAAAAAATTGTTTTTGGTCCCTGCAAAATTTTTTGTTTTTTAAAATAGTCCCTGACCCCATTTTTGTGATGATTTGTATACGTGGCACATGATGACTGGACCCAATTTGTAG
>Ga0315915_1007206_pt1 | contig 13372 bp, 8 predicted proteins | sample MpolbnodulesMG_FD_207738 | JGI IMG/M metagenome (GOLD analysis project Ga0315915, IMG submission 207738) | Medicago polymorpha root nodule microbial communities from Los Angeles, California, United States - branched nodules | ecosystem: Host-associated > Plants > Roots > Nodule | place: USA... | reverse complement strand
ACGAAATTCTCGTCGAACGGGAAGGTGGTTCTTATCCTGTGGAAGTCGTTTATGAATGGATTCCGGATTTTTGTTCTCATTGTCAGACACTTGGACATGATGTTACAAACTGTCGTTGGCTGTACCCAAGGAAGGAAGACATGTCTAAGGATAAAGTTGCAAAAGGGAAGACGCAGATACCAGCCAAGAAACCTCAGTGGGTGCCTATTAAAGAGAACCCCTCTGGTATAGGTTCATCCATTGCATTTGCAGCACCTAAACCTACCGAGCCACAAATCAATTCGACTGCTGCTAATGGTTCTACTTCTGCGGCTCCAACACTAGCTCAGACACCCCCCTGCGTGTCTGAGGAGATCCCCCAATGCTCTTTGCCTTCGCGCCTAGTGTTGGAGTTAGATTCCCCTGATGATGTGCACGCTGACGTGCTTTCGGATGATGTGGAACAAGTAAACTCTGAATCGCTGGAGGAGTTGGTAATACCTCGGATTCACAATGCACTTGTGATGCATCCATCCTCAGATGCCCATGATGATGAGCGTTCTTTTACTGTTGATTTGGAGGGCTCCGCTTCTGCTAGGGAGATGTCACAGACTCAACATGATGCAGCGCATGATGACGTGCAAACCAGTCCCCCCAGATGGTCCCCTTGTTGTTAGATCCATCCCTGACGGCACTGCCACTTTTTTGGAAATGGAGCGCCTTACTCAAAACACCAATTACACGGTTAAACATTCGGGGACTGATGAGAATGGCGACAAAATTTTGACTATTTATGAACCACATAGCAATCTGAATGTGCAACACGACCTGGACCTCTGGATGCGTGTTCGTGAATATGACAAAGCTAATGCAGATAGACCTTTCACTCCGGTCTTATCTCGGAAACAGAAACAACAGGTTAGGAAAAATCTTCAGATTGGTAAGCCACCGCCTTATAAAACCCGCTCTCAAGGAGGATCCACTTCAGGTGATCAATGAATTTTCCTTATTGGAATGACTCGACGAGTGCTTTGATGGTCTTTAAAAACCGGTCATTGGTTTTGGTTTTGCTCTGTAATCGTTGGCACAATTTAGGGAAGGAAACTGTTGCACTGATTTACATGCTAATATGGGTCATTCGATACAAGGCACAACTTGGTTCTCGGTGTTGCCTCAGACTCTTCAGAGTGATTTCTTTTTGGACCGGAGTGGGTTCCCTCGCTCTCGGTTCCCGTAGTCCGGTGTTTCCTTCTTTTTTTCTTCTTTTGTTTGTTGTTTCTTTTTTCTTTTCTTTTTTTGTTGTTTCTTCTTTGTTTTTTTTGAAGGTTTTGGCCTAGTCCCCCCTATTGTACTTTTTTCCCCTTTTTTTAATAAAATTATCTCTGAGATTGGCGGTATAGGAATGGGGTTCTACGGGGTGCCAACCTAGTTGGGATGTCGTTGCTTCCCCTTGATGCATGTCCAATCTCCTGGCTTAGCAAAAAAAAAAAGACTATAATAGACATAAAAACTCTCAAACTCGAAATCTCTTATTAAGTTGAAAGAAGCTCAAACCATCTCGTCTCCAAAGATATTCTTTAATAAAAATAAAAATAATACTAAATTTAAGAACTAAAAAAAGTATAATTAAGATGCATTTAACATTTTCATTAAATATTCCTTTTAAAAACATTTTCATTAAATATTTTAATTAATTAATAAATAAATAAAACATTAAATAATTTTACACTTTTAATTTATTAAATATTTTTCCTTCAAAAAAATCTATTGAATATTTTATTTCATAAATTCCCTCAAAAAATATTTTTATTTCCTAAATCGTTGTTTAAAGATATTCCTCAACATTTTTCTTTTCACACAAGATATTCTTTAACATTATTATAATCATACCGCGTCAAAAGAGAAAACATTATATTATGTATAGCATATATAAGTACTCAAAAGTCTCCCTGAAATATGTTCAGAGAGAGAGAGATCATTTTCTTGGCTTCAAAGGCTTTGAAAATGGTGAATGAGTAATTAGATTGTCTTACAAATACTGGTCATATAGTATATTTTTGTTGGATTGGATATGGGGTTAGATTTGTTCCAATGGACAAAACCAAAATATAAGAACACTCAAATTTGTTTTGTTGATGCAAGAAAACAACACAAATGTGGAGAAATACACACAAACATGGATTTTAGCTCCCCAGTCATCTCCCTCCTCCTTCATTTTCTTCTTCTTGTTTCTTTGGTTTGTCATGTTTATTCTTCAGAAACAAGTGGCCAAAATCAAACTTTTCTACCAAATGAAGAGTTTCACAAGTTTAGGAGGACCATAAAAATGCATCTTCGACGGATCAACAAGCCTGCTGTTAAGACAATTCAGGTATGTTAAAAATGTCTTCAACAAATTTCTCAACCTTTTTTAAGAAAAAATAAATGGTGTTTGTGTAATTTGGGTTTGTGTTGTTTTTCCGCAGAGTCCCGATGGTGATATAATAGATTGTGTTGTGTCTCATAAACAACCCGCTTTTGATCATCCTATGCTCAAAGGACAAAAACCATTGGTATTTTTGTTAATTTTTTTCTCAATTGAAAAGAAATTAAAATTCAAAAAATTTTATAGCCATTTAATATTGTTGGGTTTTATGCATATTTTTATACAGGATCCTCCAGAGAAACCAAGAGAGCATAAGCAAATGGGTATTGAAAATTACAACTTTCAATTATGGAGTTTCTCGGGCGAATCATGTCCAGAAGGAACAATTCCAATTAGAAGAATAAAAGAAGGTGACATGCTAAGAGCTTGCTCTATTAACACATTTGGAAGAAAATTGAAACGTGTGAGAATGGACACCACCGGCGATGGACATGAGGTACAATGCCATTAAAGAAAACAACGGAAACTCAGATTATTTTTTGTCTTAACATTTCTTTTATATTCGATATTTTTATGTTTCTTTTCCATATGGTAAAGTATGGAATAAATAAACAACTTAAGAGATAATCCAAAAAACAACGTAACAGAGATAGATAATGGAAATTGGTTAAAGCATATGGTAGTATTTTTTTAGGGGAAAGCATATGGTAGTTGAGTATTTAATTTTACGTTAAATATGTTTTGGCTTATATAAAGTTACGGTGGTAAGTTTAGTCTTTATAGCCTTCCAAAAGAAAAGTTAGTCTCCGTAAAAGAAATCTGACCATTTTTGTCTATATTTTCTTTATAAGAACTTGTGATTTATTTCCTACATATGGACTAAAAGTATCAATTAATTTTATAAAAAGTAGAGGTTAAAAATTGATAAAAAAAAGAATTTATAAAACTAAAACAATTTTTTTTGTATTTTATAAGTTACAAAATCATAAGTATTCTTTCAATTCTTTTGAAATAATTAATATTAGACATAACAGAGAAATTCTTAATGTTTTCTTTTTATATTTTATATCATTCTTTTTATAAGTACGAAAATGATCATAGTACAATTAGCACCCAAAAAAAATATAGTAAACAAAATAATATTTTGATAAAAGCATAATAAAGTAATAAACAATTTCTAGTATTTCTTTTCTAAAAGAAAAAAGTGTTCATTTTTTTGTCTTTCTAATTTAGTCATGAATATGAGTCCTTTTTCAATTTAAAGTGATCACAAAATTTCATGGTTTATGGATAATGGAAATTGGCAAAGCATATGTTAGTTTTTTGAGGGGAAAGCATATGGCAGTTGAGTATTTAATTTTACGTTAAATATATTTTGACTTATATAAAATTACGGTGGCAAGTTTAGTGTCTATAAGTTTGGTCTCAATAAAAGAAATTTGACCACTTTTAGTCTATATTTTCTCTGTAAGAACTTGTGATTTTAGTTCCTAGGTAGGAACTAAAGATTTCGTTGTTTCACTTTAACTAAAGTGAGATGATTTATCATTCGTAAAAAAATAATAAAAAATAATAATCATTTATTAACACATGGACCAATTATTTTTCATCTTCAATAGAAACAATCTTAAACCCAACACAAACCAACATTGAATTGAATCTAATATAAATCTTGTGCTATTTTTGAAAATGAAGTGCTAACAAATTGGTTCTTCTTAATGATGCACAGCATGCAGTTGGATATGTGAGTGGGGATGAGTACTATGGAGCAAAAGCTAGCATAAATGTGTGGGTCCCACAAGTGGAAAGTCCATATGAGTTCAGCTTGTCTCAAATATGGATCATCTCTGGTTCATTTGGAGAAGATCTCAATACCATTGAAGCTGGTTGGCAGGCATGTTGATTATTTTCATTAATTACTTCACCTTAAACAATCAATTCATTCAATCATTTCCTTTTTCACTAGTTTTTATAATAGCAACTCCCCACTTATTTTTTACTTGTCATTTTAATGTTGCGTATATTTCATACGTCTCAAAATAAGTGACATTATAGACGATTTCACATATGTTAATGTACACTTATGACATTTAATATTTTTGGTTATATATTAGTAAAATTATAAATGCAAAACCAAATCCAATACTTCATAATGAAACTTTAGTAAAAATGATGTCATCTCTTTTCCATTTATCCATTTTTTTTTATATGTTTAAAATGAACAAATAGAACAATTAATTTGGAAAGAAGGGAGTATTTTTAATTAATCTTTTACACAATTTTTATTTTTAAACTAATTTTACACAAAAAATCTTAAATTCAATGGATTTGGTTTTGCATTAAATAGGCAGTTAGAATGTCAACCAACTACCTTTCATTTTCACCAATGTACATAATTTTGTATTTGGTCAATCAAGCTAAGTTTAAGTAATTTTTTATGCAGGTCAGCCCAGAACTCTATGGGGATAGCTACCCTAGATTCTTTACTTATTGGACGGTAAGTAAATTGATTGAAGTAAAGGAGGTGGAAAAGTAAACTATCTATGATTGATACTACTTGCTTCAAGTGTAAGATACCCGTTAATAAAAAATGTATTTAAAATAAAAATGATAATAGCTAGTAATAATTGCAGACTGATGCATATCAAGGAACTGGGTGCTACAATTTACTTTGCTCTGGCTTTGTTCAAACTAGCAGTAATATTGCAATTGGAGCAGCAATTTCTCCAACTTCTACATATAATGGAGGCCAATTTGATATTAGCTTAATGATTTGGAAGGTAATTTTCTGCTTAGAATACCAAAAATGAGCCTAAAATATTATGGATAATTTGGTATATATCTTTCCATGTTTCTACTGTTATTTACTGCTTACTTAGTTACTAAAGTTAAAACAAGATAAAATAGTTCTTGGAAATAAAAAAAAAATCAATTAATTAATTATAATTATTCCAGTGTCAATTTAGTCCATGAGATTGTTGCATAGTGACTAATGGATTAGAAACTTAGTCCCTCTGGTCACATTTATAAGCAAAACATAACTTTTTAGGTTCACTGAATAATTAACGTATTTAGTTTATAAATGTAACTAGATACATTGATTATTCCATGAACCTAAAAAATAGTTTTTTACTTATAAATGTGACCGGAGGGAGTATAGTTTTAAAGAACATTTAAATATTTTTTTAACTTCAATAACCAAGTTAACTACTCCCTCCGTTAATCCCTCCGTTCCTTTTTATAAGAGTGCTTTACAAAAATCACGGGTATTAAGAAATATTGTTAGAGTAATAAAATTGTGTCAAATGTGTGTGACTATTACTAGATTAGTTTTAATTAAATATATATTTAATGTTAATTTTCGTATACCAAGATAAATTGCTAGTATTACTAAGGAGTATATTTAAAAAAAGAGTAACCAATACATCTAAAAATTTGTATATGATCTTATATATAAGGACAAAACTTTTTTTTAAAATTCTCCAATAAAAAAGGACAGAGGAAGTATAACCATTGATTTGTTACAAAATAAGTCTCATAGTCAAAGCCTCAAAGGAAAATATTTAAACTGAAAATATGGTCAATGGTGGGGGCATGGGGCACTCCATGAGTTTGTAAGTCTCATTATATGCTTTCGAATTTTGTTATTATGTAGAATTATAGAAGAAGCAAGGACAAGTTTATTATAACATGTTCACAACATAATAATTTGTTTTGAAAAAAGTAACATAAATGACACACAAAAGGTGAAAAACAATATAATGAACAAAATTTTCTAGTGTTCAAATGTTAGTGAATTTAGGTGCCATATTTTCTCACTTTACTACTTTGGTACATTACACGCATGCAGTGTGTGAATTTGAATAATGCACTGTAACTCCCTTATGCTTTATCTATTTCAAGATTCTTTTCTTTTCTTTTATTCTTTCCCTTTTTTGTTCCTTTTTTTTTTACCACATAATTTATCATATTTTTTACTTTCTCTCATTCTTTCTGAGCACTTTGAGAACATCATTTTCCTTTGCTTTTTACAACTAAAGATATTCCCATAATTCTGAACGCCTCACCTTTTTTTATTCCTTCATTTTTCTCTTATTTAACAAAACCCTAATATTTTGCATATTTTACACACCACCTTGGTACCTTTGTTTTCTTCTTTTTGACTCATTTCTCTTATCATGTCAGCTAACATGTTGCTCTTAATGATTATGTTTATGTTTGAGTAATTTAACTTTGTCACAAAACAAAAGTTGTATCGTTGAAGATTTACTATGGTAACATTGATACCTCAGATTGAATGTGTGTCTGATGATTAACATATGTCCATGTTCAATGTGATTATATTAATTCAATTACTTATATTTTTTTAAACTATTATAAAGGTTTATATCTCAATGTTAGTGTTATGTATCATGTTTTTTGTGTGTGTGCTCGAGCGCATTTGGTGTTTGTGTTTCATATATAGTTTACTTTGCTTCTATTTATGCGTGCAGGATCCAAAGCATGGGAATTGGTGGCTAGAATATGGCTCTGGAAACTTAATTGGGTATTGGCCATCTTCCTTATTCACACACTTAAAGGATAGTGCAACTATGGTTCAATTTGGTGGAGAAATAGTGAATACAATGTCATTAGGGTCTCACACTTCCACCCAAATGGGTAGTGGACATTTTGCTGAAGAGGGTTTTGCAAAAGCTGCATACTTTAGGAATATGCAAGTTGTGGATTCTGATAATAGCTTGATTCCCTTGCCAAATCTCAATGTTGTAGCTAACCGTCCAAATTGTTATAATATACAAGAAGGAACTAATAATGGGTGGGGAAATTACTTTTACTATGGTGGTCCTGGTAGGAATGTAAAATGTCCCTAAGAAAATGAATAATACATAATATAATTATAAAGGTAAACATTTTTTTGAAAAAAATATTATTCTTGCATTTCTTGGTGGAGGTGATTTATTTTTATGTTCAAACTAAATTTTTATTTGCTCGTATGTTTTTTATTCACAAATAAAATCATATCTATGTTTTTTATTTGCTCATATGCCTATGTTTCTATAATTTTATAAAGTTTAATTTTGAATACACATAGAGGTCACAAAATAAAACGGCATACTCAAGCCAATATTTAGACCCTAACGACCAAACTAATTTCTTCCGCACATGGTCGATGGCAAAAGAGACGAAGGTCCACAGTCTTTCGTTCTATCTAATTACAGATTTTATGTGTGACTTCTGTATGCACAATATTGATCCATGGTGATAGCGCCATCCTCAGCACTTACACGACATAGGGGCAATTAAGTGAAATGCAAAGAAAAGGTAAGGAGGAGAAGATATTGCCATCATTGTGAGGTTTGATATAGGTTGCTCATGTGTGTGTAAAGACGATGGATAATGCTTCTAACTTTATTCCATTCTCCATATATTTGAATGATCTCTTCCTATAGTTTTGGTGTTTCTGTGTTGATTAAGAAAATCCTTAATTGTTGTGGAGATGCTTGATGAATTGGGAAGTTTTTGGCGTGTTCGCTTCAATATTGTTGTTTAATGATAAAGTGATAAAGAGACATTTATTTGCATTGGAAACAAGTACCTAATCTTAGGAATAGTGTGTGTGCATGCCAGAACCAAAAAACGAAAATAATTAGAGGGGCCAAAAACAAAAATAAGTAGAGGGGTGAAATCCAATAATCGAGGAGACGGAAATTCATATTTAAAAACCTTGGTTCTTAAATTTTCTTTTTGTCTTTCTTCCTCCATTTTCAATGGAAATGTGTAAAGAAAAGGAAGTTCGCGGCTTAAAGATCTTGAAATAGACAGAGTCATTGTTGTGATTGTAATTTGGCGGTGACCAGTTCTGATCCTTCTTAGTTGTTCCTAGAGGTAGTTTTTTTTGGTGGTATTACAATGTAACAAAGCAAAAAAAAAAAAAGAAACTACTAGCTAGTTTATCTCTTGGAAGGAGAGACTCTAAGCCAGCTGGAAGACGATTTCAGTGAGTTGAGCAGGCGGATTAGGAAGACTCCTTAGCCATAAAGTCAGCACAAACGTTATGTTCCCTCGTAACATGAACTGAATTTATAGTCCATGATGCAAGGCATCCGAGATTTCTAGTAACACATAAGCATACACATGCAAACTTACATTTTCCAAGTTGTTAATAAGATTCACCACTTCTAAACAATCACTCTCACAAATGATGTTTGTATAGCCAAGATCATAACAAGTAGAAGTCTCAAGTTGAATAGCACGAAGTTCCTAGAGGTAGCTAATTGTTGGGCACTCTATCTTGGTTCAGTGTAGTGTATATGTATTTTGGTGATTTACATAAAGGTCGACCTTCACAATTTGGCTGGTGAGTAACACATAGTCATGAAGCTAAGAGGAAGTCGTGCTCTATATGTTGAGGGGTTAGCATCTGGTGAGAAGCACGGGAGAGTTGGAAGTCTTTATGTTTCCCGTCTTAATCCTCCTAGCCACTAAGGCAATAGACAGAAGGAAATAGAATATTAATGATTCTGCAGAATATGTGAGGATTGAATTTGAGTCCATTTATTATTCTTTAACATTAGAATTCTGGATATATTTGATTAATCAACCTCCGTCCAAATTCTTTATAAAAAATGAAAAATTGAATTTGGAGATGGAGGAATTCACTTTTCGGGTAGTGTTAGAAATTACAAACGATGAAGCAATGATTATAAATAAAATTGCAATGCTTCTAATGTGTATTGCTGAATATTATTTACCTTACTATATAGTGAAATTTCCAAAATTGAGACCGCTAATTAATAGTGTACACTGCAGTGCATCATATGTTACCTTGGCAATGTAATAATTTTTATAGAATTTAATTCAAGATCTGTTCTGCAAGAATTTAACTCAATAAGATGCGTTTAAATGACTTAATGCTTTGAAATCTAAAATTCTAAGATGGGCAAGTCACCAACAATTGCATCAGATATCAAAAAACTTTGAGTCATCATATGTCATTTCTAGACGAAGTATTGGCTTTAAAGGAAAAAACCTGCAACAAGCACATGCCACAAAAAAAATCATGAGGTGGCATGGATAATAAGAAAGATAAATCAAGGAGTAAAGATTATACTGAGAAACCATACAATGGTGTAGACATTCCCTCAAAAGGAGATGGGTGACTTCTACTGTCCACCTCTTATATTGAAAACCATATACGGCATGCGCCACTTCAAAATGTTTAAATTGAAATACCAAATTTTTATTGCAACACAGAATGTGAAGATAGAACACGGCATCTCAATTTACATGAATCACCCCTCGGATATAGCCTCAAGCAACTTCTGGGCATCTTCATTCACGTTCACATTCTCCATCTTCAATCGTCGTTGCATAGCAGCACTTGTCCTACCAGCAGCTGCATAAGTTCTAATCAACGATTCAAACACCTCTGCCCCTACAGATTCCACAGATTTCTTCAAAATTTCGATGAATTCTTCTGCACCGTCAACATCCTTCTCTTGCTCGTAGTGCATCATCATAATACCTATTGACTCAGATGATGGAACCCATTTTTCACCATTCCCTCTACCAATTGAGATTGCTTCGGATAAACAATCCACTGCCAACTTAAAGTCTGCATTTTGCAAATGGTAATCCAAAAATATTTCCCAAGTTTTTGCATTAGGCTTGGCCCCCCTCCTCCGAGCACGCTCCTTTAGTTCTTCAGCCTTCTCCAGCATATCTAATTTTGCATATGCCCCTATCAATACATTTGCAACTCGAATATCATAAGTAGTGCAGCTTGATTCCCACTCACGGAAACACTTTTCTGCTCCTGGGAGATCTTTCAAGTTAACCAAAACCTGAATCATATTCAGATAGCTTATGTTTGCAGTTTTAGGAAATGCCAACCTAAGAGAACGCCAGACCCTATAAACCTCGTATACTTTGCCTATTTTCCCATACAATGTAATTAGAAACTGGTAAGCAGAAAGATCTTTGTAACCATTCCTCTTTTCCAATTCCTTAAGTGCACCTTCTGCCTTCTCAAACAAGTTAGCATCAACATAAATAGACGCAAGGTTGCTATATGTTGTCCAATCTCCAGTGATTCGACCGTCCCTCTTCATCTCATCAATAACCCTTTCAACACCAGAAATATCATTAACTGCAGCAAGAGCTCTCATCCATACATTATATGTGTAAGAATCCGGCATGACATTGCTTGCCTTCATTTCTTGAATGATGGACGGAATCTTTTCTGGTTGACCTACTTTAGTATAAAGAGTCATAAGACTATTATAAGACAGTGAACTCAAAGGAAAGTCAAGATCCTTCATTTTTTCAATGACACCTTCAGCTTTATCAGTCATTAACTCCTTGCAGTAGCAGTTGAGAAGTGCACCATAGCACAGATGATTTTTCGTAGACTCGGGGAGATCGATAAAATATTTTTCAGCAGCAACAATACCTCTAGCTTTTGCAACCAAATCAATATGTATAGCTTGGTCGCTGACAGTCTTTATCATATTCCTCTTACCCATTGTTTCTGATAGCTGCAACACAAGAAATAGTGCATTCTCCATGAATATAAATTATGGAACGCAGAGCCTGCTACGTATAACTCTAAATCTAGAGCTGCATGGTTTTGTTCCAGATACGACCACGTAGTCAACATCAACATGCAAGAAAATGTATTATTTAAATTGAAAGGAACTAATACTAAAACAACATATAGATTTAATCTTATTTTGTTTCAAAATAAATGTTCACAATTCTTATCATAAGTTTACCATCACACTCCTTTATAAACCACTGCATTTGAAGCATCCGCATTCAAAATTCATAAAGTACAACACACAATCAATAACAACACAAGAACACATCAATTAAATACAAAAGTTAAAACTAATACTTCAAAAACTCATTTTATGGTCCCAAAATAACTGAATTCAACTAAATCAATAACAACACATGAACACGTCACAAGAGCACATTAATTAGTTTTTTGACTTGGCTAAATTTAATACAACGACTCACGACTAAATACAAGGCGTACTTGAGTTAGAGCCAAACAAATAAACTCCACTGCACTAGCAGGGAAAAAAGGAGTAAGACTACCAAAAATAACCAAGAGTCTCACACTCAAGCTACAAAGCCAAATCAGAAACCACAAAAGGCCAAAAAACGGACAACCACAAAGCAGGGACTATCAAACCTCCTTAAAAAAGGCAAAAATTCACCGATAACCACACTAAAAGCAATCCACAATAGCACACAACTAATTGCAAAAGGAACCAAGACAACCACCACCTGATACTAATAACCAAGCAGAACCAAAGGCTATTCCCCACACACAACAAAAAAAATTGGCATGCTAAATTATGCAGAAAAACACAGTTTTACCTCGCCTAACAAAGGTTGATATTAACACTTCAAAACCTCATTTTATGATTATATGATAAAAATAACTACATTCCAGACCCATGCTAATATATCATTTTATTTAGTAGAAAATTAAATAATTGAAAATAATAACAACCTAGAAAACACTGATTTGGATCAACTTATTTTAACTTATCTACTGGCATAAGCATTTGGGAGAGTCTATAGAGATCGCTTACAACATAGCCATCAGTTATTTTCAACTTATTTTCATAAGGTTTTCAGAATATCTATGAAAACAGCTTATAGCTTACATTAAAACAATTTGACTTTTTCAATATTTTGTAATAGAAATATCTTATACATAAACACTTATATGATAAGCGTATATGCAATAAGAGTTTCATTAAGCTATTTGTCCAAAGCAACCCACAATAACACAAAACCTATTGCAAAAGGAACCAAGACACCCACCACCTGATATTAATAACCAAGCAGAACCAAAGGCTATTACCCAAAATATATTGGCATGCTAAATTATGCAGAAAAACAGTTTATCTCGCCTAACAAAGGTTGATACTTACACTTCAAAACCTCATTTTATGATTCCATAATAAAAATAACAAAGGTTGACACTAACACTTCAAAACCTCATTTTACCTCGCCTAACAAAGGTTGACTTATCTACTGGCATAAACAATTATGAGACTGTTTGGGAGAGTATATAGAAACAGCATTGCTAAATAGTACGGAACACATTTGACGAATTTTGACGACAGTTGAAAGTAATGAGGTAAAATGAAAAATATGTGATGGATACACTAGTAATTACACATTTAAAATAGTTCAATTTGTGCTTTTCGTTAAAATGGTCATCGTACTAAACAGTATTAGTCTTATAGAAATAGCTTATGACACATCCATCAGTTAATTTCAACTTATTTTCAGAAGCTTTCCAGGATATCTTTGAAAACAGCTTATAGCTTACATTAAAACAATTTGACTTTTCAATATTTTGTAACAGAAATACCTGATACATAAACACTTACATGATAAGTGTATATGCAATAACCGTCCCATTAAGCTGTTTGTCCAAACAGTGCCTAAGAAACATATAGATATAGCTTAATTTTCGTTTGAAAATAATTGCTCCTAATTCTTATCATAAGCATTTAACGCATCTACATTCATAAACTACACCACACTAAGGGCCCGTTTGCATTGGCTTATTTGAGCTTATCTACATGCATAAGTTATGTGATACTGTCTGAGAGAACTTATTAAAACAGCTTATGACATTCTCTATAACCACTTTTTAGCTTACTTCGATAAGTTCTCAAAAATAGTTTATGAAAACAACTTATAGCAAATACAAAAACACTTTAACTTCATTTTATCTTTTTTCTATAAAAATAGTTCACGTAATCTTATACAACAGCGCTGATCATGATAAGCGTGTTTATGCTATAAGCTGCAAATAATCTGTTTATCCAAACAGAACCTAAATCAATAACAACACTATCCCTATAAACCAGCTTCACATCAAGAAAAAACAGTAGTAACAAAAATAACTACATTCTAGATCCAAGCAAATATATAATCTTATTTTTCAAAAATGAGATAATCGAAATTGAAGATAACAACATCCTAAAAAAAAAGCGC
>Ga0315915_1007203_pt1 | contig 13376 bp, 6 predicted proteins | sample MpolbnodulesMG_FD_207738 | JGI IMG/M metagenome (GOLD analysis project Ga0315915, IMG submission 207738) | Medicago polymorpha root nodule microbial communities from Los Angeles, California, United States - branched nodules | ecosystem: Host-associated > Plants > Roots > Nodule | place: USA... | reverse complement strand
TGGAAGAGTAAAAATCTATCTTTGGGTGGTCGTTTAGTTCTTCTAAAGTTTGTCTTGTCCTCTCTTCCGGTCTACTTTCTTTCCTTCTTCAAAGCTCCCGCAGGTATCATTTCCTCTATCGAATCTATTTTTAATTGTTTTTTTTTTGGGCTGTGAGGAGGTTAGGAAAATTTCTTGGATTAATTGGGACATTATTTATTCCAAAAAGGAGGAAGGAGGCTTAGGAGTGCGGAGGATTCGTGAGTTTATTTTGGCTTTACTTGGTAAATGGTGTTGGCGTATGCGGGTTGAAAATAGGAGTTTATGGTATAGAGTTTTAGCCGATAGATATAGGGAGGTAGGAGGTATAATCGCAGAGGAGGGGCAGTTTAACTCTGTTTGGTGGAATAATTTAATAAATATAAAAAATGGGGCTGGTGTGGGAGGTGTGCGGTGGTTTGATGATAATGTTGGGCGGGAGGTAGGCGATGGTGCTCATACTTTATTTTGGTGGGATCCTTGGATTGATGGGTTAGTTTTGAAGAATAGTTTTGGCCGCCTTTTTGATCTTGCTAATAATAAAATGCAACGGTGGCTGAAATGTATTTGCTTGGGTGGGGGGAAGAGGGGGAAGCTTGGAAGTGGCGGCGTCGTTTGTTTGCTTGGGAGGAGGAGAAGGCACGGGAGTGTTGTGATATTTTAACTAATACTATTTTGCAGCCTAATCATTCTGACAGGTGGATTTGGCACTTACATGCTTCCAGAACTTATAACGTCACAAGTGCTTATAACTATCTTTTGACACCAACCAACAACAACTTGTCAGCAACTCTCACGTCAGAAATCTGGAACAAGGAAGTGCCCCTGAAAATTAGTCTCTTTGCTTGGCGTCTGTTGCGGGATAGATTACCAACAACGGACAATCTAATTAAAAGACACATTTTACTTCCAAATGCTCATTTATGTGTGGGTGGATGCGGTATGATGGAGGATGCAAAGCACTTATTTCTCTCTTGTGATTTTTTTGGTAAACTTTGGTACGGTATTTCCCACTAGCTTGGTTACCACATAGTGTTTCCTGAACATGTGTCAGACCATTTATATCAATTTGGCTCCTTAGAAGGCTTCTCAAAAGGCAATCGCTCCGCTTTTCATCTTATATGGTTATCTTGTGTGTGGGTAATCTAGCTTGAAAGGAATGCTCAGGTTTTTCACCAAACAGAAGCTTCGATTAATCAATTGCTAGAAAAAGTTAAGCTTCAATCTTACTGGTGGCTGAAAGCAAATTGTCATAGTTTTGTTTTCTCCTCCATTCATGGTGGTTAAATCATTTACCATGCCTGGGAATTATTATGTAACATGGTGGCTTTCTTTTTTGGTTAATTCCTATTTTTGTTACCTGTTTGTTTTTAATTGTAATTGATACTCTTTCAGCTGGGTTTTCGGCACTCCTTGTGCTGAAATCTTCAGCCTTTCTGTAATATATTCCATTTTAGCTTTTTCAAAAAAAAAAAGATTAGACGTAATAATATTAAAAATGACTATTAAAGAGAGAGTTAGGTGGCAACTATAATAGAAAAGATTGTGGTAAATAGGCTTAGGTGATTTGGGCATGTAGAGAGAAGACATGTAGATTTTGTAGTAATAAAAGTAGATCTGATGGAGGATAGTCATATTACAAAAGATAGAGGAAGACCTAGAAAAACTATTAAAACGATTTACATTTTAACGAGTTAGATCTAAATATGGTTTATAGTAGACCATTATGGCGTAATTTGATCTATGTAGCCAACCCCATTTAGTGGGATAAGCTTGATTGTTGTATAATTGTATACCCCTCTGCTTTAAAATTAATGTGACTTGAACAAAAAAAGTTGTTCCATAATGAATGTTATTTTCAATTTTCAATGAAATTTTAGTTATTTCTTTCCAATTGTATTTTCTATAGAAATGCTAGATTTTTCCTTTGAATGACTTTAAAGAAATGTTAATAGCACTCTCTTTTTTATATTCTTTTTAATACTTACTTTCTTATTAGTTGAAATCAATGTAGGTATCACACGTTATAAATGAGTCAATATAAAGTGGTGACTTTAAAGAAATGTTAATAGCACTCTCTTTTTGATATTCTTTTTAATACTTACTTTCTTATTAGTTGAAATCAATGTGGGTATCACACGTTATAAATGAGTCAATATAAAGTGGTGATATCTACGTGGATTTCATCTAATAGATTGAGTGTTATAGAGAGTATTACAAAGTGTTCTTAGTACTCATCTACATATACTTCTACTTTGTATTTATGATAGTGGAAAATATATCAATAGTCAATAAGAATGATACAATAAATAGTTTTTTTTTTGTCTTGCTAACAAGTGTCATACGGGCAGGGACACTTGTTAAGAATTAATAAATGGAAACAATTGATAACTTTCATGTAGAAAAAATTATTCTTTAAGTGTTTCAATGTATTGAATATACAAATCTCAAGATAAAATTTCCATTTTAACTTCTTATCAAGTGTCCTTAGGACATTTGATACTATTTACTCCTTTTTTTAAGTATTGATAAAATAAATAGTTATTAATTTTTTTTAATAATTTCATTTTTTTTAAAAAGTATGCATAATTCTTGTGGAGACGAACTTATAAATTTTATTACTTCGATGCATTTTTAGTACACTTTCTATGAGTATATCAAGTTTTTGTCCTATTGCTCTTGTAGACATTTGTCTTTTTGATTTGTCAAAACTATGCTGGAATTGTTCTATTAACATATAACTTTTTTTGTCCTTTGTTTTTTATATCAAAATACTTTAAATTGTTACCAATCTTGTTTCCAATTTGTTCAGGATTGGATATTCCGACGACGTTGTATTTCAAGAGTTATAAGGCAAGTTATATCAATTTTAAATGAAGACTATATTCGATAATGACGAAGAAATAAAAGCAGAAAGAATTGGATGAAACCGTGAAACAATTGGAAGAACAAAGATAAAGAAGATGGTTTGGTCTAGTCGGTTGATAGCTCGATTTTTGCTCCTTGGTCACGGGCTCGATTATATGTTGCCATCGAATTATCTTTTGATTTTTATTTGCAAAACGGATAAAAACTCGGTAAATTGACACTGGTTAGTTTCAAATCGCTACTCCCCAACGAATGGTCTCAAGTGTTAATCGCCATGCCAAATTGTTGCATCTGATTATGGGAACTTTATTCTATAAACTATCTTTAATCAGTACCACTGCTTTGGGTATGCAATCTATTTTAAGGATTTCAAAGTATCCTGAACGTGATTCTTACATTTTCTCACTTGCATTCGGCTTACATAAATTGGTGAGCCTAAAACTTGGTGTCTCCCAAAACACTGATTATTTTAAAGGTGGAGAGATTGAGTGTAAGTATACATTGTCCAAGTTATAGTATAAAAAGATATTCATCCCATAGAGACTGGGAAGCTATAGCTTTCTATAGTTTTCCAGTAGAAAATTTGTTTGCAAGAAAATAAAATATTGGAAACACACCTAATTTATTTGTGTAACATTCATCATATCCATCTTATACAAGTTATTTGCGAGATACTACTGAGATTTATGTCGATATCGTGAATTATTGCCTCTGTCTAAGTCATCCACCACAATCTTTTGTTAGTTAAAGCCTTTTCAAACGACACACGACAAAATTGAAGAAACACTTCAGCTAGGATTGTAATCGACAATTCATTTGTCATGTAATTCAAATGGTTATGTCATGTTGATGGTGGTGATACTGATCTAAAGTTTGTGTTTTTCGACGGAGAACCAAGAGGCGAAAGGCCTTATGGAAGAAACATCGTATACATATCCATATCTTATCATCATATCCATCATGTACAAGTTGTTTGCGAGATACTATTGAGATTTATGTCGATATCATGAATTTTTACCTCTGTCTAAGTCATCCACCACAATCTTTTGTTAGTTAAAGCCTTTTCAAACGACACACGACAAAATTGAAGAAACACTTCAGCTAGGAATGAAATCAACAATTCATTTGTCATGCAATTCAAATGGTTGTATCATGTTTACGGTGGTGATATTGATCTGAAGTTTTCGTTTTTCGACGGAGAACTTAGAGGCGAAAGGCCTTATGGAAGAAACATCGTATACATATCCATATCTAAAAGAAAGTGGTAAACGTAAATTCGTCATCGATGATGTGCAACAAGAACACAAGTTATCTCCCCAATCTTGATGGTTAATCCATCAATGTTTGGTTTGATTGAAGTGATTGAAACTGAATCGATTATGTTTCTGAAGTTGAAAAAAACAATTTGATCTTTAAAGGTTGTTGTTGCAATTGAAGATTTTAGAATTTATAGTATGAAGGTGTTGAAAACTTCATCACCATCGAACTCCTCTTCATCTTTTTCTAGTATGAAAGAGGAAAAATAATATTTATAGATGGGATATCACACTAATACCATATTATGAATCAGAGAATATCTTGGTTCTAGATATAATAATAGAGAAAATATTGCTCTTAAAGAGTCATTGTAATTGATAAAAGATATGAAATGATACAATGGGTGTTCCTAGTTGGTCTAACTTACTTCCTAACCAATTGATAAAAGATACTTCTATTTTATGAAATATTAAGCTCTTTGTTTATTGTAAAAAAATGTCGCTTGGAACAATTTGATTCCTTTGAACATTCCAATGTTTTCTTGGAAATTACTAAATCATCGTTTCCAATTAAAATCAATTTAATCCGCAGAAGGGGTTCAAAATTTAGCATTGTCATTGTGTGGAGAAGAATAGTAATTTGAATGAAACATCCAAAAATTTATTTATTGAATGTCAATGTTGTTTGTAAATTCTGGTCTGATATACTATCTTGGCTAAGAATCAGCAATGCGTTGTTCAACAATGATTTTTGTCATGTGGTGCAATTTATTTCATGGTGGGAGAGCTTTGACTAGTATGACGACGTACAATTTTCGATCTACTTACGTAAGACATCTAAGAGTTTGCTTCGAAATATATGTTTTTTTTGTAAAAAATATAGTTTTGCTTGGAGAGTCGAGGGAGAATGTAACATCCCAGACGACTTTAAGCATTGTCGACTGACCCTACAAACCAACACGAGTCTTTTCAACGTGTTCTGTCCTCACGCGCACGCTTACCGGGAAACTTTCCGGTAGGTAACCCATCCAAAGACTACTCCAAGTCAAGCACGCTTAACTGTGGAGTTCTTATGGAATGGGCTACCAAAAAAGAAATGCATCTTGTTGATATAGGTAGTACCAAACAATTCTTATAAGCCTTCCTTCAACCATGCAGTCTCATACCTGCACGGCCTCAGGATCCCTCTCATTCCGGTGTGATTCAGTTCCTCTAGAAGTTGTCGGGAGCCGCTCATTGTCGTGCCTTGTGCACTGGCGACCACTCTCTGCCCTCGTCATCCTTGGGTGTTACACGCCCACAAGTTTCCGCTTGGTTCATCCCCGAACCACATCGTATTGGGAGAGGTCTGCCCTGATACCATTTGTAACATCCCAGACGACTTTAAGCATTGCCAACTGGCCCTACTAACCAACACGAGTCTTTTCAGCGTGTTTTGTCCTCACTCGCACGCTTATCGGGAAACTTCCTGGTAGGTCACCCATCCAAAGACTACTATAAGTCAAGCACGCTTAACTGTGGAGTTCTTATGGAATGGGCTACCAAAAAGAAGATGCATCTTGTTGATATAGGTAGTACCAAACAATTCTTATAAGCTTTCCTTCAACCATGCAGTCTCACACCTGAAAGGCCTCAGGATCCCTCTTATTCCGGTGTGATTCGGTTCCTTTAGAAGCTGTTGGGAGCCGCTCATTGTCGTGCCCTGTTACAGAGAAGTTGAATTGGAGGTTGAAGACAAGTCTTAGAAGTGTATGACATTCTCCTTGGTAGAAGCAAGACAAAGTATATGAAATGTAATTTTAGCAAGAGGCAAAATATTTTTGCCGTAGAGGTGAAAGTTTGAGATCATACCATACCATAAGTTACACTAATTAAACATTTTGGGTTCATAGTGCAAAACGACTGAAAAATAGAAGCAGATGTAAATCTTCATATTTAAGTTGGATAATTGATATGGAGAAGAGTCTTATATGTTTTATGCGATACAAAAGTACCGTGCACGTTCAATGGAAGATTTTGTTAGAAGCTGTCAGATTGACAATATTGTATGGAACAGAGTGTTGGAGATTAAGAATCAACACAGGAATAAAATAAACATATATACTAGAGATGAGGATGTTGCGTTGAATGTGTGATAATACTAGACAGGATAAAATTAGAAATGGTAACATTAGAGAGGGAAAGTCGAGGTAGCACCTATAGTGGAAAATATGGTGGAAAATGGGTTTAGATGATTTGAGTATGTAAAGAGAAGACATGTAGATTTTGTAGTAAGAAGAGTAGATCAGATGGATGATAGTCAGATCACTAGAGGCAAGGGAAGATCTAGAAAAATTATAAGATAAACTATTAGAAAATATTTAGAGATTAATGAATTGGACTCAAATATGATTTATGATACAACATTATGACGTAATTTGATCCAAGTAATTGATCCCGCTTAGTGGGATAATACTTCGTTATTGTTGTTTTTATGGTGTCTCGTGGAAAGGAAGTAAATGAATGCCTTAATTCAATTTGGTTGACGTGCATATGGACAATTTGAAAGCAACAAAACCATGTGATTTTCGGTAATCATAAATATTTAACAAGTTTTCCTATTGACATGGTTAATCTTTTGGTATGGTCATGGGTTAAGTCTAAATTAAAGGGTTTTTTTTCCTTATGATTTATGGAGCATTCAACCACTCAGATGTCTAAGAGTTGTTTTATATGTTATTTAATTTTCATTTTGGGTTAGTGACATCGTTGTTTTGACGCGTTATTGTATTTTGGGATAGTGACATCGTTGTTTTGGTCCCTTTATTGTAATTATTAAATTTGGTAACTTTTCATCTTAGTATTCCTTCTGTTTTGATTGTGTTGCTATAATATGTCATATTTTTTTGCGTTTAAAAAAAAATTGTTGTGAATTTGATAAACTGATACTAGTTAAATATTGGCTAAATTGCATTTTTGGTCCCTTAACTATTTTGCTAGTATCGCTTTGGTCCCTTAATTAAAATTTGATTTATTTTAGTATCTTAACTTTCTATCTGTTACACATTTTGCCCCTTTCCGTTAGTTTTAATTCAAAAACGTTATGGTTTCTTCATTTTTTTTCTAGAATTTTTCTAGGATTTTTGTTGTTGAAGGTTGTCGGAGATGATATGAAGATGAAGAAGAGGGGAAGAAGATGAAAAAACTCTAACGTTTTTGAATTAAAACTAACATAAGGGACCAAAACGTGTAATAGAGAGAAAGTTAAGATACCAAAATAAATCAAATTTTAATTAAGGGACCAAAGCGATACTAGCAAAATAGTTAAGGGACCAAAAATACAATTTAGCCTTAAATATTTGATTGATTGTCAGTTAAAACTATTGTTTAACTTACTTTTTTTGAAAGAGTTTAACTTACTTTTTCTTATTAATGTATCTCAATATAAATATAAATCATTTTAATTTCAACTTACTTTTAATCAGCCTTTAAAAAAAACACACTTTTAATCAGAATCACATTTTATCAACGCAAAATCAAACACACACTATACGAAAAGACACTTTTCAAAAATGCCTTCAATTTTCAATTCAAATAACACATATAACAAATATATAAGAATAAATTAAAATATTAAAAATGATACAAATTGTAAATATCTGACTTTTTAGCTTATCATTTTAAAAAGATAATGAACAAGAGTGGATTCAAATATCAAAAAAAATCTAACACAAATTTTTTGTTTACCATACAAAATATTTCCCGTAACAAACACGATTTATGTATATATCCAGTTATTTTCCTTTATCTTTAAAAAAGGTGTAAAAAACTATATCAATTACATGTTACTATAAATATAATCAATAAAAAATGATCACTATTTTATTTTTATTTTATATATAGACAAACCAAAATAACACCGAGTTGATCAATAATTCCGTTATATGCTTTGACAATAATTTGTAGATAAATCGACGTACAAATAATTTCCATTAATATTTAAAAATTGTAATCAAAATTATACAAAATGTGACACCCTGAACCCCTTAAGCGACAAATTACGTAAATAATACAATTATTCAAGGATCTAGATGCTACATCTTCAATAAGTCCATCATGCCAGTAGCGGAGCCAGAAATTTTGTATAGTGAGGGAACCAATATATATATATATACACTCGCACACATATATAATTTCTTTATTGAAAACATAAATATACATCACACTAAAGTAAAGAACTAGCAAAAAAATGTAATTGCAATTTATGACACTTCACATATGGAGGGTGTGCAACACACTGAATAGAAGCGAAACAATAGTGGTGGAAACAACACACTGAATAGAGTCTGATTTTCAGGCATGCCAAACGAAATGAGTATCTTAAGTTTCACCATTAACACAAATTTAAGCTCTACAAACTAATAATATATGTTCCATCTCATTACATTAATCAATAAATTATAAATGTATAAGATATAAAATATCAAATTACAACAGGGGGTTTAACCTTTAAAAGATCAAAGTAGGAAACTAAAAGTGAGAGAGGTTTTGTATTATATGCAGTGTTCGTTTCCTTTAATGAATTTTATTATGGATGTGAGACAAAAACAAATGTATTATTGAAATTTTGAAGCGTGTCATGTGTTCTATGTGAGTGGAATAGATAAGTTTCTAACATGATGATAGATTAGTGTGGGCTGCTTGGTAAAATTTCAACATAGATATGTAGTACTAAGTAATTTCACAAAACATAGTGCAGGCATGTGCTCCCACTATGTTATATGTGCCTCCGCCACTGCATCATGCATAAATAATTTTTCTCAAACATCGCAGCGGAATAATAATAACAGTTCATCAGATAAATAAAACATCTCCAAGTAGTCATGTCATATAATCATACTACATCACCAAATATAAAATCTCAACTCAATAGACTGAGTGAATAAAAATCTCCTCAAGACATAATGGAAATAAATAGACAAACACCCCTAAATCATAGTTCGGCTCTATAGACTCCAAAGCAAAACAAGGTAGCTCCTAGGCTAACCTTCAACAACTCACCAAGCTAAAGCAAACTACTCCTGCACGCCGTCTACTCATCCATACGAAAAAGGTAGGCGGTCAACCAAACGACTACTAGGGTTAGTTCACAATTCATAATAAGCATAATCAAACATAAGCATTCAAGGATTTCATGCATAACACATATACATACCCATCCCTCCTAGAATACTAACATCTCATGAATATCTCTCATTCCATACACACCATGCTATCACACTTCAGTCATAGCATAGCAAGCATATTTAATCTCTAATTAAGTCATCAACATAAACTCATCACTTAACATCAATCAATGCAATAATGTCTCACCTCATTACTTGTTTAGCTTAATCAACAAATTACATCTACTCCATATCAATTATATAAATCACATAAACTCTTTCCTAGTCAACTCAACAAATATGATTCTTCATTTCAAAAGTATAGGCAAGGTAATCGTCATCAAATAAATTCACCAAGTATACAAGTATCACCAAGAATAACAAACACCATCATGTACACATCTCCACACAATTCACATAATCACAACATTCACCAAATTTAACTAATGCACAAATTCACTAAATCACATATTCAATTATGACACGACTCACCGAATATTCAAATGCATGCAATGTTCTAGACTCTTCTCTAGATACATGTGGTACCACAGGATTCCGGAGATAATTTTACCGTTAATAAATTCACCAACATAATAAACATCACCAAACTATATTAACATAATAATCATCATCAAATTATGTTATTCACCAGCAATTGCATTATCAAATACTTACATCCATACAATCAACAAGTCATCATCAATTCATCATTTCATAATCATCTGAAAGAATCATCATCATACTCATCATCAACATTTAACACCTCAAAGACGCGATAAAGTCTCAATTTCACATTTCACCTAAAAGACAGACATCTATCAACATTATAATATTCATCATATTAAACACTCAATAATCATCAATTCATTCACATTCTACCATATTAACATGAATTCAAAGTCCCTTACAAGTTATCCGGTCATTAAGTATTAATTTGACAAAGTTCGTCTAAGTTTATGAAAACTAGCATCTTTCAATTATTCCACCAAAATCAAAGTGACTAAGTTCAAAAGCCTCAACCAAGTATGCACACAATTCACATATGAGTGCATTAGCATATGCATATACGTCTCATAGGCTAATTCCAATTAATTCCAAAATTCGTCTAAGTTCGTCTCATTTTATCATTTTGCAAAACCAAATCATATTTTAAAAAAAAACCAAGTTGATCCATCACATCATAGGTTAATTACTCCTTGACATCCTAATTAAACTCCTAGCAATCAAGTTTTGAGGTTTGGGACCAAAGCATAAGTTTTGAGTTCACTTAAAAATAGTTATGCTGAATTTTCGTAAAACTGCATCAAGGCTTACTTGTAGTATTTTTACCATAACTCAAAATCTAAAAATCATTTTTAAGCCAAACCAAAGCCATTAGAAATCTAACATCTTTATCTAAAGCTTTTATGTTCACACCAAAAGCCAATTCAAAACAGAAAAAGAATGAAAAAGGATTAAAAAAAACGCAAAAATCAAAGTTCTGATAGCACGCACGGTCGTGCCTACAAGATGCACGGTCATGCAACTCAATGTCAAGCCACACACACGCTCCATACCTGTAGAACGCACGGCTGTGCTCCTCTGATAGCGCATATTCTCCGATTTTTTGCTTTCACCGTTTCGCGCATAAAATTCACACCGTTAATCTGTTTTCGCCTACGCGCTCCTTACACTCAGTACTATCTCATTCTACAGAAAAATTCAAGTTTCTCCCATCTCAAAATCACTCAAGGGAACTTATTTTCCAAAATCACTTAAGCTAACTTTTCATACAAAAACCCAAGTTTCTTCCCAAAACCTTTCACAAACAAAACTTACAACCAAAAACAGAAGTTTAACTAACTTATCTCAACAAAACAACATCAACAATTCACCTTAATTCTTCAAGAATCATAATTCACCATTAATGACCCATTTTCTTCAAAACTCAATAAAACAACAACTTAATCATAACTTCACCAATAACAACACCCAAGGTATAAGTTATCATCAACAACACAACACAACATCAATCAAAGCATAATTTCATCAACAATAACAACTTCATTTTCATCAATTTAAGCAAAAATCATCAAAACAACTTATCAACAACAACAACCGTGAGTTTTAAGCACATAACCCAACAATTTCATGAAGTTATCATACCCTTAAATTCACATGAATTAAGAGCATGAATTTCATCATCAAAATCACAAAAAGTCACAATTAACATAAAAACACTTAAACCCATAATTGAAAATTGTAGATTATGACTTAATTGACGATGAGAAACCACCCCCCTTACCTCTAATCTTCAAAATTTCAAACCTTAGCTTCACTTTTGCTCCTAGCCTCCAATCCCAAACTTTCTCTCTCTAGCTCCTCTTTTCTTCCTCTTGATCCCCTTTCTCTCTACCTCTCTCTCTCAAAATGTTTGTGAAATGAGTGAATGAATGTAATGACCTAATTTTCTCATAAGTGTTGTGTTTAAATAGTGACTACATAGTGGGCTCAATATTCTTACCACCTAATTCATCAAATTTACTACACACTTAAACCGTTAAAATAACGAATAATTACCGTCTCTAAAATAATTACTCTAACTCACTAGTAACTTAGTAAAAATAATCATTCCCACTTAAGTCACAAAAAAAAAATCATCTTAGTAAAATGACTAATTTACCCTTACTCGTCAAATGACCAAAATACCCATGAGTCTAAAATGACTAAAATACCCTTCTTAAGCCAAAATCCATTAATCTCAAATAAAATACACATAGACACATATAGTAAATAATTAAAATAGCGAAAAACGGGTTGTTACACAAACAAACATAATAAAATACACACACACGTTAGCGCAATTAAAAGAGCGGACAGACGGGCACGGTAGTGTCTGTCTTTCCGCTAGTTATATTACAGAAAATAACATGCGTTTGACTATTTTGGGCTGATTTTGTCTCTTTTCAAAATTAGTCTCAACCTTCAATACAAATAACACATATAACAAATAGACAAGAGTAAATTCAAATAAAAGTGTAACAAACACAATATGAGTATACATATGTCTAATTTTTTTTCTTTATTTTTAAAAAATTGTAACAAACTAGATGAACATATCTATACTTACTTTTTCATTATCAAAATTATATATTTAAACAACTTTTTCTATAATAAAGATTGTTGTTGATATCATTAAAAAAAAATAGATTATATTTTTTTATATTGTTGGTGTTATTGAAATGAATAATCATGATTAGTTTAACTTGTTATAACTTGACAGCAAAGAACATTTATATTTTTAGTTTTAATCAAAATCATAATTTCATAAAAAATAAAATTGTTCATGATTTTCAAACGTTAACGCAATAAAAAGAGCGGAAAGACGGATAGGTGAATGCCCGTCTTTTCGCTAATTATTATAGAAAAAGTTGTTTAAAGGTATAATTGAGATAATGAAAAATACAACCCAAAATCTTATATTTTCTTTACATATAGTTTTCCCTTCGTTCCTTTTTAAGTGTCGTTTTAGGGTGAATTTTTCGTTCCTATTTAACTGTCGTTTTGGTATTTTAAGAGTATGATTTGTCAATTATACCATTTGTAAATTACTTTTATATTTTTCAATAAAACTAATTAATGCTATATATTTGGAAAACTAAAGTTTGTTTTTTAAACAAAGTTTGTTTGTTTTGTTTTAAAACAAAATTTGTTTCTTGTTATCTTCAAATTTAAACAAAATTTTGTTACCTATGGTAATGGTATCATTGATGCTCTCTTATGTCTCCTCTTCTAAGTTATCTTCATATGACTTCTCAAAATCAAATATAGGTTGGTTTGTTAATGATTTTTCAACAACAATATTTAAGTTTGGTAAAAGAGTAATCTTAACTTTCAAATCTATGTCACACGATGTGAATCTGACATTGGTTACGGCCATAGTTGAAACCTTAATTTTGATTAAAGGAGTTGGAGAAAAGTTAATTTTTTCTTAACTTTTGATTAATGTGAAGTTGGAATAATTTTGATATAGACTTAAAATAATTAAAGATATATGCACAATATTGAGAAAATTGAAAATTGTTTGTTATGAAAAAAAGATAAAGCACGC
>Ga0315915_1007200_pt1 | contig 13387 bp, 9 predicted proteins | sample MpolbnodulesMG_FD_207738 | JGI IMG/M metagenome (GOLD analysis project Ga0315915, IMG submission 207738) | Medicago polymorpha root nodule microbial communities from Los Angeles, California, United States - branched nodules | ecosystem: Host-associated > Plants > Roots > Nodule | place: USA... | reverse complement strand
CCTTGTTCCCCCTTAATCTCCTTGTTTTTCATTTCCTTGGTACCAATATTTACTTACCAGTTATTTGGCTTGAAAAACAATCTTCAATTTATTTAGTCTGAGAAATAGTGAAATACCTACATTTTTTGTTTTTGTTTTTGTTTTTTTGGGTTTATGTTGCATTCTTATGCTGTTTTTCATTGCAATTCAGTCGACAGCATTTCTGATGGAAGAAAGTTTTTGAAGACCCAAATTGATGGGAATTCAAGCTTGTTCTATGCTGAAATCCCAGGAGGCACCATTCTGCTGCACCATGTTGAGGAGAAAGACACTTTTCCCGCCCAATTTGGACGTGAGGTAGCCTTTTAAAAGCAAAATACTCCTTGAACACAGAAACATATCTATATATTTCTTAACTCTTATTTTTTCTGGAAAGTGATTGATTTGTTCTTTAAAAGATTACAACTACTGTATTTATCAGCAAGATTTACAACTTGAAAAATGAATCAGGTTCTGGCGGGGTTGCTTAATATGGCAGATAACGCCGATTGGAGGAATCGCAAACATAACAAAGATGAAGAGATGAAAATCGTTGAAGATTTCAAGGACCGATTTGAAGAATATGATCCAAACCGTTGATTGTTCATACATTAAATTCTCAATTTACAATGATGCCATGATGATTATGTTGACTTGTGCGCACAAGATTTCGAACTGAGAGGTGTTCATTTAATTTTTCAATCAACACTTTCTGTTGCTTGGTTATTGGAACCAGCTGAGTTTACATGATTTAACCCCATGGACTGGTGCTTAGGATGATTTCATCACTTTTGTCAGCTGTTCCTATGGTGAGCTTCACTTTCCTTCCACATGGACTTCTTGAAGCTTGTGTCTCTAAGTTTGAATTGGCAACTTTTGTGCGACTATGTATGTACATTGTATAGACACCTCAATCTTGGTATTGGCATTGGCATTGGCATTCTACATATTTTCCAGGCGGTGAATGGCCAAGCTGAAGTGGCTCTACCATATCTCCTAGGTTTATGCATTGATCAACAAGCAGCTGCCACATTTATGTTTTGAAACTGTTGGATCTGCACCTGCTTTATGTAAGTTAAGATATTAATATTTGTTTTGAGAGGCAGGGAGGTTGAGGGTAAGAGTGAAGATCTGTTTCAACTCTCACTAGGAATCATATCCTTTTATTCAATGTTCAGATAAAAGATTTGTACTTGCATTTACCTAGAGTGAGTTCCTATAATTTGTTGAGAAATGTATATTTTCTCAATGGCCGGCTTCAACCCTTCTATGGAAAGTCAACTCGAGACTATTTGTTTTGATATTTCTTGTTTTTATGATTTGATTGTTCATTTTCATTCTCACGTTTTTCTGGCAGCATCTTATTATCTCAGTACTATATGAGGTACTGTATTCTTGACCGACCATTCCTTGACACTGTTTGAAAGCAAATAATCTCAAAGGGGGGCAAGAGAAAGTACAATTTTTAAGCATGTCTTTTACCCGTCAATCTGTTTCAATGGATTGTTAATAGAAAAGTTTCAATTTTTGCTGTGCATATGATTTATGTTAGAACGGCTTATGGATATCAAGTCACATATGCACCAACTTAATGCTAGCCAGTGGTCTTGCCCCTGAAGGATCTTTTATGCATCATGTATGTGTGATGTTTTTTAATGACTTTGAGTCAAGAGACTCATTGCTTAATCCGGGTTCTCTGCAGCCAGTTGAAATACACATTCACACAATGATGACAATATCGGTCATCCAATCTTGATTTTTTTTAATTTTTGTTATATTAAAATACAGAGCTTGAAGCTAGATTGTTCAATCAAGATCAGATGGTCCTTGATGTCCGACTGCGTGACTGCAGGCTTTTGCTGACCGCAGGGAAACCCACTTGCTAGAAGCACAGTTGAACTTTCTTGGGGTGCTTTTGATGGAAGGAGGCAGGGCAACCAATGCCATACTAATACTACACACAGGCCTCAGCAGCTCAGCACACCCGTCGTGTTGAGACCAATTTCCCCCCCTTTCACTACAATCCAAGTAGACAATCACGGAGAGATTTGTTGTTGTTGGGGGAAATGGTAGCCGTCAAATCTGCATTTGTCCGTTCCCTCGTGACAGACCATCTGAGCTATCTTTGTTGTTTTACCCTCGTGGACCCCTCCTTTTCTCTTATCTGTCTCTTGTCTCTTTCTGTTTCCTGAAGCGCTAGTAGTCTAGTACTAGTGCAATGCTCTGGTAATTATGCGGAAGAGCTTTACTTAAACACAATTTTAGATACTTTATTTATATCCCCATCTTTCCCTTTTTTTAATCTTATAGTACAATTTGTGCTGATTACAAAAATACAGAAAAACACAGTATTTTTGTCAATTTTGTATATCAACTTAAAATTTCTATATTCAGAAACAGTTTTTAAATCTTTGAGTTTTGATGATTTAATGTTTCCAGGTTAGAGAATGATGGTTAAAATTTAATTATTTGGATAAAATCGAATGATAAGTTAAAAGAGAGATAGATAGAGAATCTTTATGCAATGGTTTTGTTGTTGCTAACAGATAAAGAAAAATCGCCAGTTTTGCTTTCAGTCCATTGTAAAGAAAGTCACGGGCGCCACATTTTTCATTTGTATTTGCCAAAAAGCGATGGACTCTCTTCACCAACTCCCATTTTATTTTTTCCTCTGTCACTTTTATTTGCTATTCGTAAGCAGTTTTTTATTCAAATTGTCATCCTTACATAGACAGACGTGATTCATCATTATCAGTATTAATAAACTTTTTTTTTTTTTTGGAAAGGATCAGTATTAATAAGCATATTTTCAACAATATTAATGAAAGTAGGATTTGAAACCACAGTTATATAGGTATGATAATTTTATTTATTTTTAACGAATACAAGGTGTGATAATTTTAATGCTAATAAACTAGATTCTATAGGTGATAAATTTATTTTTTCAAGGGGATTTTTATAGTTGATAATAAAGATCAATCAATATAAGTAAAATTCGACATAATTTGTCACCATGTTTTTTTTATCTGAGATACTTGTAATCATAGTGATCTATTTGAGAACACCCTACAGAATCAAGGACAAATTTGGTTTACTCAATAAAAATATTTACAAGACTTGGTAGCCTTTCAGCCCCATCAAAGAAGAAAAAAAATCTTTTGCTATTCACCAATTTTTAAAATTCTTTTGAGGTTCATTAGTGTGTCTGGACTTTAAATTCACGTGTTGTTCTCCCTTTGTATCATCAATTTTAATTTCATTTAATTAATAATTACCTAAGCTAAGTGAACAGGAGTTAAACTTTTACCTTTTCACACGGAAATTTCTAAACTCTGCCAATGACAAACACACATGTTTTTGGCTCTTGTCCTTTACAACAAAAACAATCCTGGTTTGTTCTCCATAAACAGTAATAGTATTCTCATTGCTTTTGTGTCTGTCACTATATGTGGATCATCTTCAGTTTAACCTCATTTTGTTCTTTGCCTCTTCTGGTTACCAACTTCAAAATCATTTGTTTTGAATCACTGCTGAGGAGGTTGTCCTTGAAGATTGGAATGGGATGGAGGTGGTTTTAGCAATCTTGTTGCAGCTGGTGAAGCTCTGCATCATCATAGGCTTTGCAGTGGCAACCCAAGGATCACAAGGTATGAGCTTGCTTAATCTTCACGTTTTGTTGGGATTGATCCTTTGTAAACTTCTCCAAAGATTGTAGCAAAAGGAAAACACTTTTGCTTAAGCTTCAACTACAAGTACTTCATTAAGATACTTTCTCTTAAGTCTTTACAATGTGGCTAACAAAATCTAATTTTGATTAGTCTATATTGAGCATAATGCAAGCTGCTGAGGAAGAGTATGAGTTCTAGCAAAAAAATATCCTTAGTTTCAACAAGTATTCTTAAATTTGATTTTCCAGATCCGGACACACTTCAAAAGTTGTAATCAGTCATTTATTTGTCAATTTTGAGCTTGGTCATAAAAGTTGTAATCTTTCTCTCTTTTTCTCATGGAAATATTGGCATTACTAGAGTTCGCAAGGAGATTTGAACTCTGTCAAACTCTTATTAGTTTCTACCAATATTTGATTCACTGTTAACTTCTTTCAGGGCTTATTATATCACCATCTCCAGCAAATTTACAAGCGTATACATTCCCTATTGAAACACCTGGTTCTTCCCACCAGAGAGATTCACATAGAACCATTGCACCTGGCTCTCCATCAGTATCAAATGGTAATCTCCCTTGATCGATTAAATAGTCCTCGGATCATCTGACCAAAGTATATGTTTTTTTCATTATCCAGGACCATTCTCTCACCCTCCAGTAGGATCATCCCCACCATATGAAGTTGTTCCTTCACCATCAACTGTGCATGGGAATATAAAACCACCAAAGAAAGCACCTGTTGTTAGGCCTCCTGTCTCAACAGTAAATGCTCCAGGTATATACCTTATCTGTGCTCTCCCCGAGTTCGAATTTTGCCTGCAACAATCATTGGCTAAATTTTACTTACCTTTCAACTGAACTCTGCATTACTAGGTCTCTCTTCCTCTAGGAACCGAAGGGTTAAGAAAAATAATAATACACAAGATTGTTTGATGATTATGCATTTCTTGTATGTTGATTATGTTCAAATGGCATTGTGCAATCATACTTCAATTCATGGATACTTAATTAACAAAAAAATATATGGTGCAGGATCTGTTCCCTCTCCCTTATCCAGTCCTTCAAGAATCATCCATCCCGTAAAGGGTGGAGCGCCAGTTGCTGCACCTTCGTACAAAACACCAAAGCCACTTCCAACCGAAATACATTCTCCTGTTTTGGCACCTTCAGTCTCAAATTATAAACATCATCATAAAAGGAACATAATTACCGTCCCTGTCCCTGCACCGTCATATATTGTTTCTCCTCCTATTTCAGGACCTCGAGGTTTGCCGCACTATATGAATGATTTATTAAATTGTGTCACAAATGAAGTTCTTTGCTGCAACTGAATATATAACCAATTTTTGTTTTATACTTTTTGATCTAGATAGAGCGATTCCTCCCTCATTATCACCAAAAACAGGTGGACAAAGACATCATGTTCCACTACCATGGAAGTCAGGTACCTATTCTAGTATTATAAATTTCTTACTAAGATGTTTATTCTATGAGAATGAAAAGTAAACAAATGACATTTTTGACTACTTGTTTTTCTTCATGGGTTCCTCAGTTTCTCCACTTTCTTCTCCCATTCATTCAAACAAGAGCCAATTTGCTCCTGCTCCTTCTCCATCAATCAAATTTGGTTCTCACCCAACCAAAAGTATGAAAATATGAATTCTATTCTTTTTCCAGGATACAGAAATTACGTCCTTGCAAATTTATTAAAGAAATCTTTGTCCTTTCATTATCATCAACTTACTAGTCTTAATCATTCATTGTTTTTGTTATTGCAATGCAAATACTCTCTTTTCATCCTAAAGTATCTCCGTCTGGTTCTTCTTCCAAGAGTCCTAAGACATTGCCACCTCCACCTCCTAATGACGGTTAGCACATTATTTGCTTAGTATGTTTTATTCTCTGGACAAAGCTTTCAATATCTGTACTTTTTGGAATGTTCTGAACCATTTTCGTCAGAATTAAATTTATTTTTTTAATATCTTTTCAGATTGTTTATCAACCGCTTGCACCGAGCCTTATGTAACTTCTCCTCTTGGAGCACCTTGCAGATGTGTTTGGCCTTTGCGAGTAGGTCTCCGCCTTAGCATTTCTCTTTATACCTTCTTCCCTTTGGTCTCGGAGCTGGCTTCTGAACTTGCCAGTGGGATTTTTATGAAGCAAAGTCAAGTTAGAATTATGGGAGCCAATGCAGCAAACCAGCAACCTGATAAAACTGTTGTCCTTATTGATTTGGTGCCAATTGGAGAAAAGTTTGATAATACGACAGCCTTTTTTACTTCTGATATGTTTTGGCATAAAAAGGTTGTTATTAAAGCCTCCTACTTTGGATATTATGATGTTTTGTATGTGAACTATCCAGGTATATATAGATGTCAATTTTGCTTATAACCGCTTTCTCTGATTCTGGCTTCTTTGGTGAGAAGTTTTATTGGATTGTATTATTTTATTATATAGGTTTACCTCCTTCACCTCCTTTACCATCTTCAAGCATTACCGTGATAGATGGTGGTCCTTATACCACTTATGACAATAATGGAAGTACCATAAAACCCTTTGGTGTTGACATACAGAAGAAGCATAACAGAGGTGACCTTAGCAAAGGCCTTATTGTCATTATTGCTGTTTTAGTTTTTGTAGCAGTTGTTTTATGTACTGCTGCTGTCTGGTTCATGTTCAAATTCAGAGTTCATGTTAGTCAAAGAGCATCGATTCAACGTCCTTCACCTCCTTCTCTTACCAAAGCATCAGGTAATACAACCAGGTGAATTAGCTGGCTAGTTTGTTCCTCTGTCTCAATGTCTGATCATTAAAAATAATGCTATAACTACAAATAGAAAATTATGTTTCTTACCACATAATAATTGTGATGGTATGATTTTTTTTATCATTTTATATCCCTTTTCTTACAAAACTTATGAATTTCACAGTTACTGCTACTGGTTCATTAATTGGAGATGGAAGGGTTGGTTCCATTTCCTCTTCATTTGAATATGGCATTCCTGCTTATAAAGGGTCCGCAAGGACTTTCAGTACGGATGACATTGAGAAAGCTACTGATAATTTTCATGCTTCGAGAATACTTGGAGAAGGTGGTTTTGGTCTTGTTTACAGTGGTGTCCTTGGAGATGGGACAAAAGTGGCAGTCAAGGTTCTAAAGAGTAAGGATCATCAAGGTGATCACGAATTCTTAGCTGAAGTTGAGATGCTTAGTCGTCTTCACCATAGAAATCTGGTCAAGCTGATTGGTATATGTGCTGAGGAGGACAGCTTCCGCTGCTTGGTTTATGAACTCATTCCAAATGGCAGCTTGGAATCCCATTTACATGGTACTTGAATTTGCTCCTTGTTTGCTTAGTTTCCTTTTTTCTCATATAAAATTTTAGGTGAGTTGAGTCCCGGGAGCTTATTTGGGTTAAGGAAATCCTCATGGCTCAAAGAGTGTTGACAAAAGTACTTACATATGACCCACTAACGGAGTTCCTCACATAGGCAGCAGGATTTGAACACATTCCCTTGTGAAATAAACCTGAGTTGAATCCTTACAAACTAGACCAATATTATACGTTGGCGCTTACCCGTGCCTTTAGTTCTTCAATATAATGTTTTTATTTTATTTGGTATTGTGATAGGGGTTGAATGGCAAAAGCGAGCACTTGATTGGGGTGCTAGGATGAAGATAGCTCTTGGTGCAGCTCGAGGTCTATCTTATCTGCATGAAGATTCAAGTCCATGTGTTATACATAGAGACTTCAAGTCTAGCAACATATTGTTGGAAGATGATTTTACTCCTAAAATATCTGATTTTGGATTGGCTCAGACTGCCACTGACGAGGAAAGTAGACACACATCAATGCGTGTAGTGGGAACTTTTGGGTACAAAGTTTTCTTCCCTTCTTTTTTTTCTTATGAAGATTTAGCGCATGTTTGGTTTGTGAAAATATTTTCTTGATTGGAACTTCTTTTTCAAGATTTTACGCAAAATCTGCATTTGGTTGTTGAAACCTTTTTTTCTTTTATGGTTGATTTTTACAATCATGCATTTCCTGATTCATATTTTGATATTTGAAAAATGAATTCAGGTACGTGGCCCCGGAGTATGCAATGACCGGTCATCTTCTTGTTAAGAGTGACGTTTATAGCTATGGCGTTGTTCTTCTAGAGCTTTTGACAGGAAGAAAACCTATAGACATGTCACAAGCTCCTGGTCAAGAGAATCTTGTTGCTTGGGCTTGTCCATTTCTCACAAGTAAAGAAGGATTAGAAGCGATAATAGATCCATCTATAGGACTCGACGTGCCTTTTGATAGTGTGGCCAAAGTAGCAGCCATTGCTTCAATGTGTGTGCAACAAGAAGTATCAAACCGTCCATTTATGAGTGAAGTTGTGCAAGCTTTAAAACTTGTATGCAATGAAACTGAAGAAGCAAAAAAAGATGCTGGTTCAAGATGTTGTAGCCAAGAGCATGAGGATTTATCTGCTGTTGACATTGAAAGAGGCTTGTCAGCATCAGAATTGTTTGGTTCTTCATCTAGAATTGAAAGAATGGAGCATGAAAAATCTAGAAGAAAGTCTTATTCAGGTCCTATGGGAAATGGTAGAAGCAAACAGTTGTGGCAGATAATGAGAAAGCTTTCTGGTGGTATTGTCAGTGAACATGGAACTATATGATCAAGTAATGAATAGGTTATCATAGAGAAATTGCATTTCTTTGTGGATATCATAATGCTCTTCCTGGTTTTGTTAATCCACATTTCTTACTTCTTAGTACAACTTTACAAGAGGCCTTCACTTAGTGAGAAGTCCTCTGCTTGACTCACTCTTGTTTGCTCTCACCTCTTAACCAGATATGCATGGATGTATATTAAAAATAAACAAATTATAAATGATTATTATCTTTTTTTACTTTGAACATTATTGTACATTTATATTTTGCCATGTTTTCCTATCAATAAATTTATTGTCGGGATAGAAAACATTAGCCAAAAATGTTATTTAGTTGAATAAATCTTGTCTATATTAGTGTTGAAAATGTTTTCAAATATATTGAATGTCTATATTTCAGACTCCTTGGATATTTTTAAATAGGTCATGAAACTAAAATAGTCATTCAGGATTAGTCATACCTATTTGGAGATTTTAAAGTAGGTCATTGTTTATAATTAAGTTGATGAACTAGTCAATAATTTATAAATATATTTCTGAACAATTTTTTGATCGAACTTTTATATACTTTATAATCTAATTTACAAATCGATTGTGTTTATATTTGGTTGGTCAAAGATCATTGGTCACATATGTTTTAGATGACATTTGACACCTTCTCAATATAAAACTTACAAGAGATATCCAAATGTTTATTCTCAACAAAACTAAGTAAATTCTTGTGAATATTAGCATTTTTGGGAAAGATAAAAAATACTTCAAAGTTCTGTTAATACAACTTAAATGGTAAAATAAGTAAAGATATTTGATATAAATTGTCTAGTTTCCAACACTTTAGAGAAAAAAAATAGGAAAAAACACTTGATGAAAAGGTGTATTAGTGAAAAGTGGGGGTGTTGAATAAAAAATTGGCATTGTAAGTTGGGCTTAATAGAAACAAAATCCGTTTAGAAAAAGTTGACCGGGAAAGAAGACGGAGAAGAAGTACATAACATAACAGGAGTTTGGTGTGAGTGAGAACGAGAACGAGAACGAGAACGAGAGTGTTTAAGAGCTGAAGCTGCAAGATCTCAACATTGTATCATGGTAATTCTCTCTCTGAATCAATTCAATTTCGATTTGAATTTGAATTTTTGAATTCTGATTTTTTGTTTTTGTTTTTGTTTTTGTTTTTGTATGTGGAAGGCTCCAAAAGCGATCGCGAGTCCTATTCCTGATTCGTTGTACCCGACACTCTCCGTCTTCACACTCGCAATCGGTCTCATCTTAACCGCTTCTTTCTTCATGTATAATTTTTTCCGATCTCATTTAAACTGTATTATTTGTACACTCGATTTGATGCAATGTTTCAATGATAGAACGGAAGAAATTCTCCGTGGATAACAAAATTGCACACACATCTACATCCCCTCTCCAATCCCACCTTTAGAACTTTGATCTGCTGCATCTCACCTTTTTTCATTCCCTCATAGACTTTAGAGATTTTGGGCTTTAGGACTAGGTTTTAACACATGTGCTTATTGGATTTTGCATTTTTTAAAAGCTTCTATTGGACCTAAAAATGTTCTGCAGTTGAACTGTACTTAAAATACACCTAAAAATAAATTAAATTAAATTAAATTTCTCTTTGCATTGTTTGTTTTCCCTTTGTTTGAAAGGGTGCTTTTTTTTAAGGCTGGGTTTACATGTGAAATGTGACACTGGAGTTCATTGATACAATTGGTTTTGTAATGTATTAGCAATGGGAGTGTTTAACGTTGACTCGACCTAGTTTGGATTAGCTTATAGTTTATGAGAGTTTCTCAATTAAGATATGTTTATGGTTCTTCACTTTAGAAATAGTCCTTATAAGCTGATCAGTGTTGTTGTTTGAAAAGAAGCTTCATGGTAAAGGTTAAAAGATTGAGATGCAGAATCATGATTTGAGCATTTGTGAAAAGCCATTGTTTGAAAAAGCTCAGGATTTATTGCAATATTTTTTTAAAATTTCATTTTCTTCAAGTTTATTCAAATTAGCTCAGTCTTATATTTTTGTGACGTATTACTGGAGGAGTGCGATCTTGAAGCTTTTAAGAGATAAGAGGTTTACTGATTTATGCTATGAAATTTTGGATGTTCATCTGACATCTTTTTGTTATATCTTGTTATCATTCAAATGAAAACTGTGTTTTTTGCAGTTATGAAGCAACCTCTTCTAGGAAAACCCGTTCCCTTGCTCAGGAGCTGACAACGGGAGCAATTGCATCAGTTTTCTTGGTATGTATTGTTTATACTTACTTTTGTTCTGTCATTGTTTGACATGATGCTGGTTTAACATTGGAAACTTATGCTCGTGTCTTTATCTTCTTCACAGGGTTTTGGGTCGTTATTCCTCCTACTTGCCTGCGGCGTGTATGTCTAATCATTGAACATCAAACTGTATGCAATTTTTGCTAAGCAGATAGCTTTAAATGAAAATTTACTTGAGACATTGTAGTTTTACATCTTACTAAAAAATTATGTGCTTAAACTGTCCGTGACATTGCTGGTTATGTTTAATGCTTGAGAAGATTATGAATTGCTGGATTTTTATGCTTGATTCTCTAGTGGGAAAACTTTGTATTTTTATATTTCGACAAAGATCAGGGTTAAATACAATATGTAGCATTATTTTGTCCTCCCTGAATAGATGTGCTGAGTGTGGATCTTATACGTACTACTTCCCTGCAATAGGTTTGTTTTGTTTTTGTATATCTAGGAAGGATCTAAACAATCGATCATGTTTGTTCTTTTCAATAAAAAATGAGATGATTTCAACACCATCAGTGACATATACAAGAACAATAGCAAGATTCAAAAAATATTTCCAGAGGATTTGATTATACATTAAATTGGTGTCAAACAGCTCCATTCAAATTTGGATGATAAGAAATTCACCCATACTGCAATTTTATACCATGTCATTTCATATCGAGACCTCTTATTGGTGAATATGATGAAGACCGCACATAAGAGTACTGCTTGGGGTTCACGACAATTGCAAATACAATTCCCAACACAAAGTTAGACTGGCTGTTGAAATTGTGAATTGAAACTAACTATGTGATGTCATTCGTTCAATCTCAAATCAACGATTATGATCAACTACTGTGTTAACTTGGATTGTAAGCAATCATGATCCTTTTTCTGGAATGCCATGTTGTTCTCTTTGACCACTCCTTTTTCTTTTTACTTTTTGGTTTTGCAGTAACAAATGAATGAATTAACTTTGTAAAATTGATTTTACTTAAAAATGATTTGAATGTAAATTCATTTATGTTTGATTTCAATGTAAAAATCACGTTTGGGCAAAAAGGCTACAAATCATAAGTTTGATTAGAATCACTTGTGAAGGTAAAATCAATTCTATTATAGAGCAACTAAATAAGTCAAACTCAATTTTACACGTCCAAAATCAATGATGGATACTTAAAATGTTGAACCAAAACATAGGCTAGGATAAATTGGAAATTATAAAATGTTGTGGCGCTTTGCCATGTGAAATTGCTTCTAGGATAAGCGATCATTCTCAAGGTATGTAGACACTAAAATATCAGCATCTCTCAGCCGGATTCAAACTCCAATTTGTCACGTTTTGAGTCAAACCCCTTCTATTTTATCCAAATTCATTGGCAATTAAAGATATATCTAAACTTTAAAGTAATTAGTTTGCATTTGCCAAATAAAATGGATTCATAATAACTTCAAATTTTCTACGTGACATTGAGTCCTAACTTTGTTCAATATAGTGAGGATCACAAATTATTGTTGGGTCATGTGTGGGTATATAGGTAGAATCATAATATTGAATTTTATGCAAGCACACAAGTGATATTTGATCTCACATCTTAATCCAAAATCTTTAAGTATTGGAGCTACGAGTCCTCTCACATATTACTCAACAACTACATTTCTATTAAATGGAGAACCTTACTCACATTTGATACACTAATAATATCCTCATCAAGAGATCATCCATTCATCTAAGTATCATCTCTCTCAAACGGAAGTTTTTCATTCACATATACAAGCACCGTGGTTAACACTCATCATCAATAGGACATGTGGCCTAATCACCATTTTTAGAAAAAATTCCGATACTAACCTAATTTGATACCACACTATTAGATCACAAATTTTTTTGCGATCATAACATTAGACTTTGATCAATTAGACAAGTAAAATTGGACAACATATTTTAACCGAAAACCTTAAAACATTTAGTATATATGTTTTGTCGGTAACATCTTTTCCATCTAATATTTAGAATTGGACATATCGGACCGACCTGACCGTGAGTCAAAAAAACTAAAAGGAAAAAAAGGATTTGGACCGAGGAAGATTAGTTTGTGGGTCTATCGAAATGTTTGAGTGGGTTGGTATGGATTGTAAAGGGTGATTCCTGATATTGGTTTTAGAGGCTCAACCGTACCGATAACTAACCGACCAACTGAAAAACTAATTTAACTGAAACTTACTTAAGCCAAAGTTGCGCCTTGATACTCAATCCACGATTTATTTTGGATTAAGCCTATTGGGATCAAATCCGGCTGTTATCCAGCCCTATCAATATCTAATAATAAAACTCTTCTTACTCACTTATAAATCATCAATTAAAATATGGAAAACTATACGGCACACTCGCAAATTTAGGTGTTGCATCAGTACTCTTGCTTCTTAATATAGGTATCACACAAAAGTCTCGCCATATATTGTAATTAATTCAACCTGGACAAGGTCAAGTCAGTTTCCTCGGATAGTATATCAGTGTGTGGTCTTGACAATATAAATAGGCAATTTGCTAATTGCAGATCTCTGACAGTCACGATTATCGGTTCATTTTAAGTGAAAAAATGAGCTTCGTTCTAGTTTCTGATTTCTGTCTCTGGCTAAGAAAACTCATTATGAATGGTCTCCACATTCATGTGTTCTCTGTCCCTTGTGCTGTATTGAAAGTTAAAGATAACCAAAACAACCCATTTCTTTTACCCTTCCTCTTTATTTATATTTTCACATAAAA
>Ga0315915_1007199_pt1 | contig 13388 bp, 10 predicted proteins | sample MpolbnodulesMG_FD_207738 | JGI IMG/M metagenome (GOLD analysis project Ga0315915, IMG submission 207738) | Medicago polymorpha root nodule microbial communities from Los Angeles, California, United States - branched nodules | ecosystem: Host-associated > Plants > Roots > Nodule | place: USA... | reverse complement strand
CTGATATGGTTATTGTCCTATGAAGGATCAATTTCAAATGCATTCCTTGTATGAAGGAACATTTCTGCAGGCAGAGTTGTTATCCTTGTCTTGTTGCAGAGACACGAACAGAGTAGTGGAGGAAGTGGTTGTACAGTTCGTACAATTGTCTTTTGTCAACGCTCTTGATAGAACAAGCATCCAATGCTTTCAAATTTCATCTCAAGGGTCGTTGTTATACTCTTTCAGTCTTTTGCAATGTCTAGACGTGATTAAAACATATTCACAGCTCTTGAATCTTTAAGATTTTTCATCTCCTGATGAACTTGGTGATCTTGCTTCTGATGAGGTGCTTTTGATGAACTTGCTTCTGATGACGTATCACTTCAGGAGCACTTTGTATTTCAGGAGCACTTTTCTTCAGACGCTTCAAGCTTCCTTTTTGTTGATTTATGTTAAACATTTTTCGTTACAACAATCTCCCCCACTCTAAGGGTAATGTTTGTTAAACGTATTTTCTTCCAACACAAATGAGATATATTTAAGGAGAATTCATAAGTATTCTTGAAAAAGTTTGGTATGGATACCCAAAAGGAAAGATTAATTGAAAATTGAAATTTACGTTTTTTTCTATTTTGCTATTAACATAATGGTCTTGATTTACCAAAAGAATAAAGTATCTGATGCTTGTGCATGTTCTTGATTTACAAAAAAAAAAAAAAACACTTATGTAAAAACAAGGACAAAATTATTCCAGGAAAAGGAGAGGGTGGCAAAAGGAGGAATGGTGAAATTTAGTGATGTCAAAAAAGAGAAAAGCAGCAACAATTGATTCAAAGAACAAATGATCAATTAAGTAGCGAGAGATTTATTCCAACACATGGAAATCAAAATGTGCACATGCATTTTAATAAAGAGTAAAAAGCAACTCCTGAACAGTAAATAGATAGAATAACAGATAGAGTATCTCACAGAAACTCAAATCAAACAAAATGGAATTCAATGACGACATATATTTTCCTGTCATTCAAATAAGTCAACCTAGAAATATCAAATATTTTGATCCAAAGAAAAGGGTATAGGATCATTGAGTACTAATTATTGAGCAAAATTTTCCGCAATACTTGGTCAATTCTCAAAACTAAATTTATTTTCATCAACATCCAAAACAAAAGTATGAATCAGAGGCCGAAAAAAAGAATTAAGCACCACCGGATCCGTACTTCTTGCCGAGCATTATGACCTGTAACTTGTCGTAACCAGCGAGCACACCAGCACCAGCGACGGCACGGAGGATGTTAGCACCAGCTCCCTTAAACAAGGACTTAGCACCCTCATTCTTGAGGATTTGTTGGAATGCGTCGAAGGAGCTCTTGTACTTGACAGCTTCTCCTGATGTCATCATCATTCTTCTCCTAACTGTGTCAATTGGGTAAGATGCTAGACCTGCACCATTGGTGATGAGCCATCCAAGACCAAAGCTAGCAAAGAAACTATCCTGCAATGATCAAGAGACAATAGAGAACAGAAATAGCTATCAGCAAATGATTGAACTCGAAGACACGGAAGAAAAATCAGAAGCAACTTTTCTTGCTTTATTTTAGTTTATGGCCATGTTTGGATAAACAGCTGAAGTAAGTGCATATGGCATAAACGCTCATCATAAAAGTACCTATGAATAAGCTATTTCTATAACAAAAGATTAAATAAAGTCAAATTGTTTTCATATAAATTATAACTTGTTTTCACAAGCTATCATGGAGAGCATATGGAATGGAAATTGGTTGAAACAGCTTATAGACATGTTATCAGTTGTTTTTACAAGATCTCCAAAATAGTCTCACAAGTGCTTATGTCAGTAGATAAGCTCAAATAAGTCAATCAAATCAGACCTTCAATAACACCAATATTGATAGGAACCAATGGATCCTACCAATGAATTAATAGTAACACAACCAAGGAAGAAGATGAAACAGATGGTAAACAAGGAAAATAGGGTGCTTTATTGATAAGAATGAAAATAGTAAAATAGTAGAAGAGAGAGTTTCTCTAACTACTCCCAGAGCAAAGCTCCGACACAACTCAGAGAGGAATCCTACTCTGGCCCTAAACAGAAAACCTAATCTGTCATACTCTAAACTCCTAAGAATTACCCTTTATATAGAAATAAATAGAACATTCTAGTATTTAACTCTAATGGGCCTCTTATTATTAAATAATAATAATCCTAACGGGCCACTTACTAATAATCTACTTAAATCTAACTAACTACCTGCTAATTACTTGAAACACCACCTCATATTGGATCCTAACAAATATTAATATGAACTAGAATACATATCAACGAAGTTAGGTTAGTCGAACTAAAGAATTTGGTCGAATAAAATGACACAGGAGATAAGGCACATATCAACAAACTTAAGTTAGTAGAACTAAAGAATTTGGTCGAATAAAATGATACAGGGGATAAGGCATGCGAACCTGCAGAGATCCAGTTAGGAGAACTGGCTTCAAAGAATCATACATTCCAAAGTAGAGACCGCGATAGACAATGATTCCGACACAAGAGATGTTGAAACCACGGTAAAGGCCAGCAATACCATCAGTTGCCAGTGTCTTCTTGTAGACATCAACAAGACCATTGAATTGTCTTCCTCCAGCACCTTTCTTTGCAGCCTTTGCGTCATTTGCTAGACGGGTACGAGCATAGTCAAGGGAGTAGACGAAGAAAAGGGATGAAGCACCAGCAGCACCTCCTGAGGCCAAGTTTCCAGCAAACCATTTCCAGTAACCATCCTTGTCCTTCTTGAAATTGAAAAGCCTCTTGAAGTAGTCCTTGAATGCAAAGTTCAAAGCCTAGAAGAAATTGAATCACAAAGTTAGCATCACATACAGCAAACCAAAAAGAGCTGTGAAGAGACATGATAAAAATCTATTGTTGTCAATCAGCTGTCTGCTCAAATTCCGCTATGCCACAGTGCCGCCACTATTTGACAACACTTCATACTAAATAGAGTACTACGGAACAATAGCGACTTATTCAAATTCTGATCTGCTACGCTATAGCCTCTATTTGAAAGCCCTAAAAAACAAAAGGGAGAAACAATAGAACTTAACTAACCTGAGTAGGGAAATAACGGATGACATTTGCAGTGTTACCTCTCCATAGGGCAACAACACCTTCTTCCGCTGTTGTTCGCTTAAAACAGTCACCGATTCCCTTATAGGGCTCAGAAAGTCTACCAGCTTTAATCATCTCATCCTGGTTTTGGATCAAAAGCTTAATTCGTTCAATGGGAGCAGCAGCGGTTTTTGATACAGCAGCTGAAACTCCACCCATGAGAAAGTCAACAACAAAGTTTCCTTTCTCAGCGGGAGCTGCAACAAAGATAGGGGAAGTTGTTGTTGCAGCATTACATGCTGGCATCATTGGATACTGAAATGCAGGGTTGGAGTAACTCCCAAATGACCTCCTTTCGTACATAGAAAGACCGGTTTGGCGTGCAACATTCTGAACGAGATTAGGGCGCTGAACCTGATCAACCATGGTGACTTTCCTGAACAATGCAAGTTACATAATGTCAAATAATGTTCAGAAATTAAGGAATGTGATCCTAACAGAACAAACAGAAAAACAATGCAAATATCTGAACAAGCAATGTAATATATCCAATTATTTAGTTCATAAACAACAAACAAAAACCTGACAATGTCAGAGTCATGTTTATGGCTTAACAAGACGAAAACACATAAACTACAAAACATGAAACTCAAATCATACCATCATTCACAAGTTCTAACTCAAATGAAATTCATAATAACAAATTTCATTTTTTTAAGATCAAATGAAAAACATCATGTCCAAAACCCTAAATGATTAATCAAAAAATGGGTAAAGACCCAATTTGGTCCTCACAATTTTCCCGCAGTCCAATTTAGTCCCTTGCAAAAAATAATACCCAAAATAGTCCATAACATTCTTATCCCGAGGAAAATTTGTAGTCCCAGATTCAATATAACAGAGACTAGTTTGATATTATTTTTTGTCGATAACTAAAACAAAATTGAGCCCCGAGAAAATTGTCATGACCAAACTGAGTCTTCACTCATCAAAAAACAAGTCATTTACATGTAAAAAGTGTTTGTTTCACAAATTATTTAAATCACCGAAACAATCTTAATTCAGACAGAATCCAAGCTGGAAAAATACTCAAGAAAACATGAGAGATCTGTAATGCAATCGAAAATACAGAAAATGAAATATCAAATTCAATGAGGAGCCACCATTCATTATTCATAATTCATAGTTCTACACATATTGAACTAATCAACAGTATAATCACAGATCACAAATAATAAATCAAATTCTATCAACTAATAACAGTATAATACAATTTCAAAACTGAAACATGATTATTTGCAGATTGTGATCAGATCTCACATATCAATTATGGAGAACCATCAAACCCAAAAGATCTAATCTGCTACTAATGCATCACCATTTTTTCACATTGCAAAAAAAAAAACATCAAAAACATAAAGTTTTTGAATTTATGAAAGATCCATCAAAAGAGTGACAAAAAAAAAACAAACTTTTCATAAACCCATTTCATAAAAAACAAGAGTGAGAGATTCAGCTTACGGATCAAGCCAATTCAATTCAACAGTATGAAAATTAAGCTAAAAAAACAACAACAAAAGGAAAAATAAAAACCTTGGTGGGTAAAAGAGAAAAATGAGGAAAATGAAGAACAAGATAATAGAAATGAGAAGTTAGGTTTTGTTATTAACCTAGGAAATGAAAAGGAGTGTTGGTGGCTGCGCGAGTTTGTTGGAGACTTTGGCAAATGCCGCAGGTGGAACCAAGTGCTTTGGGGCTGAGAGAGAGTCAAATAACGTGAAAAGAGTGGTTTTTAAGTGTGATGTGATGTGAACCCAACCTGCTCAAATTGACCCATTGGGCTAGTGGGTTAGTGGGTCAGTCTAGCCAATCAAAAAGTGCCACGTGGGTCGATTAATAAAATTTAAAATAAAAATATAATTGTTGTAAAAAAGAAGAAAAAAATATATAACTTTTAAAAATAAAAAAAAATCACACATCAAACATCAAAAAGCAATACTTCTTATTTTCTCCTAATGATGTACATGTCATATTCTTATTCATAAGAATATTATTAGCATCGCTTCTTATTTTCTCTTAAAATGTACATGTCATATTCTAAGTCAAAATAATGTATTGACATCGCTTCTTATTTTCTACTAAGGATGTACATATCATATTCTTAGTTAAAATAATGTATTGACATCACTTGTAATTTTCGCTTAAGGATGTACAAGTCATATTCTTAGTCATAATAATGTATTGACATCACTTCTTATTTTCTCATAAAGATGTACGTGTCATATTCTTATTCATAATAATCTATTGGCATCGCTTCTTATTTTCTCCTAAGGATGTACATGTCATTTTTTTTAACAATAAAAAATTGTATATATTAACAATCATATTAGGTCTCCAAAGCATTTTCCCTAAGGATGTACATGTCATTTTTTTTAACAATAAAAAATGGTATATATTAACAATCATAGTAAGTCTCCAAAGCACAAGATGTACCAAGGAAACCCCTAATATTTATAACCTGTCAATGTTACAAATAGCAATTAGTCAATGCCCAAACACAGTAAGGGGCTTGACCATCATGTGCTAAAACCAAAAACAAAGTTAGCGTTACTATCCTTAAGCCACCATAAAGAATAACGCTTTACTTTATCTAACAAATGAGCTATGGAATTTTCTACATTTTTTTAACATTTTATTATTACGGTCATTCCATATAGTCCAAGCACAAAGTAACCAAACTAGCTGCAAAAAGGATTGCCTTGCACACAAGTCACCCGCCGAATGAGTAAACTGATATAAATGTTCGGAGATACTGTGAGGGTCCAGTCCCCGACACACCAAGCCAAGCACGCACCTCCTGCCATGAAGAGCTGTAGAAATCACATGATAAAAATAAATGTTGAGATGTCTCCAAGTGATCACAACCCGCCACGCAACCCGCATCAGCGTCTGTAACAATGCCGCAATCCAACAGGGTTGATCTTGTAGGCAACCGATCCCGCAAGAGCCTCCAAGCAAAAATTGAAACTTTCAGGGGAACTTGTTTATGCCAAATCAAATTCGCCGCATGATCAACCTGAGAGGTATCCTGAGAGGTTAAGAGCTGGTAAGCACTACGAACCGTGTAGCCTGCAAAAGGATCCAGTTGTCACCTCCAAGAATCTGTAAGATTAAACTGCAAAGAAACACTAGGAAGTCAAGTAACACACTCCCATAACATATCCTCCTCCCACACTCACAACCATCTCCTCCACCTCCATGTCACCCCCGTCCTCCCACCCGAGAGCTGACATAAGCGAAACAGTACATGATTTGTCAACTGCTAGCTCAAATAAACGCCTAAAACGCACACCCAAAGGCACTCCTCCTAACCACGGATCATGCCAGAAAAAAATATCAACACCATCGTCCACCTTTCATGAGACATAATCCTAAAACCACCCTCCGCCAACTACACCTAAACCATCACGGATTTTAGCTATCTTCTGCCACCAAGAAAAACCACTCCAGTATGTCATATTCTTAGTACAAAATAATGTATTAGCATCACTTCTTCCTTTTTTATAAAGATGTACATGTCATATTCTTAGTCATAATAATGTGAGGGCACATTTATCCCTCCTACTAAATCCATCTACAACCTACCCCAAAAGACTAGGCTTAACGTCAAATAACAAAATATTGATCTGAGATAAGACCTTATGGCACAACACAGCAATACACAAAGCATATCCATAAAGTACATAGCAAATTAATACAAAATTAAATCGACAACGTGAGTCATAAGATCCAGTTTTGATCACATTACCACACCACCCACCAAACAACATCTCATGAGCCATCTATACGGGTATTTTTTTTATCCAAGTACCCCAATACAATTCAACATAATACACCAACTGGACCTCTATAGCATTGCCATACCATACAGTAGAAAGGTGATAGGTTAGTCTACATGCACTCACTGATCTTGACCTTTTTCTTTTCATTAATTGAGCAAAACTATAAAACCTCCCAACAAGTAGTACAAGATTGATTTTTTTTTTTTAGCTTGTCATTTCACATTTGCATAGCATCAAAGATTGAATACACCTGCTAATTATCATGTCACCACTTTAACATCACTTATCTCAACAGATCCGAGGCTACAAAAATCAGGAGTCTTAAGCCATTACTATTATTATCAACAATTCTCATTACAAATTACCATCTTCGCTTACACCTACACAACTGATGGGAAAAGAGTAATTAAATCATTCATATATTTTTTTTAAGAATTTAAACTAGTCCATCCAAATTAATACCGGAAAAAAATCGAATTTAAAACTTTGAAAGGAGCACACTCCAAAGTATTTACGCCAATACAACACCTCTATCATTACAAAGTGATTCTTTCCAAACACAACTCGCATAATGTACAGCTCCATCAAACTCCAACCAAGCTTTTGAGAAAATATTTAACTAAGTATTCACTCGAATTACAATGTCTCCACCAATTCTTGTCATTAAATGATGTAGCTGGGATCTATTTTAACCAGAACAAAGATATGTCTTATTTAACCAAGTTGCTTGGACTCCAATGGCAAGGAGCTCCTTCCAAGGACGTACCCAGGGAATATCGGGTTCGATTTCAAGGGGGAACAACGCTTGGTCAATGCACATGCCTCTACGCACGAGCTGGATTAGTCGCTCACCTTTGGTGGGTCGGAAACCGGTGCGAAAGCCAAAAAAATAAATAAAGATATGTCTTATTTAGATCTCTTAGTAGCATGTACCACTTAATTGGCTATCAATTTTTATTTAACTATGTCTAATTCTTTCATGCTTCTTCCTCCGGTGGACTAGATACCATCGACCGTCTATGTTCCCACCCCGTGCATTCTTCTCTGTGTGCTTTAACAACACAACTCTATAATTTCAGTGGATAAGTTCATACAAACCTTTGTTTTGGTTTTAAATTGATTTTCATAAGTGAAAGATAAAATCGAACACCTCAAGTCAGTGGATCTTTGAGTCAAATCCAAATTTTTTTAAAAAAAAAAATAGAAAAATAGCACAACCCTATGTGCAATATTACAAGTTCAAAATATCAAAAAATAGCACAACTTCATCTATTGGACTATACTTTGCCTATTGGGCCACAATCTTATTTGGCCAGAATTCAACTTTCGATTGAAGATTTTACTTTATGCCCCCCCCGACCCCCTCCCCTTTTGTACTTTCACCCCTATATGTTATCCTCATGTATAAAGTTAAAACAACTAATTTTTTTTCCTTCTGTCTCAATATGTTTCCGGTTCGAGTAAACCTTTTGCGACGGCTTAGAGACATATACAACATACTCCAGTTTGCGTTTAAAACTTAAAGGATTTTGGGATTCTATGTATGAGGGAACTTTGAAGTGTAATATAAGATGATTATGCGATAAGCTCTAATTTTGAGCAACTTTTGATTGATTATGATTATGGCGATGCCGATATCATTTTGGAGCGAATTTCAGTTAGAATTCATCAATGTATTCTAGGCTCTAGGACTAGGAGTATGTTTTTCCATGAAGTATTCAAGAGAGATAAAGATAAAAAAAAAGGATCATCAAAGAATACTTGTAGTGTTGTTGGAGTGATTGGTTGCCTTATGGCAAGGTTGGATGTGAAGTGTTTGTCATTTACGTATAAATTGGTAAAACTCAAGCATCTCATTATTACTACACTGGAAAAGATTGTCAAATGATTTCCAGATTCAACTTCGGAAAAATAAATATGACTTTTATGGAGGAAAAAAAAAGAAGAGATAAACCAGAAATGTTTTGAGTAGTTTTTCGAAATTTTAACTCAACATAGAGATGTAAGTTTTTTGAAATTATTCAAGTATTCCTGGAAATACTAGACTACCATATAGGGGTGAACTTATGTTGAACTCATGAATATTGAAAGTGAGGGTGAAAAGAATTAAGGAATAAAAAGTTAATTGGCAAAAATGACAAGATTGGAATTATCAATAATTTGGATGGGTGAAGGTACAAATATTAGGGTATTGGGTAAAATTTTCCTTTCAATTTGCTGTGGACCAAGTCATCAATAGCCATGATCCAAACTGGAAAAAATCATTAGAACCAATTCTCCAGTCATGAACTATTGCCGGTTTCTTCCTTAAAAAAAAAAAAACTTATGCTGGTTTCTTGTGTATTTTCCATAGAAGTGTAATAAGTTAAAAGTTGTTTGGCAAAATATTGTATAAATCTTTGAATTTACAATGAATTAACATAATAAATAAAAAAAATGTTTAAAATATTTTGTTTTTCTTTAGTAAGTACTTAATTGATATTGTGTTTGGCCTACCTTCTCCTTAAAATTGTAGAGAAGTAGAAAAAAAAAGTCGGGTCAAATGGTGACTCTTTTTTATAAGACATAAATTTAAGCTTATGGCTTATAGCTTATAAGCTCGTGTGATTAAAAAAGACCTGCTCGATAACTGTTATTTTTACACGTGCTTATAGCTTATTTTTATGAGATTATAGTTGTTTGTGATAAGCTTATTCAAGTAGCTTATAACTATTATATTTTATCTCAATTTTAACCTTGTAATCTTAATTTGAAATATAATTATTAATGAAATACACTTTTTTATGTCATTTCAAATTTATAAACAACTTCAACCACTAATGATACCAAAGATTACAAATCCTAACTTATAAGTTATCTTCTATAAACTCATCCGATATAAACTAACTTATCAGCTGTCCGCTACTTTTTTTACTACACACAACCTAGATATAGAAGTATTTTTTTGAAAATTATACATTCAATATCTCAAAACTAAAATTTGATTTTTCAATACAAAATTTGTCTTTCAATTTTTTTTTGGCTTCTTAACTTGTACTCGAACGACACATGTGCCCTTCGAGAGTCAATGGTTCAACTTATCAAGCAAGACGCTGACAAATGTGCTGATTTTATTGCTTCTTTAGGCCATAGGATTTCGTTTACTTTAATAGTATTCTAGTTCTTTGCTATACTCTTTGCTTATTGTTGATTGCAAGACTTCTTGTAATCCTCTTGTGTATAGGTAATTAATTCAATTTCTACAAACAAACAAAAAATAATAACACATTCGTTATAATATATGATTAAAAATATAAGCACGTATATAAATTAGGGAATGACTGCAACAAAGGCACCTAGATATACAAGATCTATTAATTTATTTATTTTTTACCGTAAGGAATCAGTTAAAATAGTTCTTTAAGTTAATATATGTAGATGCCGATGTTCGAATCCCGAATATCCTTGACTTATTCAACCTTAAGAGAGACATATTTCTAACCACTAAACTACCAAAATAAAGAGATGAAAGTGCGATCCAGAAGTCCTAGTTCAACTGGCAAAATGCCGAAATTGTTAGGCCGGATGACATGACCGGGGTTCGAACCCCGGTACCTCCACTTGTGTGTGTGAGTTTATAATGGCTTTACCATTTCGTCTATCTACCAACAAAAAAAAAAGATGAAAGTGCGCGCTTTCTTTTTTGAACGGGAAAGTGTGCATTCTTTTCTTTATGATAATTAAAAAGTGTGTGTTGTTGATTGCTAAATAAATAGAGTTAGGATCCTCTCCATTTACTACATTCTTTGCCATGCAATCCAATAAACGAGATTGTGCAATTCTCGGGTGCTTTACTATGCAATCCAAAAAATTAAGTTTATTGTCCAAATTACTTTCTTTGACTAATGAATTTGGTATTGATAGTATATAAAGTTAAATTAATTGGAGAATATTTTAGAGGTAATAAATTAAAAAAATAGAGAATTTGTTAAAAACATCTTGGCTAAAATGTACTCCCCCAAGTTTTTAAAACCAGTGATTTTGGCCCCCTTTAGTTTGAAAATTGCACTTTTAATCCTCCAACTTTCACCCATTTATAGAACAGTGGTCCTCCTTGATTTTGATATGGTCAAAGGTGATGTGGATATTTTTTCTATTGAAATTGTTGCCACTGATTACCAATTTTTATTTGCTTCTTATTATTTATTTTTTGGGTTTTGTTTTGATTTCTTTATTTGAAGTTGGTTAATGTTTTTAGATTTGAATTTTGGTGTTTTTAATTTCTTTATTAAAAATAATAATAATTGTTTTAAATCCAAATGGATTAAGTAAACATAGATGACATTTTATATTAAAAACTAAATGTCCACATCAACTTTGGTCAGGTCAAAATCAGAGAGGGTTATGGTTTTGCAAAAGGTGATGAAAGATGGGAGGCTTAAACTACGATTTTCAAACTAAAGGGGACAAAATCGCTAGTTTTAAAATGTTAAGGACCGAAAAGTATATTTTAGCCAATTATCTTATATTCCGTTCTAAAAATATGAAACCATTGTGTTTATGTTTCATTCTCGATGGTATATCTATTTAGTGGGTCAAAATATAAGAAAATCTAACTAATCTCACCTTATTTAATACAAGTATTTTCAAAATATTCTCCAATGAAGCAATTTCTAATACAAAATTAATTAAAAAGAAAAGATAATTTGGAAAATGCAATTACTTTTTTCATTACATCAAAACAATTAAATGACAATAATCACTTTTTTTTAATCAGCATATAATTAGTTATTTTTGTTTATGATTGAGTAGAGTACCTTACACATATAAGGACAGAACCATGGAACACTAGCTAGAACCTGCAGCACCTCAATGCTGATTAATATATCATGACATATAATATATATGCACTACATTTTGATGGAAAATTTTTCATGACTATTTTTTGAGCTATTTTTTAAACCCCACGTTTTGCTTTATATTCGAAGTCATAGTCTATGAGACCTTAAAAATGACATTGGAATGCAAATGAAGTTAGTGGGGAGCATGGAAGCTTATTTGAAGGGATGCTTTTATGTTCAAATTGCAGCATATATATGGATTCCGAGCTATTGAAATTGATGTTTATAAAGTTTAGAGACCAATTAATTGAGTTTGTTATAAGGTGTACTGTAGGTACTAGCAATTGCAATTACATTTACAAGTTACAGACAGAACCAGAAAGGTGTAAGGTCATATTCATGTGCCACTTAACATGTTGAAGGAGCAGTAAACAAATGCACCACTAGACTCAATGGAGGTATGATTATTACAACCATTTAGGAAATCAGATTCCTTACCTTAAGTCAAATTGTAATTATGTGGCCTCAATTACAGTTGCCTTGCGGTTGAGAGGATTAGGATCCTCCGGAGAGATACATGCATGATTAAAATAAGGGAAATGCTAACTTGAGAAATGATATTAGTCCAATCATTTTATGATTAGACAATTATTTTTTGAGTTTAATGGTGGTGGGTGGATGGTTCAAAACAATTTTGCACACAATCAATCAACACATTTAGAATTGTCACATCAATTAAATTATTGTTAGGTTTTTATTTGACGTGGCAATTCTAAATGTTTTGATTAGTTGTGTTTGCGAAGTTTTTTTGAACTCAACCCACCACCATTAAACTCTTATTTTTTTCATACTCACATTATGTTTTTATTTCTCTCTCGCTTTCTATTGTTTTTGACTAATAGAAAGAAAAAAAAGGTTGTCACAAAAGTTATCACTAAATAGTTCTACAAATATCATTAGTCAATTTCATTTTCTATTGATAGTGGAACCAGGTGGTGGGATGTGATGCCTATTTTTCTTGTAACACTCTCTAACAGTCACTTTCTTATTGGATGAAACTCATTTGGATATACATGGTTGGCACATGCTACTTCTAAGTTACTCTGATTAGAGTCTCTTCTGACATAACTCCAAGTTATCTTTCATCCTCCCACTCTGATGTGTGATAACCTTAGTGTAGTATTGTTGTCTCACAATCCAGTTTTACATACTCATACAAAACATATTGAATTGGACATTCATTTTGTTCCTTTGTGGTTAAGAAAATGTGCATCACACATGTTCCTGCATCTGCTCAAATTACAAATACTATGACTAAGCATCTCTCAACCCCCTACGTTTCAAGACATGAGATACAACCTCAAGGTTGTTTGTTCCAACCCACCTTGATCTTGTGGGGGAGCATTAGTGTATATATGATCATTACTTTGTTTTGTTAGGTTGAGATGATTCAGTTTTATTTGCATCCATTTTCGGTTAGAAAAGTTAAGACATCATCTCTATATTACAAAGCTCTATATATATAAGAGCTGATATTTGACCATTGTATCATGTATGTAAGATGAAGTTTACACAATATTCACTATACCTAGTTAATTTTACATTTCTCTAGTAAAAACATCCCCA
>Ga0315915_1007197_pt1 | contig 13389 bp, 11 predicted proteins | sample MpolbnodulesMG_FD_207738 | JGI IMG/M metagenome (GOLD analysis project Ga0315915, IMG submission 207738) | Medicago polymorpha root nodule microbial communities from Los Angeles, California, United States - branched nodules | ecosystem: Host-associated > Plants > Roots > Nodule | place: USA... | reverse complement strand
CGCAAACCAAACCAAACCATGCGGTTGAGCAAGAAAATGATCCGATTACATCCGAACCAAATGCGGTTTTTTGTAGTTTTGGTTTGGGTTGGTTCGGTTTGTGATTTTCCTATTTGATTGGTTCAGTTTTGAACACCCCTACTTTATATTATTAATATATGTTGCACCCCAAACTTGTCTGGCGAATTTAAAGAATTTCAACAAAAATCATTAATTTATACTCCTTTTGTCTCACAATAATTGTCTCTTTAGCATTTTTTCTTTTTCTCAAAATAATTATCACTTTAGAATACCAATGTAGCATTTATTATTTTTTCCATTATTATACCCTTATTTATTGAATTTCATAAAACTTAATTACTCCACTAACTACAATTAATAAGAGTATTTTAGTAAATGATATTAATTTTACCATTGAAATTAACATAATTAATCATTTCTTTAATAATCGTGTACAAACCTTAAAGACTATGATTTAGAGACGAAGGGAGTATTAGTGTTTCCCTAAACTAAAATCCGAGCTCTTAGTCAAGAGATATGAGTTCAGTTACTCAAATCAATGTAATGTTGGTATAAATTAATATTATTTGTATGGAGTAGTTTTTGCCTTCACTTAAAATAGTATTGTTGAGTTTGACTTAAAATTTGATGTTTGTGTTTCAGCAAAATCATGACACGATTTGGGGAAATCGTAACATGATTTTAGTTCAGAAATTGGAATTTGGTTCGACAAAAATTGGACCACGTTTTGTAGAAATCGAGGCACGATTTAGTGCATAAGGTTCATTTGTACTTTATTACAAGTCCACGAAGTAACTAACTAATAGTTGAAGTTGGTTAACTGAAATTGTAATTGTATTGAAGTTGGTTAACTAGGTTAGGCAGTTACAAATAGTTAGAAGATAGTAGAGTTAGCTAGAGGCTAATTGATATGTTGTACTACTACATAAGAATTATGAGTTGAATAGTTTTCTCATAGTTTCCCTCTCTTTCTCTGAATTTACATCAGAATTCAATTCCTTTGTTATGTTATTATAAGCCTTGAGCTCTTATCCCTCTTCAAACATGGTTCACAATCGTGATCAAAAACTGGTGCAAGTACCAGATGTTCTAGCTCTTACTGATCCATAGCAAAATGATTTCTATGTTCGTCCTAATGAAAATCCAACTACGCCATTGGTGAATCATCATTCTCTGAATGGCAAGAATTATCACTCTTGATCGCAATTCACGAGGAAAGCAATTATTTTGAAGAACAAACTTTGGTTTCTTAATGGCGCTTCTCCAATGGTGGATCAATTTGATTCTGCATATAAGGCTTGGGTGCGATGCAATAATTTGATGCATTATTGGATTCTAAGTTCTGTTATTCTAGATGTTGAAATTTAGTTCAAAATTGATGTTGAAGTTTCAGCGAAATTGTGGCACAATTTGGAAAATTGTGGCACAATTTGGAAAATTGTGACACGATTTTGGATCAACGACTTGGAGGAAGTTGTTGAAAATATCGTGGCACGATTTTGGATCGTAATTTATACGAGATTCCAATTTGTGGCGCGACCTAGACAAATCGTGGCACAATTTTGTTTGGGTCAGAATACTATAAAAGGCTTCATTCTTGATTTTTTTTTATGAGAGGTTCAAGACAATGATTTTTGGTGAATCAATGAGGTAACTTTGACGTTGGGGTCTTTGGTGAAAGGTTCTTTGGGTTTGGAAACTCTTCCCAAACATCTTGGGTAGTGAGATCTCATTAGAGGAAGCATCAAAAGCTTCCATTATTGTTTTGTCTTAGGATTCATTGTGGGTTTGAGTGGACTTGAAAAATAGGTAGAAATTATGGTTTGTTCTTTGTGAGTTTATAAGATAATTTCTTGTAACCTCTTTGTATCACTCTTATCATAGTGGTTTCGAGAGTTTCTCTCTCCTCCCGACGTAGGTCATTGTTGGACCGAACATAGTTAACAAATAATTCGTGTGTTGTTTCTATCTTCGCTCTTTAACTTTTGTTTGTGATTTGTGTTTTACACTTGGTTACTAGATTAGATCTAGCTCTGTTCTTGTTGTTGTTTCTTAAGGCAACATATGAGGCTTCCATGGCATATTGTGTTAATAGTGAAGATGTAGTGAACGAAGTGGAGATTGAAATTTTCAATGAAGAGAATTATGTTACCTCATTTACCAAGGAAAAATATCAAGAATCCATATGCCTACTCAAATTTACTAGCCTCAAGCCTAATGCTGGATACAAAGTGACACAAAAGGAAGCGTAGGCGAGCAAGTGCTAAATCTAGACTGAAAAGAAACAAGTTTGCAAGTGACAAACTTGGGAAAATAGGGTTCTGGAATCCACCAGAAATTAAGAAAATTCTCTAACATATTATTGAATGAATATAAGTTGTCTCTTAGCCTACAATTGTTAAGCTTAAATAGGGAAATAACAAAACTCTAATGGGCCGGAAATAACAAATTGAAACAAAAACAAAAAATTACTAAAATTGAGCTAAAATAAAAATACTATAGAAAATACTATGGAAATCCTCCTACATCAGTCTCCTCCACCTTTGAAGAACTCAACCCCGAGTTCTTATTCTAATAAAAGAGCTTCCATGCATGTTGACTCTTCCAATGAATAGGAGAACACCCACCCAGATCTCATTGAGTGAAATACAAATAAGGTTTGGTTTGAAAAATATAGCAGTTGCCTTTATCCATCGTGATAATGCATTCTTTCTTCAAATGCTTCTTAATATAAGTCAAATGGCTTGCATGAGATGGAGAAAGAGGAGTGGTAGTTGTTGATGCCTTTTCCTATGAGCAAGTGTAACTGCATCACCAAGGATTTCTTAATCCTAAGGCCCATATTTCAGGCTCCAGATCTTTATCTTCATTGAATGGATTATGCTTAGGAATGGAGTAGCTACCCCAAAGTCCAAGTTTACTAACTTATGATGCACTTGGGATGTTGTCTACATCAAGCCTCATAACCTTTCCAAGCAATGGCTTCTTGATTTGGGAAAAATTGTATGGATCACCTGAACCTCCTCCATCTTCTGTCAAGATGTATAAATTCCCATAATTAGGTCCAAAGAGTATATGACCACCATGTTGAGATGTAAATGGGAGTCTCATGGTAAATATCATTCTCACCTCTGTTGGTTTTGTAATCTTCCAATAATTCCACCAAATGTACCCCTTCATATAGAAAACAAGTCTTCTTTTCATCTTCCCATGCTAGTGTTTTGCTTATTAGATTGTAAGCCATTGCTGGAATTTTGGTTATAGTTACTCTTGCTCGTTCTACACGTTTCAGATTAATGTGAACATTGCATTCAAAAGAAAATTTAGGATGATTGAATGATTTTGATGCGTCAATACTCTTCTTTGTATCTACATCAAATAGATCTGTGGTTCCGCCATTGAAATCCATTGAAGGAGGAACTGCTATCACAATTAAATTTTTCACCTGGACATATTCATTGGCGACATAATGTCCTTCGACTGGTTCTTTAATGTATTCTTCCATTGTGGGAACAAAACTATTAGCAACATTCACGTTAGATAACTGACCCTTAGTTACATTTATAATAAACGGCTTCTGATTAGCGACACTCAAATTAACTGACTTACTGCTAGCAATACCAACATCAGGTGGCTTATCACTAGGAATATTAACATCAGTTGGCTTATTTTAATCGACTTTAACATTAAGATACCTTTTAATATACATTATCAAAACAAAATGTTTAGCAATATCTTTAATCATCTTACGCGAGTTACCTGCCATTCTGGAAGCATGTCTTAAAAGCTCGGTCAAAGAGTAATTTTTGTTGTAACAAAACGGACAACGATATATTGAATCGGAGATTTTAAACGTGTAGGAAGCATCCTTAAGTTTTTTTTTTGTAATATCTACAATAATAAATAAAAACAAAATATTTTATGAACACAATTGAATCATCATCTTGGTCACCATCCTACTTTATTTTCGTTTTCATAAAACCATCACCATCGAGAAATCCAACCCAGAAAAATGATCAACCCAAACTTCTTTTTTCATCAACTCATTTTTTCAATAACAATTTTTTTTCTGAAAATCACAAAATGGGTTTTGAAGTGAAAATTGCAACAATTTTTCTCCATAGTGCATTCACGTCAAAAGCACCGACTCAATCACATAATTTATAGGGTTAAATATGTTTTCGCTCCCTATAAAATTTTCAAATTTCAAGACTTTTTGGTCCCTAAAAAAATTTCTATCACCACTTAGAGCATCCACAATGGAGACCTTCAATTTTGAGGTCTTAAATGAGTTCCACATGGACACATCACTTTTTTACAATTTTTTAATAATAGTACCTAATGGATACTCAACCACTCCAATGGAGACCCTCTAACAAAAGGTCTATATGAGTTCCACCAATAACATTAAAAAGACAACGTAAATTGCAATTGACAAACAATAGTACAATGACAATGATTATTTTAAGCAAAAGTAATGTGTGGTCCACTTAAGCATTGAAGTCTTAAGTGATACCCTGGGTCCTAGACAACTCTAAAAAAAAAAATTCCACATTGGGGGTACCTATTAGGTACCAGGTCTTAAATGGTGAAGACTTCTCCAATGCGGATGCTTTTATGGTCCTTGTTTTTAAATCAAATCATGTGTATACTTTGTATTTTTTAATGAATTTTTATTGAGATGTTTATAATATTATAAAAATCTTTTCTACAAAAAAAATTGAATTTTTTAACAAGAGATATTTCTATAACATACTAAACACGACCACAAAAAAGTAATAAATTTTTTTAAAGCTTACACGTGATTTTACTTAAATATAAGGACTAAAAGTGCATACGGAAAATTTTTTTAGGGATCAAAAATTGATGACAAATTTTATATGGACTAAAACTTGAAATTTGAAAATTTTATAAGGACAAAAAACATATTTAACCCTAATTCATATGTATTTGGGTTGTTCATTCCACTTAATTTTACTTGTGAGCTAATAATTTTTTTGGATTAAATATGTTTTTGGTCCCTATAAAAATTTTCATCAATTTTTGGTCCCTCAAAAATCTTCCGTCACAACTTTTGGTTCATGCATTTAAGTAAAATTATGTGTATCCTTCGAAAATTTGTATTATTTTTTTGTGGTCGTGTTTAGTTTTTTTTTTGGCTTATTCAATCACCCGGTCCCTTAACTTAATTGATTGTCTCAATTTGGTCCCCTAACTATAATTTGTACCAATTTGATCCCCTATGTTTTGCTATGTTACTAGTTTTATCCTTTATGTTAGTTTCTATCAAAAAAACGTTAACTTATGTACCAATTTGGTCCCCTATGTTTTACTCCATTATTAGTTTTAGTCCTTTTTGTTAATGTTTTTTTGAGAGAAACTAACAGAAAGGACTAAAACTAGTAACAAAACAAAACATAGGGGACCAAAGTGGTACAAATTATAGTTAGTAGACCAAATTGAGACAATCAATTTAGTTAAGGGACCGGGTGATTGAATAAGCTTTTTTTTTTTTTATAGAAATCTCTCTTGCAAAAGTTTTTGAGTTTTTAGCACTTAAAAGTTCATATTTAACTCATATTTTGTTAAAAAATTAAAAAAAATTGTAGAAGAGATTTTTATAACGTTTATAAATTCATTAAGAAAATATGAAATATATATATGATTTGATTTAAAAACAGGGACCATAAATGATGGTAGAAAAATTTTATAGGGAGAAAAACTAAAAATTTATAGGAATCAAAAACATATTTAACCCTAATTTTTTTTTTCAAATCTTCATTTCGCTTTTTGGTCACGGGTTATTGATTTTTTGAGTTCTATGCATTTGGGTTGTTCATATTTCCTTTCAATTTCACACGTGTTCCCCAATATCTCTTAAACTCCAATTAGCCGTCAATGCCACCAAATTCCCAATGCCTTATTCATGGACCTACGTTGAATTTGAGAAGATGAGAATTTACCCAGAATTTTCTAAGGTTGATCGGAAAGATACCAGAAATTAATTGTCACTCATTCACTTAAACATTCAAGGATTCATCTTTTTCTCTCAAAAACTCACTTCGAGGTTGAGATTTTTAGGTTTATGGATTATGTGATTTCTGGATTTTGATTTGTTGCATCTTTTGATTTTTGGATGAATTGTAAAAGATAAGATTTAAAGTGTTTGAGAGGTTGATTGAGAGTGTGTGATTGAGTGTTTTTAGGAAGAAAAAAAATATTGTAGGATGTTGAAGATGGTTGGATTGATGATGTTGTTGATGCTATAAAGTCTGGATATTCCAAAAGAATTAATTATTTTAATTTTTAGAAAATATTTTATCGGATACATATAAGATACTCTACAGATACACAAGGATACTTATAAGATATTTCACATATACATATCCTAGAAAAGATGAAAAAGGTAAAAAAGTGAGACTTTAATTGTTGTAAAAATTTAGTAGAGATGTGTATAGTTCAATTTTAGATATGCATCATTAGAATTGTTTTTCGATGAACCAGTTAAAATTATTCTTCTTGTGGATGAAGGTAACAAGAGAGATGTGATTCAATTAATACATTAGATAAAAATTTGTGTTGGGTTCTTTTAATGATGTTTCTCTCGATATCCCAACATATGAAAATGGTTTATAAGTAAACTGTACATTATTTTTAGTGGTGGTCGGGGTTTGAACCCCAAACCTTGCATATATTATGCATTGTGCCTACCAACTTAGTTAAGTTCACGATAACCATTATTTTCTTTTGATCACATGTACTATTTTTTTAAAATTGTGACTTTTATAATAATATAATAATGAAGAGTAATCAATGATTATTTTCTTCAAGTATTTTACACTCATATGAATTTTAGTATAAATTTTTTGTCAACGTATCTTAGTCGTATCGTATCCTAAATTTAAATTTTTTTGTATATCCACATACCTGTATTGTATCGTACCTGCACCCGTATCGGTCAGGCTTCATAGTGTTGATGTGATGAAGATGATTTAACGGTGTCATTAAAGGTTTGTTTTTATTTATTATTATGATTAATGAATGAGATGAAAATTAAAATAATTATATTTAAAAATATTTTTTCCAATTCACCATTGCCACCTCAACTTTGTCTTTAATGAGTGTTCCACGTCACTTGAATGGGAGGGGGACTAGAGAAATTCACTGATATGGGGACCAAAATAATGGATTTAGAAAAAGGGGTACTAAAATTTTAAAATAAGTAAATAAGGGGACCAAAATTGCATTTGAGCCAATTGTTATATAAAATATAAACACTTAAATGAAAATAAATATAAAAAACAATTTAGAGAATAAAATTTAATTGATAATATAAAAGATGTATTATGAATCAAGAATATAATTTTATGCATGTTACATTTATCAACTATTAGCTATAAGCTATTAGCCATCGACTATCAACTAACTTATCATTTTTATGTTATTTTTACCAAACAGAGCCTTCTTAGTTCTTACAATAGCAACACAAATTATAATGACATTTATTTTAGAATGCATGAAGTTTTATTTTAATAAAATTTACGTATTGGAAAGGCGGTAGAGGATGGGGGAATCTGTTAGGTGCCAACCTAGTTGGGATGCTTCAGATTCTCCCGGATACCCAACCTTTCTCTTGGCCTTATCGAAAAAAATATTTTATCGAGAATACTCTTATTTATAACGAGAGAAATAGATGAAATAATATAATAAAGAGTCAAAATACTACACGAGTAGTCAATTAATTTTAGAAGTAACAACAACAAAAATTTCAACCAAAAAATAAATTCGTTCAAAATGGTAGAGTAATTATTAAAAAAAAACCAAAACAAATTCAACATCACTAAAACTGAAAATGATGAATTTGTGAACAAATTCACATCATATAGGTTAATAACATAAAATAACAAATGATTACACGTACAATAGATCAAAGTTGATTTGTCAATATGAACCAAACAAACATTGTAACAAAAATCAAACACATAGCAACGTTGCACCAAGACGAAGAATAAAACAATTTTGCACTTAGACAATAACATCAAGAGAAAAAAAAACTAAATCTTTAAGAAAACCACTTATTTAAATAAAAGAAAAAGTGGTGTAAAGTGGTGATAAAAAAAATGGCTAAAAATCACCCATATCTCATGGATGAAAAAGAGAAAAGAGAGAAGTACAAGCAAGGTTGAGAGGGACGGATAGATTATTGAGATCAATAACAAAATTTTATCAATTTATGTGAAACAGTATATCTCTATCTTTCTTGTTTATCGTACACTCTTAGTCTCTCTACCAAGCACCGGCCGGTTAATCTATTCCGTCCAAATAATCGACTTAATCTAGAAAAAGTGTGTCACTTTGGTAGTCACTTACTTACAATCAAGCAAATCGACCTAATCTAGAAAACATTCCCTAGTTCCAGATATTCCTAACAGTATATAAAAGACAAAATTGTTGTTTCTGCAGCAGATTATGTTATTTATTTGTAAAATATTACCTTATGTTTTTCATTTTTCAATTATTTTTTTAAAGGTTTAAATTATACTTTGGTTCTTGGGAAAATCTAATATGGACTGGCTCCAACAATGAACCTTACAATTTTTAATACATTTTAATCAAAAATTATTCTTAATTTTTTATTATTATCACATTCATTTTCCATTGAAAATGGTAAATGTCCTCATTTAAATATTTTTTAGATATTCATATTAGACATTTTTTTTGACAAGGTATTCATATTAGACATAATTTTGGTCTTTTAATTTTCACTTTGATTCCTTAAAAAAAATAACTTTGATATTTTTTAAATATTTTAGTTACATTTTGATTGTTAAATTATAAGCAGGATCATTCCTTACAATTTGGATACCTTAGACGAAACAAAGGAACTCGTTTTTGGTTATATAAGCCTGGTGCCATTTTACTTTTTTTTTTTGAAGTTTTTGTTACACAACTATTAATAAATTAATTATGTAGAAGATTTTTGTAAGAAAAATATTTTGATATGAACCAAAACAAGACCGTATAACCTATCAATGTAATATAGTAAATTACAAAAAAGATTTTGACAACTTCAATTTAAAACAAAGATCTTTTAATAAATCAATTAATAGTAACATCTATTCTATAACATAACAATATATAAAGAAAATGCACTCTTTTTGTAGAATTTCACTATTCTAAAACTACCCTACATTTAAAATATTTATTTACTATTCTATCCATTTTATAATATTGTTTAAATAAATCTCATTAAAACATGAACTACTCCACTTGTAATAAGAACAATATCTGACACTATAAAAAGAGATTTATTTGCTAATTTTATTTGCCAATTTTTTTATCATGGTATATGTAAAAATTAATATTTATTTCTTTCCAATGCAATATTAATTACTTTTTTTCAATATTATACACTCTAATTAATATTAATTGAGTAAATTACATTCCACTCCCCTCAAAGATGCTTGAATTACACTCCCCTCCCCTCTTATGTTTAAATATACACTCCCCTCCCCTCTTATTCAAAACATATTAGAAAATATTTCACTCATCTCCTCTAATAGAATCTTGAATTACTTTCCCCTCCCCTCTTATATTAAAATCTACACTTTACTCCCTCAATAAATTTCTTTTTATTTCTAATAATATAGCAAAAAAACAATAATCTAACACACTTCGAAAAAAAGAGTATTGCGGGTCTATTTTAATATAATCAAAATTTGAATACATATTTTTCGCTATTTTTTATTCATAATTTCATTAACATATAATTTTAAACCCTATTATTAAATGTGAAACAACCCAAGATAAAATTAAAATATGTGAAAAATTATGAAAGATAATAAAGTATGGTTATTTAAAAGTTAATTTTATACTATAAATTATAAATGCAAAATATTTAAATTTAATTATCATTGAGATCGGTGGTATAGGATGAGAGTTCATCGGGGTGCCAACCACGTTGAGATGTCGTTGTTTCTCCTTGATGCATGTCATCTCTCCTGGTTTACCGGATTTTTTTTTTATCATTGACATTTAAATTATAAAGAAATGAATTTATCTTTTTAAATGGTGGTTCAAAATTAGTATATATCATTAAAATATTTATTGATGTTAAAATAGATTAAAGTGTAGTGAATATTTAATTATTAAGGGAGAGGGTTGTAATTCAAGAATCTTATAGGGGAGGGGAGTGTAGATTTTATTTTTCAAAGGAGGGAAGTGTATATTTTAACATAAGAGGGGAGGAGGGTGTAATTCAAGCATCTTTGAAGGGAGGGGAGTGTAATTTACTCATATTAATTTCATCATTCTCAATTCAATATCTTCCACTTTGTATTTATGATATTCGTGAATGCATTATAATGACACTTAAACCATTTTTTTTTCTCTATCAATTATACACTTTTCTTAATACTAGTGAAATGATCAAATGTCTCACTTATATTAAGTGTTAAGATTTTTTTTTTTTTAGGAAATTAAGTGTTAGGTAAATTTAGCAGTTCAACTAGCTGATAAATGTAAGATGATATAAAAGGACATTCTTCGTTTATTTTAAAATTTATATCAATTAATATTTAAGATATATATATATATATATATATATATATATATATATTTAGTAATTTAAATTTATTAGTTTGATAAATATTTTATACATTATTAAATTAATATTTAATTTGCAAGTTTTTTTAAATTTATTCCATTTTGAATTTTAGACTTTATTAAAAATTAAAGTATGAATGATTTTATTTCAGTTTTTATACTTCATAAAAATTAAACATAACATTGCACTAAACATATTTTGAGCATACAAAGCTTAACGTAACACCTCAACAATAAAAATAAACTTTCTAAAACAATACTGAATGTAGCAACACTTTTTTTTTTCCTTGAATGTTTTATTCTTCTTAACATAACAATTTTTTATTTTTGACAGGATGTTATTTTCTTTTTTTGACAAGAGGATGTTATTTTCTATTTACTATCACTTAAGTGTCTATATTTTATAAAAAGAATAGACATTACCATGATGTATTATTATCTATATAGAATATTACTTTAAAAAGCTATATGGGATATTATATACTATCTATATGCATTATCAACAATGGATGATTCCTGTAAAAAACAAAACGATGGATGATTTTTAAAAAATTACTAGACGGTTATCGTAAAAAAAAACGTGGACAATTGTACATATTAATACCCTGAAAAAACATCACAAAATTATTACTTTTATTATTTTAATTTGTATGGCTGCATTTAATACATATAAATTATAATAAATTAAAAAGGGGTAAAAATGAATTTTACATAAAACAATATGGGTAAAAATGGAAGTAAAAAATGATAAGCTATAAGTTATAAGCTCAAACGCTTTATGAAATAATGTCTGAAAAATAAGCTATAAACTCTGATATAAGTTATAAGCTTGTGACAAGATGATGTTTGTTTACCAAACAAGGCTTTTTTTGAGCATACAAATTTATAAGCCATAAGTCATCCGCTTTTTTTTTGAAGGAAGCTATAAGTCATCCGCTATGAGCTAGATTATTGGGTTTAGCAAACATACCCTAAGTCGTTTTGACATTTACACATATATTAAAAAATGTATTGTTCGAATTTCAAATAACCCACTTATTTATTTTAAAAAGTGAATTTCTAACTGTTAAGTTACCTAAAAAAAAAAGTTTACCACTTTTATTTATATTTTGTTTTAGATGGAGTAAAATAAAATACAAATATTTTGGTCAAAGAAACATATAATAAAATCAAAGTAAGTAGTATATTTTTATCTTCCTCTAATAAAAGTACTTAATAATTTGGAGTTCCTACTAAGTAAATAATTTTCCATCGGAGATGCTCTTACACCTTCATCATTTTGTATTTCTATTTCTATATAAATGGTGTGTGAGCCCACTTACAGGCCTTCATTCTATCTAGTTTTCAGTTCTTCAACTTCATAATCTTTATTTTCACTTACCAATTAGTTGGAGCTCTAGTTAACTTTAACTATGGGGTTTCCTTACCTATCCGTCTTTATCTCTCTCAATGTAAGTTTCCAAATTTCTAATCTATCAAGTGTCAGCATATATTTTTCCCATATATTACCTTTTTAGCATTATTTCATTTCATAAATAAATACTAAAATATGATAAATGTTGTATTGCAGCTTGCACTGGTGGCAACCCATGCTGCCTTACCACCTGAATTGTATTGGAAGTCCAAACTTCCCACAACTCAAATTCCAAAAACCATCACAGACATCCTTCACCCTAGTTAGTAGACTAGATATATATATTTCCTCTATTCCTATTTAATTTTTTAAAATTTGTTTTGAATCAATTTATTTTTGTTAATTAAATCTTTATCGATTATATAGTTTTATATTTACTTTAATGAAGGGAAAAGCTAAATTTGATGGCAAAATATGCATGTGATAATTAACGAAAAAGTTGATTCAGTTGATAAAAATTAGATCGCAGCATCTCACAAAGATGTGAGTTGCCGGTGCAAACCTCATTAGAAAAAATATGTAAATACTTTTATAATTTATTTTTTTGTGCTTGAGGTTTCTTTTACATTAATAAAATAATTTTCAAATTGTAGGAAAGGGTGAAACATCAGTGGATGATGGAAAAGACAGTGTTAATGGAAAGTCAAGGATAGTATATGATGCAGCTCCAATTTATTTTTATGCAAATGATGCAAACGAAGCAGAATTACATGATAATCGAAATTTGGCTATGTTCTTATTGGAAAAGGACTTGCATCATGGTACAAAATTGAACATGGAATTCACAAAGACCTCAGACCATGGACCAACATTCTTGCCTCGTGACGTTGCTAATTCCATACCATTTTCATCAAACAAAGTGGAAAACATCCTTAACTACTTCTCCATCAAGCAAGGATCTGCGGAATCTGAAATTGTGAAGAACACAATAAGTGAATGTGAAGCATTTGGTATCAAAGGAGAGGAAAAGCTTTGTGTGACATCATTGGAATCTATGGTTGATTTAACTACTTTGAAGATTGGAAACAATGTTGACACTGTTTCAACAGAAGTAAATGGAGAAACTGGTTTACAACAATATGTAATAGCAAACGGAGTGAAGAAAATGGGAGAGAACAATTTGGTTGTGTGCCACAAACGGAATTATCCTTATGCAGTTTTTTACTGTCACAAAACAGATGCAACTAAAGTTTACTCTGTGCCTCTAGAAGGTACTGATGGAAGTAGAGTTAAAGCTGTTGCTATTTGTCACAGTGATACTTCACAATGGAGTCCTAAACATTTGGCTTTTCAAGTGCTCAAAGTTCAACCTGGAACTGTTCCTGTTTGCCACTTCCTACAACAGGGTC
>Ga0315915_1007196_pt1 | contig 13390 bp, 5 predicted proteins | sample MpolbnodulesMG_FD_207738 | JGI IMG/M metagenome (GOLD analysis project Ga0315915, IMG submission 207738) | Medicago polymorpha root nodule microbial communities from Los Angeles, California, United States - branched nodules | ecosystem: Host-associated > Plants > Roots > Nodule | place: USA... | reverse complement strand
CTAAAAAAACAAAAATTAGTGAGGGATATTTAGTGAGGGAAAACGTGAAATCCCTCTCTAATTCCGTCACTAAATTTTGCGACCAAGGAATTTGTGAGGAATTTCATTTTTTCCGTCACTAATTTCCGTCACTAATTTTTCTTTTCCTAGTAGTGATAAACATATTCTCATTATACAATGGTATTCCAACAAATGCCTTTAAGGCTTTGTTTGAAAGTTTGGAGGGGAGGGGAATGAAAGGTTTTGGAGGGAGAGAAACATAGAAGAAAATTGAAAAATCTTTCATATTTTTTGAAATAGTGTTTTTTTAGAGAGTGATAAATTAATGCTTATGATTAATATATTTTTAATTTTAAGAATGTTACAACAACATATATTAAATTTGAAGAATTCATATAAACTCTCTCAAACCCCCCAAAACCTCCTCCAATACAATTTTTTAATTCCCCCAACATGAGGAGGGTTTTATATTTTGAAGAAAAATAAGCCCCACAAAGCCCCTACTTCCAATGTCTTATATATATTTCTTCCACTTACTCATTCCTTTTTTTCTAAGTTTCCTTCTCTTTCCCTGCAAACTCACAAACAAAGCCTTAGGAAAATGTTAACTAGTGCTCCCGGGCACTATTTAAGAAAAACTAATGTAGAAACTTTGCATTGAGAAGTGGTGAATGTTCAACTTTATGAAATTTAAAAAGTAGTTGTATTTAATAACAAAAATTCTATTTTTACATCCTTAACTAATGCCCTAGAGGTACTAGTTAACATGACCCATAACTTTAACATGGTCAAAAAGAAAATCCGTTTACTATCATGAATGGTTAAAAAGTAATGAAAAGTTATGAATAATTAATGAAAGATAAAAAAAAATCTATTTTACATCATGAAAGGTTAAGAGACTTTACTATCCTCAAAGGTTAAGAAACTATTTCATTAATGATGTGATTGGACTCACATGGTTAATGAACTCCGCCAAAAAAAAGAATCGTTCAAGAGAATGCAAGTTTGATTTTTATGTGCAATAATTCTTAATCAGATTATATTTATCTTACGGTCGAACTCTGAATTACTATGACCCCTTCCCACGGATAACAAAAAAAAATCAATTTCATTATTTATAAATTATAGAAGAGCATGAACTTTATACACTAAAAATATCAAATCATATTCTATTTTATACAAGCAAAGTGAAAACAAATATGGCTGAAATTCTCAAGTATTTTTACACTATGAATTTATTTATTTTCTTAATTATTTTACCAGCAAAAATTTGTGGTGGTAAGCCTTTTTTTTTACCCTTTTCACATTTTCCTCTTAATTCATACACAACCTTTTATAATGTTTTATTAACATTATGTTATCATCTCTTTTTATTACAGAACCTTTTCTGTGTGTAACTGATGATGATTGTCCAAAACCTGTGAACAAGTTAAGAGTTATCAAATGCATTGATCACATATGTCAGTATGCTCGTAATCTCCTTGATTTTGTGTCCTAGATCCCAGAGAGTACAAATTTGCCCTGCAAAGGAGAATGAGTTATTTATCCAAGAAGCTAGGAAAATAAATGTGAAATATAGCTTATGATAGAATATTCCAAAAGATGTCATTTAAATATTGTATGGGTACCCAAAAAAAGTTATTATTTTTTCTTTTCCTAACTTCAGGAACCTTTCATTTATGATTATGTACTTTCAAGTGATGATAAGACAACGAAAGAGTATTATTTATATTTTCCTTCTTCTCTCTTAATTTTAAGAGTATCACGATGGCATCCAATTGAGGAATATCACACCTTATTTTCATTCCAACAAACTATAAGAATGACTTGATAGTTAGGTCGAAAATATTTTTTTTAATCTTACTTTAAATCCTATTTTTATTTTCATATCATAATATTATTATACTTATCAATTTTCAAACTCTTCAATTTATATTTCTCTTACATTTTAATGACATCTAATAGTGTTAGAAGCTTTGCTGAGTTTTATAGAAGTTAAGGAAAACTATAACGTCTCTAAAAAATTATAACTATCCACTACACAATAACAATTAATTAATGATATATATTTTGTTGTGCCAAGAACAATTTTTTCAGATTGGTGTATGACTTTATGAACTAAGCTCGATATTACTTGTTCTATAGACTAGTACTTCTGCTATAGGCTGGTGTGTGTTTAATATAATTTGTCATACCAGGGGCATGTGATTTAAAAGTAATTACTCCCTCCGGTCTCAAATATAAGAAAATATTCTTTTTTTAGGTTCATTGAATAATTAATGTATCTGTTTTACACTGTAGACCAAATACATTAACTACTCAATGAACCTAAAAATGAATATTTTCTTATATTTGAGATCAGAGGGAGTATATTAGTATGTGTCAAAGAAACATAATTCGTAATATGGGTATTTGCAAATAAAATCCACCACAAACACTAGACGGATAGAGTTAATGAGTATATGCGAATAAAATAAATAGGTATTTCAATTGTTTGTTGGTTAATGGTGGGGGAATTTTTGTTTTTATGTGTGACTAAATGAAGGCAAACTTAATGATATCAATATCTGCGGATAGAGCTCTCAAAACGGGCTACCCGGCCCGCATTAGGCCGGGCCATGACGGACTTGGGCTTTGGCGGGTCGGACCAAAAAGGCCCGGAAGATAAACAGACTCAAAAATATTTGCCCAAGCTCGGCCTTTGCGGGCTTTGGGCTTTCGGGCCAGCCCGGTTACTTAAAGCTTTTAATTAAAAAATTACACTAAAAATATAAATCAATGCTAAACTTTCCAAATTACCAATGTTAATTTGTCATGTGTCAAATATTACATATTAAAGTAGACATTATCAGTAAATTACATTCAAATCCTCAATAATGCAATTGAAAAGAGCAACGTAAAGTTACACACAATTTATCTTTATATTGATCATGTTATTCTAAGTAACCAAGGGAGTGATAATTCATCTATTTATTTAGGCAGTACATAGAATATGGAGTGATAATTCATCAATTTATCTTTATACCGTAGGAAATTTAATGTTAAAAAAATATTATAAAATAAACGGGCTACGCTCGGTCCAGCCGGGCTAGCCCGCAACGGGCTCGGGTCTTAATGGGCTCGGGCCTTAACGGGCTCGGACTGAAAAGGCCCGGTTTTAAACGGCCCAAGTTTTTATGTCCAAACCCTACATTTTTCGAGTTTTTGCAGGCTGGACCAGCCTGTTTTGCCAGCTCTATCCGAAGATATCAATATCTATTAGTAAATTACTAAAATTACCAAAATACAATATTGCTTAAATATAAAAATTATCAACATCAAAGAAATCCTAACATAATTCCCTAATCTGTATTATTTTTTTCATTAAAATTTTTATTTTAAAATGTAAAGTATAATGTATTAATATTTTTATGTTTAATACTCTTTTTTGTAGCAAAAGAGAATGAATAAATTCTACGTAATCTTAAAAATTATAATATATTTTTTAGTATAAATAATGTAGATTTTTAATTATTTTTGCAGGATATTTCCGAAGAAATGTTCCATGGAATAATTGTGATATGCTAGTTTCTTAATATCCGTCTCAGTCTTGTGACTAAATTTGGACAATTGTGATATCCTAGTCATTCATTATGTTTGATATGAGAAAGGGCTTGAAAGAGTCGTTAACGCTTGCTTCCGTCGTTGTAGAGAGTTGATGGTACATGATATGCTTCTATGTTGATAGTCGGTTCATTCGTCAAATTATAGATCCAGTTGATGCTCTCAAATGCCCACTCTGTTATTGGTTTTCGTTTGTTATAATTGATTAGAGTTGGATCAACTGAATCATTTTTATTGGGTGTGTTACCTGTTAGGCTTGATTCACATGTATTGTCAGAGTCAGATTTTATGTCACCTAGTTGTTCTGTATACCCCCCTCCCCCCTTTCAATAATATGTATGAGAATTTGTCAAATGATTAGAGTAGGTGTCAACTTAATTGGGACGTCCTCTATTCTCTATGATCCCATTTGCTCTTAATGTATAAAAAAAATGATCCTAATTGTGTAAACGTAGTGAAGTGGGAGTTGTGTTTTGAAGTCAAATAAGGTATGGGTATATTGCATTTTTTTTTTACAGGAGTATAAACACTTCTAGATAGAACTCATAATTAAAAGAAAAATATAGAAAAGTAAAATAAAAATAATATTGCTTATGAAAGAATTCTTACATCAAGTATAGAACTCGTAATTAAAAGAAAAATATAGAAAAGTAAAATGAAAATAATATTCCTCATGAAAGAGTTCTTACATCAAGTATATTTAAGTTTATATAACCAATTAGATCTATTAACTTCTAGCTAACATGTAAATAACTTTTATATCTTTAATAGGTAGGTCATTTAAAAAAAGTGAGTTTGGTTATATAATACAACACGTTATAGCTATTCAATATACAATAAAAAAATCTCAACAATAACTGTTGGGCAAGATTTTGGCTTCTTAAAATAACATCACGAGATAAATGTTTGAGTTAAACATTAGGATCATAACATGCGCCTTCGATAAATGTTTTTGAGTTAAACATTAGAATCAAATTGACAATAGAGATACTTTAAGATGAGCACGGTTCACTAGATACACGCGGTCAATGCAGCCCCATAACATGTGCCTTCGTGATCTTATCCATTCTTTGAGAGTGGTTATCAGACCGGTCCGAAAGAATAGATCATGCATTATCATACCCATATCCATACTCTTAAGTCACATTATAATTGTGTTTACGACCGGAGTAATATCTAATACATTGGTTGTGATATGACTCAATTAGAAACATATAATTACATGTTATTATTATTTTTGACTTTATTATACTTTTGTCTAGTAAGGACTATATGTGATTATGTTCCCTAAACTCTTTAAAATTCTCAATTACCTTGTCCAAACACACTCCAAACATTTAATTATATAGGCCATCTCATTTATAGGTCACATGTTAATTGTCTTAACATGTGCAATATTGCACATGTTTGACAAACCCTTTATATAATATCCAACATCTATTTTTCTATCTAATGTGAGACTATACTCTAACTTGATATACCAACAATAATAAGGGATGGAAGTGGTGATATATGTTTTTGCATAGCAACGAGGGTATATAGAAATCTTACAATAGAACAAAGGATCTTAGTCTTCGTGAACTTAGCTCAGTTAATAGGGACATTGCATAATTTATATAGGGTTTGGAGTTCGAACCTTGAACACCCCGCTTCTCCACATTTAATTGTGTGAGATCTAGTCACTAAGCTACTAGACAAAAAAAAAAAAACATGGATCTCAAATAAGTAGAGAATGGTCTAACTTTGCGGCTTTAAAGTTAATAACTGGTAAGTAATCGGTACCAACAAAAAGAATGAAGACTTTTACTTTTATTTCTAAAAACTATGGACATTTCATTTTCACACTCTTAAATGAAATATCATCAATTTTGAAATTGAAAATGACTTAGATTGATCTTTCCCTTTTGTAGAGAGCAACATAGATGTGGATGGGATCTTAGCGGATACATCCAAATTTTCATGGGATTTACTCGCAAGTCACAAGGCAAAAACTACATGATATAGCAGTAATTGGAGGGAGCTTTGTGGTGGTTTAGCAACGTTTGATCATTTCTTTCTATTTAACTGTAGTAATTATAGAGGGAAAACAAATATTTAAAAGACTAATGCCAAAAACTATATTCGTGAAAATTCGCGTGAAAACCTCTCGCGACATATATCATAGCTGTTCTTTTTTATCCAATGGTTTTGTAAAATAAAAATAAAAAATTGACACAAAACGTTACACTTTTGTGCATAAACATGTTCTCAGAATTATTCTAACAAATAACTTTAACATGGTCAAAAAGAAAATCCCTTTACTATCATGAACTGTTTAAAAGTAATGAAAAGTTATGAGTAATTAATTAATGAAAGAAAAAAAAAAATCTATTTTACATCATGAAAGGTTAAGAGATTTTATCATCATGAAAGGTTAAGAAACTATTTCATGAATGAAGTGATTGAACTCACATGATTAATGAACAATTCACCAAAGAGTGAATCGTTCAAAAGAATGTGAGTTCGATTGTTATGTAGAATAATTTTTGGTCAGACTATATTTATCTTACGGTCGAACTCTCAATTACTATAACCCCTTTCCACGGAAATCGAAAGGTTACAAAAAAAATCAATTTCATTATTTATAAATTATAGAAGAGCATGAACTTTATACACTATAAATATCAAATCATATTCTATTTTATACAAGCAACGCGGAAATAAATATGGCTGAAATTCTCAAGTATTTTTGTGCTATGAATTTATTTCTTTTCTTAATTATTGTACCAGCAAAAATTCGTGGTGGTAAGCCTTTTTTTATTCTTTTCACATTTTCTTCTTTACTTCGTACACGATCTTTTATACTAGTAATGTTTTAGTAACATTATGTTATCATCTCTTTTCATTACAGAACATATTCAATGTGTAATTGATGACGATTGTCCAAAATCTTTGAACAAGTTACTAGTTATCAAGTGCATTCATCACGTATGTCAGTATGTTGGTAATCTCCCTGATTTTGCATCCCAGGTCCCAAAGAGTACGAAAATGCCCTACAAAGGAGAATGAGTTATTGTCCAAAAAGTTAGGAAAAAAAATGTGAAATACCTTATGATAGGAGATATTTCAAAAAATGTCATTTAAATGTTGTATTTCTACCCAAAAAAAAATTAAAATAAAAAATTTCTTTTCCTAATTTCAGGAACCTTTCATTTATGATTATGTACTTTAAAGTGATGATAAGACAACAAAGGAGTATAATATCTTTAAAAAAATAAAAAAAAAAGACAACAAAGAGTATTATTTATATTTCCTTCTTCTCTCTTAATTTTAGAAGTATCACGATGGCATCCAATTGAGGAATGTCACACCTTATTTTCAGTCCCGCCACCTATAAGAATGACTTTGATAGTTAGGTCAAAGATTTTTTTTTTTATCTTACTTTAAATCCTATTTTAATTTTCATGTCATAATGTTATTATGGGTCAGTATTCGTTGGCACCTGGTGTCAACAGATTCGTTGACACCAAATCTCAACCATCAATCTCATTTAATCCAACGACTCATAATTAATTCAAGTTTCTATTTCGTGAGTATCCTTTTTTTTTGTCAAGTAGCCTATTGACTAGAGCTCACACAATTAAATTGTGAAAAAGTGGAGTATTCAGAATTCAAACTCTGAATTTATTATTATAATCATTTTCAAACTCTTCGATTTATATTTCTCTTACCTTTTAATGACATCTAATAGTGTTAGAAGCTTTGCTGAGTTTTATAGAAGTTAAGGAAAACTATAACGTCTCTAAAAAATTATAACTATCCACTACACAATAACAATAAAGAAGTTGAGGAAAAAAGTTAATTAATTATATATTTTGCTGTGCCGACAACAATTTTTTAGATTGGTGTGTGACTTTATGAACTAAGCTCGATATTACTTGTCATACTAGTAGGGGCATGTGATTTAAAACGAACTAGAATTCGTATAAATAGGTATTTCAATTATTTCAATTGTTTGTTGGTTAATGAAGGCGGACTTTTTTTGACTAAATGGAGGCGAACTTAATGACATCAGTATCTCCAGATATCAATATCTACTAGTAAATTAATAAAATTACCAAAATACAATATTGCTTAAATATAAAAATTTATCAACAATAAAGAAATCCTAACATAAGTTACCCCTCAAAATTTTCATAAATTGCAAATTGTTCCCTATTTTCTAAATTTAAAATTTGCCAATTTTTTTTAAAATTTTTATAATAATAGCCAAAAAAATTATAACAATGAAATTTTGAAGATAATTCAGTTGAATCATTTGAGTTGCATAGATTTTGCTTTTGTGGTGGTCAGGGTTTGAAACTCTGTCTTTACATCTATTATACATTGTCCCACCAATGAGTTGCATAAACTTTTAATTTTAAACTCTTTAAAATTTCTATTTACGACATCTCGTCATTCTTTAAATCTCAATTTATACAACTCATCTCACTTACATAGAATTCAACATCTATGTTTCTTCACGATTCATACTCTAGCTTGAAATACCAATAATAAGGGATGGAAGTGGCGATGTTTTTGCAGAGCAACGAGGGCATAATATAAATCTTACAATGAAATAGAGGATCTTATAGATAATTTTAGAGAATGGAAGACTATTAGTTTTATTTCTGAAAAAGACCCAAGAGTTTCTCAATTACTTGATACAATAATAAATGCCTTGACATAGATATGGTAGAAAACTATACACATTTCATTTTCATACTCTTAAATGAATTTTCATCATCTAGAGGATAAATTAACCTCAAGTGATCCTCTAAATAAAATTGAAGTCAAATCATTTAGAAATTGAAAGGGACTTTGTTTGATCTATCCCTTTTGTAAAGAGCAACATCAATGTGGGTGAGATCTTTGAGGATACTTCCAAATTTGGTGCGACTTACTCACAAGTCACAAGGCAAAAATTACATAATAGTAGTAAGGTTTTGTTAACAAGTGTCCTAAAGGCATTGTTTAAGGAACCCATAAAAAGAAATTATACCTTGAAAATATAAGTCAAACACTTGTTGAAGTTATAACCGTACAATTTCCAATACAAAAGTTGCTACTTTTAGATGCTTAAACGATGCCCTTAGGGCACTTGTTAACATTTTCCATAGTAGTAAACTCTAATTTTTGAAATACAATTCATGCATATGACACATTAATGATCTTTATATTGAAATACAATTCTGATTTCAATGTCGATTTTGATTTTGTTTTTAAAAACTAACAAATTAAATTTGGATTGTCCGATCTCCATCAAATGTCCACTAATGTGGTAATTGCATTAATGCAGTGATTACCGCCAACAGCCAGTCCGAAATTTAAACTCTAAACTTGAAGATACAGTTCTTCCAGAAGAAACGACCGTCCTTGAAAGTACAGATTCATCATCCATGCATGCATAACTAAAGCAATAATACAATAAAACAAAGAAAGCAAATTAGAGATGAATGAAGAATAAAGAATGCTACATAGGATGTTATGAGTCCACGTAAGTGTGGTTGTATATCATATGGCAAGGGTTGCTCTTATAGTATAAATTATTGATTGTCATGGTTTAGAGTAGTCTTTTTCTGATGTAGTATAAAACTAAGCACATGAACGTGTATGCATGAATTGCATATTGATGAAGACACGCAATTGATATGATTTTTCATTTGACCGTACCAATAATGCATTTTATACTCAATAATTGTAATCAATGTGTACTAGACCTAATTCGACTAAGGGCTGCATGCGTAGACCAAATGGTTGGATAATGGTCTCCTACTAGCAAATCATGTGTTTTTTTTAGCAAAGCATATATCTTTTTTGGTAAAAAGCAAAGCATATGCTAATTAGTTCATTTTTGAGATTCTGTAATAAATTTTTATGCATATATTATGTTAGAAAATTGGATTCCATAAATTATGATCTATTATGAATGTGCTAAAATGTGATCCAATTAGATTTTTTTTTCCTGCAGCATCAACGTTCTTCGTTGAGGCTCTAAAAATGATTTACCTTAAAAAATTATTCATAATTTTTAATTGAAAAAGAACATGGTATAAATATGCAAAGTTTAAAGGACCTTAGAGACTAAGTTAGCGACAACTTAAGGAACCACTATGATTGTTTAAAGGACAAACACAAACACAAAGTTTATACGTGCATAAATATAAATATGCAAATAAATATGGAAAATTAAATACACAACAAATTATAAATAACCACAAACAATAATACAAAAAACAAAATAAAACTAGTACATGTAATTTTACACACGCACGCACGTGCACACACATTTACATATGATTGAGTCAACTTATGAACCCTCTCAAAAGCAAATAAAACTTAACTAAACATGCGAATAACCTTTGTAAGGATTGAATTTCAAAACAGGAATCTGTTTAAGTATAATCCTAACTTAACGAAATCATATGCACAGTAGTTCCTTTCCTTATGTGTATGGGAAACTAAGAAATTCATTTCCCTAGTCAAAATCATTAAATCAAACAAATAACACCTTTTTCTGTTGGAGAATTAATTATGATGGATTAATAATTAATATAGTACAACTTTTTATATTGTTAGAGCATATGAATTAACTTGTTTTGTACGAAATTTTATAATGATAGATTATCAAAATTAATCTCAACAATTTCTAGATTACAAAAGGGCTACCCACGCGTAGGCATCAATATCACATGCGCATGAGCGTTGAGAAAAGGCTAAATTTTGGGGAATGGCCAAAAAAACTACACTAGAACTTTATTTAGTTGAACATCATTGTGTTATATATTCAATCATACACACGTTCTTACTTAAAGGTACATTGTTGTAATTTAGCCAGTTGCAGTACCTTCTGCAAGTCAGGTTGATCCTTTTGCAAATGCACCAGTTGCAATACCTTATGTGCGTGATCTACAAATGCAAGTATCTGAGTATTTGCATGTGTGACAGTGAATTGTTGCAAGTAACTGGTTGTGTCAGTTATATTTTACAGGGAAAAAAAGAAAGTCAAAACCATTACATGTTAAGGATGTCAAGAAAGCCAAAGACAACAAAAAAAGCAAACTTGTCAGTGCAGTTGACACGGTCAAAAGAAAATTTTCTTTCAGCTACAATGAAACCTCCACTTCTACTTCCTCCGATGGTTCATCTCTTGATAATCTTACGATAAGGTCTGATGCAAAAAAGAAAAAGATGTAGGCAGACAGTGCAGGATTGAACTATATTATCTAAGGTAAATGGGCTATAACATTATAGTATCCTTTTGTTAGGTTTTAATGAACAATTAACTCATGTTATTTCTTATTTTGAAAGTATATACAAATGTTAGATTGTATCAGGTCTATTGATAGACTTAGAACATTGAAAACCAAGATGATTGATGGTCCAGGCAAAGATGCAAGCAGCCCATTAGAGACCCAAAGATTGGTCTATGCATGAAGGCAATTAGGACACTGAAGACTTCATATGACGTTAGCACGAGGCTCACAGAATGATTGATGTCTTCTTGTTATCTTGTTTTTTTTTTTTAAGTAATCAGTAACTTTATTTTGGATGTAATACACACAAAAGTGTTATGAATCATTTATTGTGGGGTGTTGGTATCTTTTTTATGTTATGAATCATTTATTGTGGGGTTGGTATCTTTTTTATGGATGGTTAGTAACTTTATTTTGGATGTAAATACAAAAGTGTTATGAACTACTTAGAGTGGGTCTTGGTATCTTTTGATGAATTTTTAGTAACTTTGCTTTGGATGTAAACACGAAAGTGTTTTGAATAATTAATGAAGGAAATTTGACGGTTCATTTTGATCTTAATTGTTTACCTTAAATGTTTTCAGTATGTACCAATTATTTTCTACCTTGGATTAGTTTAGTTTGTTAGCCTAATGACTAATTCTGTTATACGTTAAAGACAATTAAGATATCATGTTCAGAAATAGATATCTATCCAAGAAAGCCAATAGTATAAATTATTGACTATTGATTGTCATGGTTTAGAGAAGAAGTCATTTTCTGATGTAGTATAAAACTAAGCACATGAACGTGTATGCATGAATTGCATATTGACGTAGACATGCAATTGATATGATTTTTCATTTGATCGTACCAATAATGCATTTTATACTCAATAATGAAGTGGGTCTAACAGTTTTGCAATAAAATCAAGTATCCTATATAACCTTTCTTTTAAAATCAGTACTATATATATATATATATATAACCTCAATCACCTATTCTGCCATTCCCTCAAGCATTCAACTTTCCAATCAGTTCACAATTCAAAATAATCATAAGTACTCTCCCAGACAATAAATATACATACAAATAGAGAATTGAAAGAAAAAAATATCAGGTTCCTCTTGGAAATAGAGAACTTGGTCATGTTCACCATGAAATTGGAAATTATTTGTTATAGCTAACAGGTTGGTCTTTGAGGTCCCCCTTCTTGGCTCTAGCAGAAGTATGACCAAATCGTACTATAATGCCAATAACATTTAAATCTAATAAACACATAAAATCCCTCGTTCTTAATTAGGAGTTCCCAATCTTTATGGAACTCAACTCCAAATCAAATGCTATGAATGCTACTTAACAAAGCAAACCTCAATTTGTTCAACATGAAGATAACAGCTGCAAATTTCTATGATATATAATACTGATCTGACATCTGGCTACTACTTACACTCCAAGTACCTATCAATCGTTCATGACAAAATTCTTGAATAGATGTAAGCTTTGTCATAGTGCCTAATAATTAGGTGAAGTCTAATTCTCGTCTCTCACAAAAGTAAATCGGAACGGATGAAGTACAAACACTCGTCTGATTAGGTGTGTCTCAATGTCAGACATGTGTCGGTGTCTAACACCGACATATATAATTACATTGAATTATGTGATTTTTTAAAATGATTAACAGTATCGACATGTGTGTTTGTGCCGTATTTGGTATTGGTGTCCATGTCGTGCTTCATAGATCGGAACAAACTAGTTAATCCTTTATTTTTTGGTTGAATTTAGTTACATACTAATTAATCGTATAAACTAATAATTTGGTGAAGTCACACCACTAACACATATTTTTTTGTACCAACAAACAACAAAATTAAATCTCTAACAAATATTTTAGTAAAAAAAAAGTCTCTAACAAATATTACAATACGACGAGATCTGAATGCGTTTTTAACTAATATTTTTAGATTTTATGAGTAAAAATAATCTTCGATGGGCACCTTATATTCGGTTCCCATTTTTGTAACCTCTCATGTACAGGACAGTAAACCCATTCGAAAAACAAAATGAATAGGACCGTAAAAAAGTGTAGCGTTTTTTTTTTAAAAACAAAGAAACGACTTTTGTTATTTTTTTTTCTTTCTTTTCATTTATAGTAGTGATGCTTACATTCCTAAAAAAAAAAATATATAGTGATGCTTACAAGAATAAGAGAGTGGACTACTTTCTTTAGTGTGTCACAATCAATTTCACCTTATTTTATTTTAAAGATAAAAAAGAAAACAATCTAGAGACTAGATTATGATGCACAATCTTTAAATTATTTCAGAAACCAACAAAAATAATTGACAATAGAATGAATCACCCTCTCCTGGACACACCAATCACCACTATATATAATGAGTCATTCATGCCCTTAATTCACCAAACCATTGTATCTCACTAAAATCTCCATTTACCAAACTCTCTCTAGTTTCATTCTCATTCTTTACCAGAGTGAACACTATGGACAATATGTGTCAACTAAATTTCCAAAA
>Ga0315915_1007195_pt1 | contig 13391 bp, 7 predicted proteins | sample MpolbnodulesMG_FD_207738 | JGI IMG/M metagenome (GOLD analysis project Ga0315915, IMG submission 207738) | Medicago polymorpha root nodule microbial communities from Los Angeles, California, United States - branched nodules | ecosystem: Host-associated > Plants > Roots > Nodule | place: USA... | reverse complement strand
AATTTCATCAATTAAAATCATAATAATCACTTTATACAAATAAGCATGCATAGAATTAGGGAATAAGCTACAACTAATTGATTATAATTGAAAACTAACTCCCTTACCTCAATGAGCAACAACACTAGCACAAGCTTCAATTGAGCTCCTATGGGTTCTTCAATCTTTCTCTCTAACCCTTCTTTCTTCCTCTTGCCCCCTTTCTCTTTCTTCCTTTTCTCAAACTTGTAAAATGATTATACAACCCTACTTTCTTTAATGACTAATACTTATATAGCCTCCACACTTTGGGCTTAACCCTCTTAGTGTCCTAATGGGCTCACAACATTAATAAACCAACCCCCCCAAAGTTTCTCTCTACTAACAGTTAAAATAATAATAACGATCACTTACCGGTTATAAAATAAATCACTACTGAATAGTAACTTGGTAAAAATAATGGTTCTCACTTGAAACACTAAAAATAACCCTCACCATGAAATTACTAATTTGCCCTTGCTCACAAAATGACCAAAATACTCCTGAGTCTAAAAGGACTATAATACCATTCTAACACGAAATCCACTAATCCTAACCCAAAATACACACAGAGGCAATTAATCACATATAAGCACATATAAACACAGATAAATAAATAATAGAATAAATCTAGCGAAAATCGAGCTGTTACACCTTCCTCTCTTCATGTTTTGCTACTTGCATCTTCTTTCAATTATCCTCCAAACCAAACCTAGCCTTGTTCACTTTTTGCCTACACTCCTCCATCTTACTCTCCAGCCCCTCAACCTTAGACACACCTTTGAACCTGACAAACCAAATGGCCTCCCCCCACCAATCCACCTTGCTAGGCACAACCACCTCCCCCACATGGCCGAACTGAGCAAACAGTTTCCACAAATCTGTCATCGCCGTATCCTCGGGAAACCGGGTAAAAAAACGAGATCGTTTCTTTGTCACCGTTGAGAACACGTTGTTGAGTTCCAAAGGAAAGTCCTCCACCGTACCTGCTCCTTTTCTCCAATGATCTCTCTCTCACTTTGTCCCTTGTGGGCCCTTTCCCCTTAGAGCATCTCTCTAGATTCTCTCTCATCTCTCTATTTTTTTGTCTGCCTAATAATTTTTAATAATAGAGCATCTATTATTAATATACAACTATTTACATTGTCATACTCTCCATATTCTTTATCATTTCCCTTTGATTCATGTTGTGATTATTACATTCTTCAAAACTTTATCTTTGAATATTATTTTTATTCAATTAACATGTTTTGGTGAACATGTCGAATCAAATTTTAATTGGATAAAGCATTGCATTCAAAGTCATGTTGTAATTCAAGGTATTTATAATTGATTCCATCTTAAAGCATTTTTTTAACATCCCAAACTGCTTTTCAAGATTGCTGACGGATCCCACAAATCAACACGAGTCTTTTTAACTTATTTTGTCCTCACTTGCATGCTTTCTGGGAAACTTCTTAGAAGGTCACCCATCCCAAAATTGCTCCAAGTCAAGCATGTTTAATTGTGGAGTTCTTATGGTAAGGGCTACCAAAAAGAAGATGCATCTTGTTGATATAGGTAGTACCAAATAATTTTTATAAGCTTTCCTTCAACCATGCAGTCCCATACTTGAACGACTTTAGGATCCCTCACATTCCGATGTGATTCTGTTTTGCCTAGAAGCTGCTAGGAGCCGGATAACTCCATACCCTCATCAATCTCGGGCATTACATGCCCACCAAGTGGAGGCGGTACATGCCCACCAACTTCCTCTAGGTTCGTCCCCGAACCACATCGTACTTGAAGAGGTCTGCTCTGATACCATTTGTAATCTCAAAAACTGCTTTCAGGATTGCAGACCAACCCCACACACCAACACGAGTATTTCCAGCGTGTTTTCTTCCCACTCGCACGCTTTCCGAAAAACTTTCCAAAAGGTCACCCATCCCAAAATTGCTCCAAGTCAAGCATGTTTAACTGTGAAGTTCTTATTATTTGGGTTACCAAAAACAAGATGCATCTTCTTTTCAGTAACCCAAACCATAAAAACTTTTCATTGGTTTTTTTGTTCTCTTTTAAAAAAAACCAAACAATATTAAATAATATTAAGAAATTTAATGCTCGTTGAAAATAAAAATTTAAAGGGATTAATTAAATGAATTTTTTGTATGTTATTAATATATTATTCTTTATTTCTTTTTGCTTTCAACCATAATAACAATAACAATACTCTCCATTGTTTTTCATTTATAGATAACAAAAAAAAAGTAAACATCAACACATTTAGTGCTTTTTTAGGGGACATTTAATGCCTGTTAAAAAAAATTAAAGGGGTTAATTAATACTTCCTCCGATTCTAGAAATAAGAAAAGAATCTTTTTTCAGTTCATTGAAAAATTAATGTACTTAGACTATAATCTAAACTAAATACATTATTTATTCAATAAATCTGAAGAAAAAAAATAATATTCTCTTACATTTAGAATCGAATGGAGTAAAAGACATTTGTAAGTTATTAATGTATTTTTTTTAAAAGAATAAGTTATTAATATATTTTACTTTATTTTATGATCAACACACTCTCAATTGTTTTTCAATTAATTTTACAAAAAGCCAAAAATATAAAGTATATTGACCAATTTAATACTTGTTGAAAAACACAATTTTAAGGACTAATTAAATAATAAAAATATTTGCACGTTATTAATGTGTTCTTCTTTATTGTACAATGATTTTTTTTGGTCAGTTTTTCCCTTTCGGCCGAGGTTTGATCCTCGAACCTTGCATATATTATGCATTGTCCTTACCAACTGAGTTAATCTCACGAGGACGTTTTTCCCTTTCTAACACACCGTAATTAGGATCTTGAGTAGGCGGTCTAAGGTAAACCCAAGGTCTAGATCGTTTGAACCGTTCAGACTAATCATCGAATCGAAAGGAGACTATTCGAATATTTTAGTATTGAACTATCTCGCAAAATGCGATTTCAGAAATCAGACATGGGTTCTCTTTCTGAGTATAGTCATATTGCCAACTCTTCCAACACCATGTTGATTGTCAAAAATGTTTTATTTGGGTATATTTAAAAAAAGGCAAACAATATTTAATATAACAAATATAATACTTGTTAAAAATTTAAATTTAATACACCAGAGGTCCTTTAAGTTTAAGGTTTGTAACAGATTGGTCCTTTAAATTATTTTCGTCACGCATAAGTCCTTTAAGTTTGAGGTTTGTAACAGATTGGTCCTTTAAGTTATTTTGATCACACATAAGTCCTTAAAGTTTGCAAACGTTTTAAATTTAGTCCTTCTACCACATCATCGTTATGGTTAACAGAAGGACCAAATTGAAAACGTTTACAAACTTAAAGGATTTATGCGTGACCAAAATAACTTAAAGGATCAATCTATTACAAACCTCAAACTTAAAGGACTTATGTGTTACCAAAATAACTTAAATGATCAATATATTACAAACCTCAAACTTAAAGGACCCCTGGTGTAAATATTTTTAGGTTATGTATATCTTTCAAAGAAAAAAAAGGTTATGTATAGGATTTTATAATATTATATTATACTTTATTAAATATTTTTCGTTTATTGATTTTCTATATATTTTATTAAAGCTCTTGCTAGTAGTATTATGCAACACTCAAAATAGTTCAGCCAATCAATCCCATTCCACATTCCTTAATAAATGAATTCTAATATTGTCAAAATATATTCTACTTATTTTAATAAAACTTTTAAAATTAATCTCTAAATTATTGAGTGGCAATTTTTTTTTTAAACAGTAACAATCAAAATATTATGAAACATACTCCAGGGATAATATTAAACTTAAGTTTCGACACTAGCATAAAAATAAAAATTTCTCATAGATAAGGGAGAAATTCAAATAGAACTTATTCATAAAAAGTTAACGAAACCTTTAACATTCTCTTTCTCTAAAACAACGAATTTTCAAATAAGTGTAAGTAAATTATTTATAATCTTAGTAAGCTTCAATTTTCATAGATTTTGTATGGCTTCCAACTAGTGTCACTCATATGATTCGTTACACGTTATGTGCATGCAAACTCTCTTACAATAACAAATAGTTAGGGAATAATCAGAAAAATTATGATAACAAATGATTTTTCATTTTCTAATTATGATAACAAATCATGATTTTTCATTTTCTTATTCTAACGTATTGATACAAAGGTGATGTATGGGCATACTATGCAATAGAATGTGCTGCCAAGTCTCAACTCTAAACTTGGAGCAATTACTTTTGTCTTTGATGCAATTAGACATTAATGACTCTTGATTTAGATTATTAGTTTACACATGCATTCGTTAAGATATGATCAAAGACATAGTGTAAACAATATGGAATGTATGTTAAAAAATATGAACAATTTAACATGGATGAAAATGGAGGTTACATAATCAAGGAGTTTCTCTTCAGATTAGTTTGCCAAAACTATACCTATTTTAGAAATATTCATCATGGAATCAATGGTAATATATAAACATGCATAACCTGAGTTATTATATACAACAAATTTCTGGTTTAGTATATATCAAATACTGTTTATCTTTCACTTTGTCCTTGAAATATCAAGCTCCTTATGACTAAACTAATGTGTAGTGCAAATGCCTGCAACTTTACAGCAACTAAGCCTTATCCTGCTAAGTGGAGTCGGCTACATGAATCAAACGACGTCATAGTTTTCTATCAAAAACCATGTCTTTCTCCAACTCATTTAAATGCCTGCAACTTAACAAACACAAATTCTTATCAAGTAAAATAATGGATATGTGTAGTATCTATATAGGCATAATAAAACATAGTTAAAAAGCAGATCAAATATAGTGACATGAAATGGCCAATTTGTTGCATTTTTAGCAACCTGCCAAATGCCAATTGTCCAGAAAAAGATTGCAATATCTCTATCTAACTCCTCGTATTTTATTTATTTTATACTTTCGGAAAGAAAAGAAATATAAATGCAAAATCGGATTCTTAAATAATTTAATAATATTTTCTTCAGAAAGAAAAGAAATATAAATGCAAAATCGGATTCTTAAATAATTTAATAATATTTTCTTTGAATAACCTCATTAAGTTGAAAATTAAGAGTAAAGCAAAAAAAAAACTAAAATGTTGAATACGGTGATAACATGCCATCAATTTTTACATTTATTACGGCTTTTTCTTATTTTGTTCCTTTTGTATAAAGAAGCATTTTTTTTTATTACTATGTTATAGATACAGAGTATCCACCCCGTTTAGCATCGACTAATCTTTGACGGGCAACCGGTTGAACACACAAAGTGGATTCTCTTATAAGGAAGGTTTGTAACTTTACCCTCTATAAAATCCTGAATTCCGCAAACACTCCTCATCCAAAACAAAGAAGCGAGGAAGTATTTTCATTTTACATTAGAGTTTCTGCAACTATGGAGAAGAGCGATGGGAAAGCCTGTGGGATTTGTGGGAAGTGGTTCTCCGGCGGGAAAGCCCTTGGAGGCCACATGAGATCTCACATGGTTCATTTGCCGATTGCTCCAAAGCTTGAAACTAATACTCAAGCTGTAGACAATTCGGCCGATTCAACCCATCGTCGAAATCAATTTGCTTCCCTACAGACTTGCCTTCCCGAAATACAACAAACACAGAATTTCCTATCCATGAAACAAAACTTCACTGCCTCCTCTGCAAACTCAAACAGAGAAAATGAATTTGTGTCCAACCCAAAAATCCCAACCCGCAAGAGATCCAATTGCGGTCGTGAATTTAATGCTGCGGCTGATACAGAAGATATGTCAAAAGATCCAGGTGTTTTGATGGTATGGGGTTTTTACAAAGATGCGCAAAAAAGGGAAGGGATCAAGAAACAAAAAATGAGGGCAAAAGATGGCGAAAGCAGTACAGGTGACTCGCTTGCACAAGCAGACTCTGAAGCCAGGTTCAACTGTGAGAGGTGCGGAAAAATGTTCCGATCTTATCAGGCTCTTGGTGGGCACAGAGTATACTGCAAAAGAGACAATGATGGTGATTTAATAGATCAGAAACCTTTTCACTGCCCAAATTGCAACAAAGTGTTCAAGTCTGCTCAGGCACTCGGTGGACACAAGAGGGTACACTCTTCCGGTGCTAATGAATTTCAAAGTGTGCCACACCCGTATTGAATTTTCAAGTCCCTAGTGATGATCCTCTATTTCTCAAAAAGCAATCGTAGAGATGGGGAATTGACAGACTTGATTTGTGATTCTGTACACAGTTTTTAACTGTGTTCAGTTCTGAATGTTATGAACAATGTTTGATTTCAATCATTTTAAGTTTTAACAATTTGACATTGTGGGTTTATATTTATGTAAGAGGGATCTTTGTTTTGATTATCATTTCAGAGTTCATGCTAGTAGTTTTTATTTTTTTTGTCTGTTAATTCATGTTGTTCAGTGTTATTAATCGCAGAAAACAATGGCGTTCAAATTTTGTAACGCAGCAGTGCTATAGCGCCGCTATAATCACTATTTGACAGCATCTTGTACTAAATAGCATATCTCCGAACACACTACAGCACAGCTATAGCCAGCATTTAACAACACTCATTTTTAGCCCAACTATTTCTCCATATCTCCTTAAAGAACAAAATAAACTAAATAATCATATTTTCTTTTGTTTGCACATGTATGGATTTAGATCAAACTTCATCAGCTCCTACTCTGTTTTTGAACATGTACAAAGCCTAGGATGACTGGCTTCACTAATGGGACATTAGAACTCTTCACAAAGCTTATACTTATGAACAATGTTGTTAAATAGAAGCCATGGCACGACAATAACAGAATGGCGTGGCAGATTTTTTGACAACCGCCATAGACAATTTGTGAAGGGATGCCCATCATGGCAGTGCCATAGGCTACAATGTGTGTTTATATGGTGGCTATGAAGCACAGACACGGACACATATTGACATCGACACGGACACATATTGACATCGACACCGACAATAATTTGAGAAAATGACATAATTCAATGTAATCATATATGTCAATGTCAGACACGATACATATCCGACACCGTGACACGCCTAATCCGATGAGTATGTGCTTCATGGCGGCTTTTGGCCTTCTGCCAACAACAACACTGCTTATGACGTATGACTCCCCACACCATGGCTTAGACAAATGGACTCACATCTTATATAAAAAGAAGTAACACACATCATAGATAACTTGCTGAACAACAATCATAAATAAAATGTCTTTGTTACTATATACTCATCGAAGCTTCAACATAACTACAAGTGTTATCTGTGTCATTATTTTGATGCAAAAATATCTTCAAATTTCTTTGAACCTAGGAAGAAAACTTTTGTTCAAATTATGTGTTTAACCATAGGAAAGGTTCAGTGCCAAGCTGCTATGCCTATGCATATGCTCTGGTATGGTTTTCTAGGAGAGAAATTGCGCTTTGATGAATTATCCCTTTTTCAAAATTTGATAACTCCTTTGAGTTATTCTAATAGTTTGTTAGAATCCATTACTGGCAAAAAGGCTAGATGTAAGAGAAATACGTAAGAAATCATGATCATACAAAAGAGGTATCAGATCTATTGCCAAAAGTTAAGATATGCCACTAAGATTCCGTAAATAAAAAACCAGCATTTGGGATTTTGCAAAAGTGTAGTACTCTCTAATGGGCCCCAGGTGACTGAAAAAAAAAAAGAAGCGGACAAAACTGTAGAGGTGGCAACTAGTTCGAATAATAAAATGGGGAAAAAAGCAAAACCCAAGCGGTTGAGAAGGCTGAATGAAGTCATATAGGAATAGCAAATTTATATATTTATTTGTGCATGTTCTATTGGTTCTTAAACATACTTCTAGTGTTGTCAATCACAGATCGGAGAATGGAACTGCATATTTTACTCTGTTCTCTTTGGTTCCACTTTTAATTTCATTTCCATGATGTGTCATATACCAATCTCTGCTCTTGCCTAACTCATCTTTTAGTAGTTAGAGTTTCGTTCTTTGATTAAAGAAGGAAATGAGATAGAAAGGGAATATCGAGATTAAGTAATGGTTTCATTTTTTATTATCGAAGATAAGTAAATGGAGAAAGAAAGAATTATGAGATTTTTTATTTTTAGGAGAAACAACACCTTACATGGGGAAGATGTGTAAAATCTTGCCACATGTGAATCCTAAATGATCCAAAAGCACCACATGCGCATCTCTATGAATGTTAACTCAAGCTTCTTAACCTTAAGACCAATTTGACTGATGGAGTCATCTTTTAGGGACCGCTTGAGTAATCTCTGTCATCCAGGAACAAATTTGACCAATCCCTTATCTTTAAAGGACCAAAATGATTATTAATATTATCTAACGTTGTCACACTATTATGTGTGTGGATAAATATTGTCTCTAAATACTTTCCTATTCTTTTATACTGATATTGGACACAAGAAAACTCCACAAAATTGATAGTCTGTCACAAATTCATTTGTAACTCTTCTCATATCATTACTCACCCTTTTATCCATCGATTTATGAAGCTTGGGAACTTCCATTTTTATTTCAGATTAACACATTAGTTAACAACATGCCAATCATAAAGCAAGCAATAAGAAATCCAGAACAAATACATCGCAACTCCATCAGTCTTCTACCCTAGGGTTGAACACGTAGGATACTATATCGGCAGTATATGTATTATTGGTCCCTTTAAGCAATCAAAACGATTGTTATTACGATAAGTATGACCAAGTTAATATATTAACTTGTGCCGACTAAACACGTTCATAGCAGATAAATGCAAGATAGAAGACACGAATGAAACAAATATTCACCTTTCGGAAAAGTATGAACTTACTTTGATATGCAAAACTGAAATAGAGACCTCAGTTGCAAAACTTTGATCTGCAATTAGTTGTCAAAACAAAATAAATTAGCTTAAATAGTACATGTATGTATATAATGGTGTCGTTTGATCTGTAGGGTAGTAGTATTAACCCTTGCAAATATTTAGCACTTTTAAAAAATCTTATGCAATTACAACAATTATTAGATTGAAGCATCAGATATTCTCTCTATACCAAACCAATCAAGCTCTATTTACCATATAAATAAACTGTACATGTTAAGAAAAATTCCATTAGAAGAACTTTGCCTTCTCAAAAATCATTTTCTGCATGCTATCGATAATCTGTACAAGATAAAACGATATTGCAAAATGAGTAAATATCGCATACCCGGTACCGTACCAAAGCATCTTAGTTACAAACTTAATGTAATTCTAATCCCTACAAATATCAACAGAGAGACGAAGATGCAGATGAAGATGATCTAGATTCTAGATGAAACACCAGTAGGGTAATAGTTAAAACAAATTAAACACTTGGGGAAAAAGACTTGGCCTGAAATAGAGGCACTGCATTCAACTTGAGCTCTATGAACAGCAATTTTCACAGTCCATAATAAGAGTCACCAACATCACCTTCACATTGTTCCAAAACATAAAAGGACTAAAAGCTAGTTGTATAAAAACCATGACCACTAACTAACGACACCATTTTCCATCAAGTGAAAAAGCAGTGTCTCTTCTCTCTCCAAAACCACTTCCAGCAACATTTGTTACCCGACAAGTCTTGTACCCTAGCTTCTTTAATTATTTATTAATCTAAAACTAAAAGGAAAGCAATTGAATAACATCCAAATAATTTTGTAGAAAATAACTAACTAGATGATTGATGATTGATATGATAAAATTAGAAATCTAGGAACAAGTAATGAGAGTTGGGTTGATCAACATCTGGTTGGGATGGTCTACCATTGCAAAATTTAGGACAAGGTCAGAAAAGGGGAGGACACAAAGGAAGTAGCTGATAGTAAAGAGAAGTAGAAAGTTTGAGCAGAAAGGGTGACTGCTGAGAGCCCTGGAGGCTCTGATGAAAAAGGAAGCAATGGTCATATTTACCCAAATTTAAGAAGCAAACATACCAAACGCATACAACTCCCACTTCTAATTAAGCTCTTAAAGGCTACAAAATAACACAAAATATAAAGCACATTCAACAGCAAAACAACCATCCACATATCCAATCATAAATAAGTGTGAAAAATCAATAATATCAAGTCATAGTGTCATACTGTAACTATATTCTGAAGCTCAATCAACTGAATATTTGAACAAGCATATAGATGTATGGTAGATAAAAATTTACAATCACCAAAGGACATATGATTAAAGTTTAGAAAAATCAAAGGACATACGATTGACTACTCCATTGCTCCTCTAATCATCATCTCCATGGTGGCATCTCCTCCTCTTTTCTGATTTTTTGACATCCCTACCCTTCCTTGAACCATTATATCCATCACCCGAATCACTGTCAGTTGACGATGAAGCCCTCTTGCTATTTCGCTTGTGCCGCGAAGTAGAATCCTCGGATGTTTCAGAATCAGAATCTGAAAGAGGACTTCTCCTTCTCCTCTTCTCTTTTCTACTCTTCCTTTTCTTGTGCCTATATTCATCACTATCATCTGGAGACTTGTCCCTCCTGCTTCTCCTGTGCTCCCTCTTTTTCTTCCTCCTCCTTTCATCGGAACCATCTGAATCACTAGCTTCCCTCTTAGTCTTAACACTCCTTTTCTTTTCCCTACCTCTCTTTTTCCTCTTTCGGTCAGAATCTTTGTCTGACTCATCATCATCTGAGTCATCCTTTTTTCTATAGGAACCTCTCTTCTCACTAACTTTCTTCCCAGACCTTTTAGCAATAGCTCTCTCAACCTCTGAATCAATCTCAGAATCTGAACTCTCGCTATCCTCTTCCTCCTCTTCTGAGCTCTCAACATTACTTCTCTTATCCACCTCAGCCTTTCCCGTCAACTTATCCATTCCAACAAACCCCAGTGACCGCATTGCTTCAAGATCCTTCTCCTCCTTGTCATCTTTGATTTTCAGTGTTCTTGCACTGAAACTTGAGGTGCCCAACACGGCCGCACTTCTTGCAAGCTCCACGGGACACATCCACGTCAGCATTGGTTTTCTTAGCGAGCTGTAGAAACCCTTGGAAGCTGGCATATGCATTATCTGCATCAGGGTCTGCATTTGGCTGACTTTGAGAAGTATCCTTGTCATCCTTATTGGGTGCTTAATGGTCATAGCCAATGGCACTCTGCCATATGCCATGGGTTTGGAGGGCTGCACTACTGTGAACCCTATTGTTCGCAGGCATGCGAACCCTACCTGCTGTAGCCGGCATCTTAAGATTTCAATGTAATTCCAGAACCTGGGAAGAAAAAATGAACAAAAACACAACCTGATAAAATATCATTATGTGTAGAATGAAGGATATGATCTTAACCTAAAATTCACAAAACTATAATACACAGCAACAATAACAGCAACCTAGCAATCCCATTAAGTGGGGTCAACTACATGGGTCAAATTGCTGATTCCTCCAAAGTTTGAAACTAATAATTAAGCTGTAGACAATTCGGCCGATTTAACCCACGTCGAAATCAATCTGCTTCCCCACAGACTTGCCATCCCGAAAAAACAACAAATACAGAATTTCCTATCAATGAAACAAAGCTTCTCTGCCTTCTCCGCAAACTCAAACAGAGCAAATGAATCTGTGTCCTACACGAAAAACCCAACCCACAAAGAGATCCAATTGCTGCCACAAACTTAATGCAGCGGCTGATACAAAAGATCTGTAAAGAGATCCAGGTATTATGATGGTATGGGGTTTTAGAAAGATGTGCAAAAAAGGGAAAGGATCAAGAAACGAAAAATAAAGGCAAAAGACGGCGAAAGCAGAGGTAACTTGCTTGCTCAAGCAGACTCTCAAGCCAGATTCAAGTGTGAGAGGTAGGGAAAAATGTTCCGACCTGGGCACAAAGCATACTTCAAAAGTGAAAACAATGGTGATTTAACGGATCAGAAGCCTTTTCCGTGCCCATATTGCAACAGTGTTCAAGTCTGCTTAAGCACTCGGCGGACACAAGAGGGCACACTTTTCCAGTGCTAATGAATTTCGAAGTGTGCCACACCCGTATTGAAATTTCAAGTCCCCAGTGATGATCCTCTGATTCTCACACAATGCAATGAAGGTGAGAAAAACACAAGAAGGGGGAGAGGGGGAGTTGAACTGTGTTTATTTTTTCTTCGTTTTCTCCTAAAGTCAAAATCGGAAGTAGTATGTCTCCTGCACTTTCAAGGAGAGTTAAAATGTAATCTCAAATTACAATTGTTCAATACTACAATTAGTATGAGACTTCAAATTACTCAAGCACACAATCAAGATACTTCCAATCCAATGCTCAAGCACATAAGCAAGATACTTCCAATGCTCAAGCACAACTGCAAGAGACTTCTAATGCTCAAGCACAACTGCAAGAGACTTACAATCAAACAGATTTACACATAAAATTGTTATTGTTTGAGTTTGAACACTTGATATACAATCAGCGGTGTTCACAATACAAATCAATTACAGACTCTTAAGACTTGAGACTATAGAATTTCTAAAAAAATGGACTTTGCTAAGAAATTCTAAGTTACTTTGAAATGCAAACAATAACAGAGTATGAATTGTTGTGAGAGTCTAGCTTTTGTATGCGTGTGTATTGCTTAACTCTGTTGTATTGTTTCTTCCAACTTGTAGGTCTTCACTCCTTTATATAGTGGTGCGAAAGATACATTGCCAGCACAAAAAAAAGAGTCGTTTGAAGTTTGTTGATAATCACCAATGATCTTTTGCCTGATATGGTTATTGTCCTATGAAGGATCAATTTCAAATCCATTCCTCCTTGTATGAAGGAACATTTCTGCAGGCAGAGCTGTTATCCTTATCTTGTTGCAAAGCACGACCAAAGTAGTGGAAAAGGTAGTTGTACAATTCGTACATTTGTCCTTTTTCAACGTTCTTGATAGAATAAGCATCTAATGCTTTCATATTTCATCTCAAGGTCGTTGTTACACTTCTTTCTGTCTTTAGCAACTCTTAGGCATGATTAAATGAGATTCCAGCTTTTGAAGCTTTGAGTTCTTCAGCTCCTGATGAACTTCAGCTTCTGGTGATCTTGCTTCTGATGAAATGCTTCTGATGAACTGACTTCTGATGACGTCATCACTTCAGGAGCGTTTTGAACTTCAGAAGCACTTTTCTTCAGGAGTTTCAAGCTTCCTTTTTGTTGATTCTTTTGCTCTCTTTTGTTCTTCCAGAACCTCTTAAAGATATAATATTTTGTCTATGGTTCTGTACACTTGAACAAATATTAGCATATCCAATTGACAATTTTTAATACCTTGTTATCATCAAAACTCTAAGGGTAACATATGTTAAACATTTTTCGTTCTAACAATCTCCCCCACTCTAAGGGTAA
>Ga0315915_1007194_pt1 | contig 13391 bp, 5 predicted proteins | sample MpolbnodulesMG_FD_207738 | JGI IMG/M metagenome (GOLD analysis project Ga0315915, IMG submission 207738) | Medicago polymorpha root nodule microbial communities from Los Angeles, California, United States - branched nodules | ecosystem: Host-associated > Plants > Roots > Nodule | place: USA... | reverse complement strand
GAGAAACTTGTCTTTATAAAGTAGGTCGAATATAAAGTTATGGTTTAGGGTTTGTTTGTGAAGGATTCGTTATTACGATGAACCAATAATCCCAAGGCACCTTTTTATTATTATTGTTATTTTCTTTCAAAACAAAAACTAAACCTTTTCACATTTAAAACTTTCATTCTAATCATTGTTAAAAGTTAATTAAATTCATAACTCCCTGTCGGAACGATACTCTATTTTTTACTACTTCGGTAAAACCGTACACTTGCGGTTTTGCTCATCAGTTTGCCTTCAAGGTTCCACTAAGTCTTAAAAGAGTTGAAAAATGCAGATTCGGATCCTAAGTGGGTGATCCGAAAAACTGGTTTTGCTACACTAAGTTAAGGAGTGCAGACTTAATTTCAAAATTGTTACTCTCAACAGCTGGGTACACAATAATAGCCTTTGGCTCTTCCGTAGAAGGGGTTGCATACTCTTTGAGAGTGCGTTCCCCAGCCATAACGTTATTAATATGTGCTTCTCTCTTTCTTTTATGCAAAAACCTTTCGATCTCGGGAACGAATTCACCAAGACTTTTGCTTCTATGCATAAAAGAATAAGAACCCAAGAAGTTAAAGGTAAAAGAAAGAAAGAAAAAAGAAGAAGAAAAAAAGAAAAAGAAAAATTCTAACCACTACTAAAAAGTTAATCAAATTGCAAAACTCTCCGGTAATGGCGCTAAAAACTTGATGTAGTAAATCTGCAAGTGCACAGTTTACCGATGTAGTAATAAAAGAGTATCATTCCAACAGGGAGTTATGAATTCCATTGACTTTTATGAATGATTAGAAGAGAGTTTCAGTTTGAAAAGTTGGGATTTTTAAACGGTTTGAAAATAATAGTAAAAGGTGTCTTGGGATTATTAGTTTGTCATGGTGACAAATCCTTCACAAGCCAAACCCTAAACCTTGAACCTTCTGTTGGACCTATTTTCTAAAGACAAGTTTCTCTTTAGCCTATCACATCTCTTTTCGGTTTCAATGAGTGTGTTCCTCTAGCAACGACGCCTATTCTCATGGTTAATTGCTATTGGAATCCTTGAAGAACGAAACTTTATTGTCTCAAGGTTTGCTAGACTATTATTATGTTTCGCAATCCTTGTCTAATTTCACTTGTTCCAATATCAAAACTTCTTCTTTCGATGCTTCACTTTGATATTTGTGATTATGAATTAACAAGTACTAACCCCCCATTGTCGCTTTATGAATTTAATACTTGTTAATTCATTATAAAAACGATGAAATTGTATTAGAAAATAGATTTACATAAAATTAGGGTTCGAGGCTTGGTTTGATAGAGATTAGGTCATTAAACTTATCCAACAACCCCAAGACAAGAAGAGTCTACTCACTCATGTTCATTGTAGACATAGAAGAGAAGAAGAAGAACATAAAATAAAATAATAAAAAGGAGAACTTTTATTCAAAGAAACAATTGTCACTTATAATTTCAGAGAACAAAAGATGATTCAATATGCTTGCTGGCTACTCTATTTATAGTCTACAACTACTTAAGCCCCAAGAAATACATCAATAGAATGTTCCACAAGAAACTACGGGCTTTAGGTCAGAAATAAACTAAAATAGGTAGCTTGTCGGGGCAGCAAATGGCTGCCTGGAGTGGTGGCACGGCCGTGTGGCTGGAGGCACGGGTCGTGCCAAGCCTTCTGATTGGCTGCTTCATATTTTTGCATCAAATCTTCGTATTTTCAACCTGAATCAGCTCCAAATCTCCTTTCTTTTGCTCCAAGACTCAATCTTTCAAATATATGTTCCTGAAATTAAATAACTTGTAATTGAAGTAAAATAGTTCTAAAAAGGAAATAAAAACATATAAAATCAAAATAAAATAGACTCAAATAATATATTAAAAACACTAATTATTTACTCATCATATAGCATAATAAAATAAATCGTGGAGAAATTTACAAAGGATATTTGATCCAAAGTAAAATCTCAAATCCTTGGAATTAATCCTAAAATTACTAGTTGTTTGATTTTCAGGTCCATAAAATTGTCTGATAATTAGTCCTAATTTGTCTCTAATTGATTTCGGTCCACGGTTAAGGTTATGACATAAAGAGGAATATATAAAAGTATGATAGTGTTGGTGCATATTCTCAATGTCATACCTCAATTTTTGACCTAAGGTCTTACATTCATACATTGTTTGATCCTGAATGGTCTCTGACTTTTCAGTGAAAAATTCGGCAGAGAGGTATTTTAAAATACCTCATTTTTGTTCCGATTCGGACCCTATTCTCTCTTTATTTTATTTTATTATTATTAGTCTTTTAGTTTTATTTTACTTCTTTTTTATTTCCATCTTTTATCTTTATTTTTATTTCTTATTTTATTTTACTTCCTTTTATTATTTTATTTTAGTTTATTGTTAACACTTTTTAATAAGTCCAAAATCACATGTCCATATCCAAAAAAATTGCATCTCAACCACGCCTCAATTACAGCCAAATTTACAGGGTCAGAGTTTCTTCTTTCCAAATTCAAGCAAAAACGCGTACAAGCATTCAAGCTGCATAATGTCCATTCAAATCTCAATCATTTTCATTAAACCAATTTTCTTTTTTAGAATTTGGTTTTGGCCTTAAAAGAGACTAGAATTCATCAAGGAAAGAGTAAAAACCATTTTCAATCACAATCAAAAACCCATTTTTACAATCCCAATTTCAAGCCAATTCATTCTCAAATCATAACTAATCATCAGTTTCTCACAAGAACATATAGCAGCAGCAACCACTACCATTCACACCGGAGGTAGTATTCCTTTTCCTTTAGATCTTAGGTTTAGATAGTTTTTTTCTTGTGATTGTGGGAAAATAAAATATAAAAAAAAAGGATAGAAAGAAAAGAGAAACTTGAAAGAAGAAATGAGAAAGAAGAAATAACAATGGAAATAAAGGGAAGCTGTACGACAGAGATATTTATATCCCTGGAATCCAGTGTGGCGCAGTGCATGCTTTATCATGCACCCTCTACTTCCTAGGCCCTTTGATTTTGATCTAACAGCCTGCAGCATTTGCCTCTTGATCTGATCAGGGCCGTTGATCAAATCAACGGCCCATTTTGAATCCCCAATCTCTTTTACTTCCTTTTTATTTTTTTTATTTTCTTTATGCATTTTTTATTTTATCATGCATTTTTATTTTATTGTTTATCATATCATCATGCATATTTATTTTCCATCATTTATTTTTTATCGCATAGATTTAAAATATAATTAGGTCAATTGTACAAACCATAAATGAGAAAAAGCGTGCGTGTGTGTCCCTTTATTTCTTTACCGCTTTATATATATCAAAAAATACAAAAAAATTAGGTTAGGGATTTTGTAGTGATCCAACGTCACTATAAAATCCACGCGCTTTTATTTTCTTTGTCACGTTAGTTTATTCCTGTGTTTTAATTAAATTGCAAATAATCCAAAAATCACAAAAATATTTTCACAATAAACATTGATTCAAAATCAAGTCATCCCATTTCTATTTTATTTTCTTAATCAAATTTTAATCCATTTAATCATATCTTGAGTCTATTTTTTTTCAAATTAAAAAATACAAATCAATTCTCACTTGCCACTTGACTTTTATTTTAAATCCTTTTTAAAAACTAATAAAAAAATACAATCAATCAAACGTCAATTTCTACCCTCGAACTACGAGGTTTCGATCCCTCACGGGTACGTAGGAAAAGGACCTAGTCCTTCCAAATCAATAAAAAATGTAAATAAAAAACGTTTCTTTTCTTTTAAATCACTACTCTTAATTCCTTCTTTTAAACAAAAAAAGCAAGTAAGTTATAGCACAAAAGTTGAATAAAATCAAGAGGTTCTCGTAGAGTACTACGAATATTTAGGGTGCTAACACCTTCCTAAATATAACTAATCCCCGAACCCTAAATATTTTAAATGGTGGTAATTTAGAACTTTTTCTCCTTTCTTTTGAAAAATTAAAAGTTCAGTCGTGAAATAATATAGTGAGTCAAACGCTAATCAAATAGCTATGATCTCCGAAAAATGACGCGACACATAGGTATTTACATCATTCCTAGTTACATTCAAAAGTCTCAATAAAATGAAAAGAAGAATAAAATGCATAAAATTAAATTACATTATTTCCTAAATACATTCTAACATTTTAATAAAATAAATGATAATGAAATAAATGACAAGAAATAAAATAAGCATGAGATGATTTTAAATGTAATAAGCATAAACTAAATTAAAGCAACTAAAAAAAAAATAAACTAACTATGAAATAAACATAAATTACACTAATGTAAAATAAAATGGACTAGAAAAAAAAATTAAGTAAAAAAACAATACTAATAACAAAACAGTAAAAGAAAATAAACAACTAAAAATATTAAAGGGTTCTTTTCTTAAAGAAGAAGAAACCAAAAAAAAAATTTAGAAAAAGGGAATACAGAATTGAAAAACAGTGGTATATTTAGCAAAACAGTAGAGAAATCATAAAATAACTGGACCTAACTAGATCCAGTGGACTTAGGAGATCAAATCTCAGCCACTGGATCTAAATCCAAAGGCTAAGAGAAAACAAGACCACAGTGGGAGAAAAAAACGGATGCACACCTAATTTTAAATCAACGATAAAACTGACCGTCAGATCTAAGATCTGACGGTCTAGTCCTGAGTGCATACCAAACGCACCGTAATCTTGAAAACATGGAAACAAATTAAAAAAAAAAAGTATAAAAAGAGTTTCTACAAAGAAAAATCCACACAATTCAACTTCCTTCTCTCTCTAAACATGTTTTAGAGAGAGAAGCTCTGCAAATATCTCTTTCTTCTTCGATTTGTTCCTCAACGCCGTCGCGGTGGTGGCCGGCCCAACAGGGCGGCGCCACCGCGTCGGAGAAACTCTAACCGTTATTTTTTAAAACAAAAGTGCTTTTCGAATATTCATTTTCTTTTTAAACACGAATCTGGAGTTAGATTTCACAAAAAATAACGGGAACAAACTAGATCTTGAAACAAAGTTTTGAAGAAGAAAGATGAAATTACAACAAGAACACCTTCTCTTTTCACGAATTCCTTAGTTATTTTTTCTAAACATTCACATTGACAAAGAACAAGGACTGCAAAGGACCAATAAAAGGACTTTGGACAAAAATATTTAGACTAAAAATGAAAGAAAAGAAAACTGTAAATATTTAAAATGAAAATTAAAATAAGATGATTAAAAAAAAATTAAATAAGTTAAAATAAGATAATAAAACACTTAATAAATGAATAAAAGAAAGATAAAAAGAATTAAGAAACATTAAAACTGTCCCTTTCGGAAACCACATGAGGTATTTTAAAATACCTCTCTGCCGAAATTTCGTCCGAGACGACGAAACTTCTTGGCTTTTAAAAGACGAGTAAAAAAGTTTAACTAGTCAAAAAATGGGGTATGGCACTTTAGATTTAACCCTATAACATGTTAAAGCACCTAGCAGTCATTGTCTCATTGTGTCATATGGGTCTGGTATGTCATATCTGTCTTTTGTTAGAACAAGAATGGTTCATACAAGTCCTCTAAGGTTTTAATGATAACAAAGTATTGAAGAACAATTGGAATACTAACATATGTTGAAGTGTGCAGATACAAAAATATACCTATCATGAGGAAAGAACATATGAAGAGAATTAGAAGGAACGTGAGAAGCTTAGAAGACTATGGTAAAATATCTAAATGAAGGTCAACCAGAAGTCAACGTCCTTACAAGAAAGATGCCTTACAGAAGCTGGAGAGTTATCTCAACAAATTATTTGTAGGACATCAAACATAATCTGACTGGCATACTTGGATCTGAGGGACCCAAAATCCACATAGGCAGTTCTTTTGTGTTCATCTGTCTACATGTGCAACCAGACAAAGGACCTCAAGAACAATGAGAAAGAAACAAATAATTCTTCTTTCAGCAAAGGAAATTCAAAGGACTTTCCAACGGAATTATCCATATCAGGAAAAGGGCCAACGTTCTTGATTGAAGCTTCTCAATGACTCTATTTACGCTGACACTCTTCTCCAACGTCTCTAAAATCACTACCTAAAGAAGGAGTTGAAGACCTGAAGATGAAGTAACAAACTAGTGTAAAACACTTGGGATTTATTTTCAAGTTTAAATCTTAGAAATCCTAAGGAGTCTGTTCATTTGTTCAGTTTACACTACCATTATTAAATCCTGTGTAAGAATAAATTAACTTGTTTACAGTTATGTAAACATTTTAGAAAGTCTCTCGCGTGCGTGCTGGAGAAGATAAGTCTCTTAGTGAACCCTTAAGCAACTAGGAGTCTTAGTGAATTGTGATCGAGCAAGGGAAAGTCTTAAGCAGTTGTGTTTAAGAAATAAGTCTCTTGGAGTTGTCCATGAGCAGAAAGTCTTTAGGTAGTGTCCTAAAGTAAAAGGTCTTAAGTAGGTGTGCTTAAGCATAAAAGTCTCTTGTCGTTGTGTTTGAGCATAGAGAGGTTTCTTGGAAGTGTCCTTGAGCAATTTTTAATCCAGAGTGATTATAGTGAAATCCCTTGAAAGTGCAAGGGGACTGGACTACTCATATGTTGTGGGAGGAAATAGTATAAAATTGCTTTGTGTCTGCTTTATCTCTCTCTGACTATTTATCTTTGTGTTATGTTATCCGCTGCATTCAGACTTTGAGTCAGAAGCTGCAACATCAAATTCTAACCACACATTTTTAAACACTAAAAAAAATAGAAAACGTCAAAAAGCCAACACAGTTCACCCCCCGCCCCTTATTGTGTTTTTTCTCACCTTCAATTTGTATTAGAGCATGGTCTATGGTCTATCACTTAACCGTGCCACAGAAAAAGATCCAATGAGAAAAACATTTCTTCCATCGGCAAAACATCCACTCCTGATGTCAACAACACCTCCACTTTTGAGAAAAACAGTTATTATGTCAAACCTCCATTTTTCAATGGAGATGCTACTCAGTTTTCTTGGTGGAGGAGAAAAATGTACAGTTACATCATAGGGATTGATGATGAACTCTTTGATGTTATTTAAGCTATAACTGGCTTTGAGGTTGAAGAATAGGGAATGGCGATAGAGAGCAAGAAGCTGAAAACCACTCAGAAGAATATCTATAAAAAGAACCACATAGTGAGAGGGATTCTGGTGGAAGCTTTACCTCGTGCTGAATATATGAAGATTGGGGACAGACCTACTACAAAATCCATCATCGAATCACTATGCTCTACCTATAAAGGAAATTAAAAGGTAAAGGAAGCTAAGGCAAACCAACTGGTTCACCAGTATGAGATTTTCAAGATGAATGAAGATGAAGATATTGAAACTATATTTTCAAGGTTTCAAACTTTTGTGTTTGGACTCGAAGTTGAAAAGGAAAGTTATACTTCACCAGACCATGTAAAGAAGATTCTTAGATGTCTTCCTGCAAGGTTTAGGCCAAAGGTCACTGCCATAAAAGAGGCAAATAAACTAAGTTTGGAGAACTTGATAAGTTCCCTCAAGAGTCATGAGATTGAACTTGAAGGTGATGAACCAATCGGTCACTCTAAGTGTGTTGCATTGACCTATAAGGAAAAGATAGCCAAATCTTTTCAAACTACTAAATTAGAAGAGAAAGATCCAGATGATGAATCTGTTGATGATGCAAATTTTAAAGAGATTGCTTACTTAACCAAGAGGTTCAAATACCTGACTAAGAAAAAAAGATTTCCTAACAGAAGTAGTGACTCCAAGACATCCAGCTTCAAAGACAGAAAAGACAATCAGAAAGGATGTTTCAACTGTGGGAAGACTGGTCGCTTCATAGTTGATTGCTTTGAGGCACATAAGGGTAAACTAGGAAAAGGGAGCTCCAAGAAGTACACCTACAGAAGAAAGCTTAAGGAGAGCTTTATGGCAACTTGGGAGATGCTTGATGAAGACTCAGACTCTTAAAAGATCAAGGAGGAAGCTAATCTGGGTCTGGTAGTTACTACATCTTCTAGTGAAGAACCTAGTTCAAATTCTGATGAAGACAATGAGGTATGCTTCATAGGAAAGTCAAAGCATCAGTCCTGGTATCTGGACAATGGCTTCTCTCGACACATGACAGCAGAAAGACATATGTTCAAAGATTTGGTCATGAAAGAAGGAGGTATGTAAGGTAGGGTTCGGACAAAACCAATGAGGAAAGATCGTTGGAACCATAACCATCGACAACTCCTCTATCTCCTATCAATAATGTATGGTATGTTAATGGACTTAAACACAACCTTCTTTGTATTAGCCAATTTTTTGATAGTGGTTATAAAATAATCTTTGATAAAGACACTTGTACAATGATCAATGTATCTTATAAATCCACGGTATTCATAGGTCAGAGAAAAGATAATGTTTATAAAATAAATTTTTCTGACTTGGTTGATCAGAAGGCTATTTTCCTTCTGCCAGTGAATGATGGAAAGTAGCGCTGGCACAAAAGAGTAGGTCATGCTAACTGGAAAGATGAAACTACCATACATACCTCCTTCTTTCATTAATACCAAGGAGCTTATGCAATTTCAAGGTTTTACATGACAGCCTTGAGACACAAACTCTAATGGGTATGCACATTAATCCAGCCTTTAAGCCTCCTCCGACCATTAAGGCCGTTTTGTTGGAAGACTTCTTATCATCCTTGGTTAAAGGCTAATACATATGGTTCTCACATTAACATAGTCGCATCTTGCAGGGGAATTTTCCAGAACTCCTTGTCCGCTATCATGGATGGATTCTCTAGCAGGTTACATGTCCTTATGTTCTTCATGAAGAGCTGTTAGGAGTTATTATTGCTATTGAGCAGGAGAATGAGAGAGGGTGGAGCCGCCTTTGGATTGAGAGTGACTTTCAATTAGCTATTCAAGCTTCAAAATCCCATGATATCGGGCTTTAGGACCTTGACAGTCATTGGATGAATTGTCTTTGCTTAAATATGAATATTCTATTTTCCCATGTCTACAAGAAGGGTAATACTTGTGCGGACGAGTTGGCTTCCTTGGGCCATGTGTCTTTAGGTTTCGTTTGGTGGGATGTTCTACCACACATCCACTATAATGACTTTTATAGGGATCTTTGCAATCTCCCTAATTTTTTTCAATTTTGTTGATTTTCATTTTTTTCCTGCTTATCTTTTGAGATAACAACCTTGGACTGTTAATATATAATTAAGGGCATAATGCCCTCCAGAAGGGCCAAAACGGCCTTAGGTGAGTTCTCTGAATGTCGCCGCTTCAAAAGGCTTCTAGAAGCATCTGTAATGATATATGGTAACTTATATGAACAATCGACCTTATAAATTCATCACTTTGTCTTGTCCCAAGACTCGTGCTTGGGGGACTGTAGACCGTCAATATATTCCTACGGACCTGAAATCCCTCTAGAAAGGCTTAGACGCTCTCTAGAACGGCTCTTGAGGCTTAGGCGCGTCCTTTCAGAGGCGCCACCTTAACTAGCTTCTAGAGCTTGATAAAATGACTTAAGGCCACAATGGGCTATAAATACCCCTTTTGGGATCATTCTCAAAGGATCACAAAAACATACTAAACCCTAATTTCTATTATCGTACTCATTGCAAGTACAAACCTAATCCCCCGTTTTGTATATATATTTTCTCCTTTCTTCAATAATATATATGAACACTGGGCATATGATTAAAAGTTTCAAAGATGTCAATCTAGATGAGATGTCTTATAGCCTCATTGATTCCATTATGCTCTTGGTTCAGGAGAAAAAAAACTCAATAGTGATAATTATATAATAGAGAATTGTTTTGTATCTGGAGTTTTTGTTGGGATACTGTCCCCACCTTAGATAATAATAATAAACGAACTCACTGAATTTTTCATCATAAAAAAAATGAGTCAAGTTGCAGACAGATAGATTTATAACTGAGAATATTGGTCCTATGATATTACACATTATGACATGGTGGAGTCTCGAATGAATCCATATAAATTTATTGAAAAAATGTGATGTTTGTAAAAACGGAATACTTTTTGGCGGTGGTGGTTTCTTATAAGAACTAATTGAATTGCAAAGTCTAACGGAGAATTCGTTGTTATTATTATATATATTATTGTGTACTCATTCATTAGGGTTTAATCCCCAATCTTTTTATTCCTTCAACCGTTTGAATTCTTAACTTAAATCAATTGAGCTATGGAACAACTTTTGGTCACACATGTTGTAATTTGGGTTAAAGTTTAAAACTCTACACTTTATAAAAATTATACTTAAATATTATTGTAAATTTTCTATCAAGTTGATGATTGTTGGTGACTTTGCATTGAGTATCTCTCATATAATATAAATTATTTTAAGGAAAAAATTTATATGTTACTCCTTCGTCACAAATTATAAGTCGTTTTAGTCATTTCATACGAATTAAGAAATCTAATCAATTGTGTCCAGGAAAGAAAAAATATGAATAATTTTACAAAATTATATTTCGTTGATGGTATCCAAAAGATAAATTAAAGAATTAAAAAAGAAAGAGTAATAAATAATTAAGGTTATAATAGGAAAATTAAGATTTAACGCTTCATTGATTTTGTAAAATGACTTAATTATAATTTGAGAATAATTTTTTCTCAAAAGAAACTTACAATTTGAGACAAAGGGAGCATTATGTTACTCTTCCCGTCAATTAAATATCCTCTTTACAATTTTTTTTGGTCTCAAATTTTTTTTCTCATTTTCTAATATTCCATCCGACTTAAATTATAAGTCGTTTTGAAATTTCACATAAGTTAAAAAATATAATCAATGTTGTATGGAAAAGGAAATTATAAGTAACTTTACAAAATTATTCTTCATTAATACTAAAGAAAAAAGAAATTAAAGAATTAAAATAAAAAATATTTAATAGTAAATGATATAATAAGGAAATAGGATTAATATGTCTTTAGCCCCCTGTAATTTGGGTGAGTTCCGGTTTACCCCCCCTTAAAAAAAAGTTTAAATTCCAACCCTGTAATTTAAGATTATTTTATTTTAGACCATGAAGCCGTCTGACTGGACAAAATGCTGACGTGGCATGCTGAGTGGCGCGCTGTCTGTGCATATCTGATTATGTGGCACGCTGACTGTATAATTAATTTTATTTTTTATTTTTTTAAGGGCACACGTGGCATTTTGCCTATTTTTTTAAAAATAAAAAATAGGGTTAATAGGTCTTTATCCCCCTGTAATATAGGTCATTTCTGATTTTCCCCCTGTAAAATTATTTTTTTGATTTACCCCCCTATAAAATATTTTTGTTTTGATTTACCCCCCTAATAGGCCAAACAAAAACCAATTTTATTTTTTTTTCATGAAATTTTCGTTTTTGTTTGGGCTATTAAGGGGGTAAAGCAAAACAAAAATATTTTACAGGGGGGTAAATAAAAAAAATAATTTTATAGGGGGGAAAACCGGAAATGACCTATATTACAGGGGGGTAAAGACCTATTAACCCCAAAAAAATAATATAAATGAAATTATATTAATTTAAAAATATATATTTTTTGAACGGAAAAGAGCATGCTTATAGCATTTCATTAATAACAAGAGAGTTTATACAACGAGGTACATGATAATAAATCTTGGGACTAGCTGATAATGTGACAACCCCGGCAAGGGTGTGAGCTACCTCATTTGCTTGTCTCTTGTTAAACTCGACCTTAGAGTTTGAGAAGTTTATGTTGAAGAGACTCTGGCATGCCGACATCACTTGGCCAAATTCTGTAACATCAATCCGACGATGGTTAAAGGCATCTGTTGTAATATTTGAATCCAAGACGAAATCGACGTTGTCAAATTGCATGTCACTTAGCCATTGTAAGGCATGGAATAAGCCTAGAGCTTCTCCTATGACAACAGAACACATAGGAGAGATAGATACAGTTTTAGCCAGCACAAATGGTCCTTCGTCATTGATAAGTGCCAGGAAGTAGTAATTCTAATAAAGATTTATAGCACTTTTATAACTTGTTTTGCAAGTTATTTAGGAAAAAGCTGAGAGATAATTGATTTTAATCGTCTTATGCTTTACCTATCTTACTCTACCTAATTTTGCAGGAAAGTTACTCAAGGCAATGAGCAAAGATGGAAAACAAGCAACAAAGTGTAACAAGGCAAAAATAGGCAGAACCACATGTTTGCTCGCCTCCCAAGTAGCCCAACTCACCATGGCGAGTTAACAAAGGAAAAAATAGGCAGAGAGGCATGTTTGCTCGCCACCAGCTCGCCCTCAACTCGCCATGGCGAGTTACCAAAGGAAAAAAATAGGCAGGAGCATGGTTTTACTCGACATGGCGAGTGAAGTCACATGGGAGGCGAGCAAGGGCGGTTTAGCCTCCCCAGGATGACGTGGCACAAACCCAATGGGAAAGAAACCTTTGCTCGCCATGGAGAGCAAGAAGAACTCGCGAGGCGAGTTGATACAGATGGGAAAACTTATAAATAGAGCCCTTGATCATTTCTCAAGACATGCTTTTATTTTGATAGAAAAATATACTTAGATATTCAGAGAGAGAGATAGGGATTGGTCTTCATAGAGTGAGAGTTAGAAGTCTTGATTCTTCCATTTTTGGTGAGAAATCACAAAGTTGTATTGAATCTTTTCCTTTCAATTCATTCTTGCAAGGCCTTCATGACAATGAGAAGCTAAATCTTCATTGTTGGGATTAGAGGTACTTGATCTAAGTTTATCATGTAACCAATTGATCTATAAATGTATGGTTCTAGCATTTGATTTGATATTGAGATTATTCTTGCAATTTATTGTTCATGTTTGATTTAATTGTGATTGAAAAATACTCTTGAATCTAGGTTTAGAATAATCATCTATCAAACATAAATTCTAGACATGGAATTAATGTTTAGATAACCACTCTTTGTATCTGATCTCAATGCTTTTCTATCATTCAAGAGATTGAGAAATCATCGATTGAATGATAGGAACGACTCTTGGATCGTTTAATGGTGCGAGACATCGACGATTAAACGATACAATTGAAGTCACCATATTATTTGGACACGAATGATATTGACGAGGGATACGTGGTAATATCAAATGAAAGCTAGAATCCATGCATGATCATTAGGTTACGTGTGATGCTTGATTAAGGAACCCTAATCCTAACAAGCTTTACGCCCTATCAATCTCAAGTCTTAATTTTATAACGTAGATATTTAGGTTTTTAAACAAACAAACAAATTACTCTTCCAACTTAAAATGGTAATTGATGTCGAACAATCCAGGATATCGCACTAGTCCCTGAGGAGACGATACATAAATACTTACTTTTGATATACGTAAATATGCTACATCAAAATGGCGCCGCTGCCGGGGAC
>Ga0315915_1007193_pt1 | contig 13393 bp, 8 predicted proteins | sample MpolbnodulesMG_FD_207738 | JGI IMG/M metagenome (GOLD analysis project Ga0315915, IMG submission 207738) | Medicago polymorpha root nodule microbial communities from Los Angeles, California, United States - branched nodules | ecosystem: Host-associated > Plants > Roots > Nodule | place: USA... | reverse complement strand
TGAAGTCAATGAACAACAAAATAATAAATTGGGTTAACATGTCTTTACTCCAACGTAATACAGGTCATTTTTGGTTTTCCCCCGTGTAAATTTTTTTTTTTGATTAAAAAAAAAATTGTTTTGATTTACCCCCTAATAGGCCAAACAAAAACCAATTTTTTTTTCAAGAAATTTTCGTTTTTGTTTGGCCTATTAGGGGGGTAAATAAAAAAAAATACAGGAGGAAAAATCAGAAATGACCTATATTACAAGGGGTAAAGACCTATTAACTCTAATAAATTTGAGGTGAAAGAAGGAAATTTACTAAAAAAATAAAATATCTTTTGGGAAAATAAGAAGTTTACTAAAGTTTTTATCTATTCAATTTAGTAATTTAATTGATATTTTCATTTAAGAAGGTAAGTTCATAAATTTTTTTTTTTTTTGGGGAAGTTCAAAAAATTCTAAAAAGTAAACTATTTCTCTCAAGAAAAAAAAGTAAAATATAAATGTTTCTATTTCTTCAAATGATTTAATTTTAATATGTTTTAAATATAAATAATATGAATAATAAATATATTTTAAAAAACATTTTATTAATTTGAAATATTAAAAATATGACCAATGTGGTGATATCAGAGTTATTAGTTAGATTCACCAAATTGGATGTGGCATAGATAAAAAAATAAAATAAAAAAATTGGATGTGGAGAGCTTAAATGGTTGGGTTTATGAATGAGAGAAAAAAAAGTACTCCACTAATTCCTTCAAAAAAAAAAAAAAGTACTCCACTAATAACCACTCAAAAGTGATTTTATATAATGTCAGATCACCATTAAATTACTTATATGCAATTTATATGACTATGAGAATTACATAAGGTTGTGAAAATATGTATCATTACGAAAATCAATTTTTGTTTTTCTTATGTTTAAAATGTTATAAAACTTAGTTCAATTGATAATGTTAAAATTGTTAAGTTGAACGCTTTCATTCAAGTTTAAATATGAAATTTTAGTGAGTTTCAACGATGTTCATCACTTCATCTACGTACCAAAAAATATTTAAGCATTAAGCAACTAGCATTTGAGATATTTTAATGTGTATTTTATAAGGATTTCTCTCATACGGTCGCATTTAAAAATAACCAGGACAGGACCATACAGCTGCTTGAAATTTATACCAAACATTCACAAAATGGCACATGCTAATGAACAAAATGTAAGCGTGTGACACATCTGTGATATAAACATGTGGTCCCAAAAATTGAGAATACACTGAACTTGATTCTGATACTTTTATTTATCATCCCTCAAAAAAAGATACTTTTATTTATCATTTATCATAAGATAACAAAACCATTGGTTTCTACTTTCTACCAAAACCAGTAGCTAGCTAACTCATCATGCCAATGGTTTTTCCTAAACTTTTGGCCGGTTTCCTCAATTTAGAAACCTTCACACACAATCACTTATCAGTATATAAAAAACATCTTCACTCAATTGCACAATCAATCAGAACAAAATCAAGCAAGAGAAACTTCTTCAATTTCCTACAAATTACACACTATATTTATTCAATATGAGTTCATCAATCAGAATTTGGACAGTTGCAGCAAGTGTTGGAGTTGTGGAAGCCTTGAAAGACCAAGGCTTGTGTAGGTGGAATTGTGCTATAAGATCAGCTCAACATCATGTTAAACATCATTTGAGATCTTTGTCTCAAACAAAGAAGATGAAGATTTCTTCCTCTAATTCTTATGCTATGGTTTCAAGTAGATTAAAGGAACAAGAAGCAAAGCAATCAGAGGAATCTCTGAGGACAGTCATGTACTTAAGTTGTTGGGGTCCTAATAATTAGAGCTATTTATATTGTGACACATATTGATGTATACGTAAATTTTGATAAATGGAAGTGTTATGAAAATTCAAAATATTATGTGTGTTCTTTAGCATTATCGTGCTTGCTTGCCGTCTAGTGAAATTTGAAACAATATTATTTTGAAATACAATTTTTCTGCTCGATCAAAACCGAAGCTCAATAGAGGAACATCTATATAATCATGTTTGCAAGTTCTTAATATTTAAATGTGATTGGAGAGTTTAATATTAGATATGTAAGATATGTGACTTTTGTTAAAAAAGAAAAAGAGAGATGTGACTAAAATCATGTACTCCTCTGTTTTGGATGATTATGAGAGAAAGAAGAGAAATTGGAGATTTCTTCTCATTGGTAGGGAATTTTTTTTTATAAGAGAATGCCGTGGATTCCATGCCTTTTTGCTCTCTCTCGTAAATTGAGAAGAAAGAGCATAAAATCAGCGATTAATACTCATTCTATTTTAAAATTGATGTCACTTTAGTAAAAATAAATCGATGACGGTCTCATATCATATTTTTAGAGTATTTTTATTTTAGTTTTTAGTCTATTCTTATTTATTTAATATTTATTTTTGAGTCACTTTAAATAAATTGTCATTTTAGAATTTTTGAGTCAAGTAGTGAAATGATTAAAATTAGTGGTCAATTATCATTATTATTGATTTTAGCCTCTTCAAAAAAATATTATCATTATTATTGGTTATATGAGCAAAGAAGAGCAAGACAAGAGGTAGCATAAAGCAATTACTTTTAAGAATTCATATTAATGGATGGGCTTATATTGATCCAAGAGGAGGAAACGTCCAGGAACAAGGAATTAAAAGGGTGATCACGCACATGATTGAAAATTGCTTTTCTCACATCCATTGGTTCCTAAAAACACATAGAAATGATAAAAAAATATCTTAGCGGTAGATAACTACCGCTGACTTATAATTAGAAAATCAACGGTAGTTAACATATCGCTAGGTTTTTTGATCATTTCCATGCGTTTCTAGGAAACAATGGATGTGAAAACAGCAGGTGTCCACAAGAACAAGAAATCACGTTTTGGAAGGGAAAAATAGATTTTTCACGCATCACGAGACAGGAGGGAGGCACATGGATATGGAAAAAATAACATCAACAGTGGCGATTGAAAAGAAATTGAGGAGCAAACTCACAACGACGGAACTCTATTGATTTATTTTTCTTGATTAGATCTTAGATGATTTCAATTTGAGCTGTTTGAATCAGGTGATTGTATAAACTCTTTTCAATGCAATTATAATCCTAGTTTTATTTAGAATTATTTGTTCTTAATGTTTTTTTGTATATTAATATTAATTTTGAAACATATGAAATATATGATTAAAATGTAATGCCGTTGATTTTCTTAAAATGTGGGTTGCTTTATTGTGCGTTTATGATTTTTTTAAATATTTCATAAATAAAAAAATGTGACTAATTCATGTGACAACTTAGTAAATAAAAAAAGTGATTAATTCAATTAAGTAGACGATTAACTCAATTTAAGGTGAAATTTGTTGTTAATTATGTAGTTAAATCAATCATAATTTTAAATGTGAATTCAATTATTTCAATATTTATAATTAATAGTTTAGTTGCATACAAATAATATGTTAAATTAACTTATACAATTACATAAAATTTATAAAAAAAAAAATAGTTGCATTCAATTAATTTTAAGTGTAGGTCGAGCTTAACTAACTTATGATAAATCATTATGGAAGAAGTCGAATTCAAATCATGACCAAAATAATTCTTTATCAGACCCTACTTACTTTTCTCTTGAACTTTTGATTTTCAATATTTATATTTTTAAAAAGGAATGGTTACAAAAAATGTTAGTAGTGGATTGCAAAAGAAATTGATCCATAACAAAAGAGTGACTATTGAATTGGATTGTAAGTAAGTGGTGAATGGTATCAATGACGATCACTTCAACCCAATCAAATTTAGGACTATTTTTAAAAAGAGAAATGATATTTATACAATCATTTTGTGACAACTTTTTAACAACTCTCTCTTTCATACTCACATTATGTTTTTATTCTCTCTTCATTGTTACATTCATCCAAATGTTACTTTTTTAGAAGTGCTTTAAATTTTTTACTCCGGTAATCTAACATAGCAAGTGTTCTTTGGTATAATACGGTTCTTCTCAAGTTTAATTTCTTCGCATGATGTCTTCTTCTCAATCATATCCATACCAAATATAATTTGCTCAAAAGAGACGTGCTTCATGATTAAAATCACTAACAAAAACAATTGAAGATAAAATGACTAACTAAAGAAACACAGAAAAAAATGTTTATAATTTCAATACATTAAAATAACATAATGATAATGAATCACACGTTTATATTCATAAGATAAATTCTATTTGTACAACCATAATACATAATAGAGAGAGATAAAAGAAGAGATATAATAAGAACATGACGTAAATACAAAAAGACGTGTTGTATACTAAAATAAACAAAAGAAATACTAACATGTGTCTTTAGGCACATATTATGTCAAAATAAAAATTATGTCTAGAAAATGGTGTCAATTTATTCTTTAGAGATTGAAAATTACTCCCTTCGTCCCACAATACATGGCACAGTTGACCTTATTACGCATGTCAACGCATAATTTTGAGCTTAAGTATCTTGAGTAATATATTCTAAAAAATTATAAAAATTTGATATTTTGAAAATACTCATCTAGACGAATCTAACGACATCTTATATGATATTATTTATCTCTGTATATTAGTAGAAAAATATGGTCAAAGTAAATTAGGTCAAAATTGCACATTTTCAAATAGATCATCTGTTGCGGGACGGAGGAAGTAATGTTTTAAAATAAATATTTACCATTTATAATATATTAACATGTATCATAAGAACAAAAATTAACATGACTCAACTAAATCGAAGAAATAATGATTCCCTTTTGCAGTTTTGCGCGTGAGGGCATGAGAGGGCGAGTGGGTTTTCTTGTGTTGTCATTATTAACAGCACCAATAGCAGGTAATGTTCAACCATCATAGCATATCATGACAAATAATATTGGATAGAAGACTTAGCTGAAAGAAACTTTTCACTGTTCTTTTTGAGCACAATGTGAATCAAACAAAAGTAGAGAAGAAAAATGATGATGTAAACGTCAATTTAGTAAAAAGCATAAATCGATGCCCGTGGACCGTGGTGTTGTTAATCTTCTCCTTTCTGTGGCCAACTTGATTATGGTGGATGTTGATTTTACTTTTGTTCTTATCTTATTGATTTTTGCTTCAAAGAGTCGACATCATAACTCTTACCTTAAACCTTTTTCTAGTGTTTTGTTTACCACTAATTATCGATTTTGTTATTATCAAACAAGTTGTGGAAGTCTTTCATAAAAACAAAAACAAATATTTGAAGGTTTTTTTTTTCTTTTTTTTAAGTAGTCTATCTAGAGCTCACACGTTTTAAATATGAAGAAAGGGTATCTGAAGTTCGAACCTCGATTACTACATATAATATGCAATATTCATATTCTTTATCAACTCAGTTAAACTCACGAAGATTATTTAAAGAAAAATTAATAAAAATAAAAATGACATAATAAATATGACATATACATATATATCATATATGGATACAATGCAACCATCTACTACAGCCAATCATTGACTAGACAGTTACATGACACCTCTGGCAATGGAAATTACATACTTTCGGTCTTATTTACAAGAAACAATTTATTTTTTTAGATACATTGAATAATTTATGCATCTAGACTAGAATTTAAACCAAATACATAATTTATCTAATGTATCTAGAAATTCAACTGTTTCTTGTAAAAAGGACCGGATGAAGTATTTGTTTGAAGGGTGGGAAATATATATATAAATAATAATAAATATTGTATAAAACATTTTTAATACACCAAATTGTTAGAAAGTTTATGTATTTTATTAAATTAGGATCATGTTAAGCAGTGCTACTAGACCATTTGTTAAAAAAAAACATATATATTTGTATTAATAAGTGTATTTTTTTTTAACTTTTAAGAGGTTAATTACACAAGTTTAAAGATAGTTTTGCTATATTTTCCTTACTTAAGTTTTCTTTAACAAGTTTCTCGGCAACATTTGTTAATATTTTCATTTATATTTATTATTTAAAATCAAAATGTAGAGATAATAAACATTATACAGGCATTCAATTTTTTTGGTGAAATAGTTTAGTGGTTAGAAATTCACCTCTTAAAGGTGAATAATTGGGGTGTTCGAAATTCGAACATGGACTCCTGGATATTATTATGGTTATAATACATTGTCTCTATCAATTGAATTAAACTCACGGGGACTAATCACTCAAATTTTGTTGGATGAAAAAATAGGGCTAAAGCCCCAAGCGAAAAAAATATACAATTATACAAACATCTTTAGGCATGTAAGCCCCTGAAATATCATAAAAAAAGAGACATGAAATCTCACTAGGAGGAGTATCCATAATATGAATGTCAAGAGAGCTAGTCAATCAACACTTCTATTTTCCTCCAGTCAGGTAGGGTTGAATTGCACCTGCCAGTTTAACTTTAAAAGCTCTTGAATACAATACACCAAGGTGGGTGCCTCGCCATTAACTTTGACGTTTCCTTTTCTCGTGTTAACCAAAGTTTTTGAGTCATTTTCTACTTGAAGGTGATGAAAACCTTGTCTCTAAGCAAGCTGCATTTCCAAGTACATTCTCATATTTCAGCGGTGAAAGTATCACATGCATCTATTTTGAGCGAGTACCTTTTAAGTCATCTACCATCTTAATTCTTTAAACGACCACCACAACCGAATAGACCCAAAGTATCTCCCCAACCAATATTGTCTTGTTCGTCATTGTCTTTTAGAGCAGGGATGGCAAGAAACTGAAAGACAGGCATAGAAGGTAAATTAGAAATAAGAGAATTATAATCTCATTCTCCTGAGCGGGTTACCTTCCCACTTATTAGATATTATGAATTGTTTTACAAAATTGTCCATAATAAATTGTATGAGAAATATAAATTAAAGAATTGAAAAAAGATAGCGCAATAAATAGTTAAGAGTATAATAAGAAAAATAACATTAATATTTTATTGATATTGTAAAACGACATAATTTAGGACAATTTTTTCTAGAAGGACATATAATTAAGGACGATGAGTAGATTTTAAAAACTTATGTATTAAATGCATTAAAAGTTAAAGTGTTTAATTTTTTTAATAAATAAATTCATAATATAACATCTTTAAAAAGTGTCTCAAAAGCATTTTTGTAAAACCAAGTATATTTAACCTAAAAAGAATTTTATATTGATACTCCGTAGTACATATTCTTTATTTAATCTATTTTGAAATTACCATAGATAAGAAATGAAAAAGATGATGCTAATCAAACGTGAAAAGAGTATCAAATCTTAAACGTGAAATCTAAAAAAGCAGTACACAGTAGAATCAATCAAAATCAAAACCAACTGTATGAAAAAGAATGAACCAATAAACATCCGGATCTCAAACACACAAAAAATCAAATTCACAAAATTGCAACATTGAGATCCGAATTGTGCATTCCATCCATCATCATCACATCACAGTAAAATTCACGAACCAATCAATCCACCATCCCCCACTGTCACCAAATTGTCTCACTCATAAAGGCAATAACAACAACCTGTTACAATTTAAAACACAGTTGTCTCATCTAGTTTAACTGATATTAAAATTAGACAATGTAGAAGTTTTTTTTAATAAAGACTATGCAGAAGTTGTATGTATGAGTTTCGAACGATATTTATAGCTTGGTTTCACCTATAAAAACATCAACAACCGATTACAATTTAAAATATTGTTGTTTAACCAAATAATTGATCTCAATGGTTAATGAATTTTACTAAAGGACAAATTGTTTAGACGAATTGAGTATATTTTTAGGTGAAATAATTTTTTATTAAAGCATACTTACGTCGCGACCAATTTTGAATCATCAAGAAGAAAAAAACATTTTGTTAAACTAAACGTCTTCGCCAAGGATCATTTCACATGTGAGTTTCAAATCGTGTGTTTTTTTAGGGACAAATGATACTTATTAGTGTATATGTTTGATTTCACATTTAAATACGTTAAAATTGATTATAAATGTATAGAACTGATTTTGACATATTTGATTGTTTTTCAGGATAATTAATAGTATCTAGAATTGATTTTATTTAAAAACTAGTATTTATAATTTTTAAATCTATAATTAATTTTTACTCACAAATTTATACTTTGATTCAAGTTTACATGATGTATTCAAACTTAAATAGTTTTACTTTAAACATCCCTTTGGATTGGCATCAATTTTATACGATCAATTCATTTAAAATAAATTTTTTATCATGTAAAACCAAAACTAACAAAGAAAATTTAAAACAGCATTTTGTATGACCGTATTGTAACAAAGCAACATGAAAATTGTGCATCAAACAACGTTGGTGGTTTCTACGTGTGCGCCCAAAAACAGCATTTTTATTACTACTGCCAAATAAATCCATCTTCCACAAAAGACCCATCACTTTATTCATCAAAAAGCTCAAAACTTTTCACCCAATTCAACAACCCATTTGCCGGAAACTCCAATTTCCGGTGAGATTCCGGCGAAAAAATGGAAGTGGAAAGTGAAAAGCCAGGATCTGATGGGAAAGTTTGGAACTTTTGTAGAATGCCATTTTGGCAAACAAGTAACAATCCTTCATCATCTTCAACTACTACTTCTTCTTCATCTACTTCTTACATGCACAATGTTCATCATCAGAGTCAGAGTATTCATTCTGTTGATAGATCTGTTCCTCAATCTTCAGCTACAGTTTCTTCTGTAGCTAAATCTTTGCTTCCTACTAGGAGAAGACTTCGTCTTGATCCTCCTAACAAGCTCTACTTTCCTTGTATGTGTTTCTTCAAACTTGTTTTTCTTCTTCTTTGTTGTTTTTCTATGTGTTTATTTGTTTATAGATTAATGTTTTGTTTTAATTGTATGGTTTCAAGTATGGTGAATTTGTTGTTTTTCTAATGAGTGGAATCTAGAATATGATTTGAGTTTGTCATAGCTTCTAGCTCAACTAAAAAAAGTTGCAAAATTACTAGGCCGGGCATCTTGACCGGGGTTCGAACCCAAGTTTCTCTAGTTCTGTGTGTGTGAATTTTCAGTTGCTATTGTCATTTCGTCTATTTATAAAAAATAAAAAAAAGTATATGATTTGAGTTTCATGTAGATTTAATGTTTAGACTTGCCTAGTATTATCAATATGGATTATCTTGTATTACATCATAAAAGATTGTTTTTCATTTACGAAGAAGTTTATTGATGATTGTGAAAAATTGAGCTAGAGGATTTGTGGAAAATGGAAAGATTTAGGCTAATTTCAAGTTATTGACAAGATTTTCTGTCAAAAAAATCTCATTATTTATTTTTTAAACTCGATATCTGATCTATAAGAATCGACTAATTTTGGGAATAATACCACCGATGAGATTAATTTAAACTGACTCTGATTAATGTGGTTTTGTTTTGAAGATGAACCTGGTAAGCAAGTTAGGAGTGCAATCACAATTAAAAACACTTGCAAGTCTCATGTAGCTTTCAAGGTCTGGTTTATTTCTCCATTCACTTATTTTTGTCATTAATTGTATTCAGAAATGTTGTTTCATAGAACATTATCATGTTACTCATAGGATAAATCAGTCACTCTTTTGCAAATTATCATGATACTCATAGGATAAATTAGCGACTATTTTGTAATTTGGCTCTATTTCAAGTTTCAACCTAGAAAATTGAAAATTAGAAATGTTCTTCGAAAATTAGCAATTTGCCCATTTGAAAATTGAGAAAGCATTCGGGTGCGTTTGATTTGCTAAACAGTATGTACTGGACAAAACAACACGGGACAAACTTTTATGACATTGAATAATTTTTGGTCTTATATGATTTTTGATGGACAAAAAGCTATTTTTGTATTTTAGATAAATTGTACGTGGGACAAAAGTTGTGATGTGGTTTAGTGAGGGACAAAAATTTATGTTTTTGTCCTGTCCCTTGCCTCCAGTTTGTCCTGTCCTAGAAACAGTTTTACAAATCAAACACTGTACAACTGAAGTTGTCATGTCCCGTCCTTCATTGTTTAGCAGATCAAACGCACCCTATGTTTCAAAATCTTGAGAATGTTTGCTATTTTGAGTAGATGATAGGAAGTTTAATTTGTTGATATTGATCATCAAATGGCATTATCTGTTTTTTTTAGAGGTCTATTAATCCACTCCTGAGATCGCTGCTAAGGGTCTGTTTGGATTGACACATTGGAGCTTTTCTATTGGCATAAACACTTGTGAGATTGTTTGAGAGAACTTTTGAAAACAACTTATGGCATTTTCATAAGACGTTTTTAGCTTATTTCTATAAGCTCTCCATGATAGCTTAAGAAAACAATTTATCGATTATATGATCAAAATAGTTTGACTTTACTTATCTTTTGTTATAAAAATAGATTATACCTAAACATCTATATATCAAGTGATTATACTATAAGCGTTAATTAAACTATTTATCCAAACAAGGCCTAAATACTAATAATGATGTTTTCTTTTGTCTTAGTTTCAAACAACTGCACCTAAAAGTTGTTACATGCGCCCTCCAGGTGGTATTCTTGCACCTGGTGAAAGTATAATTGCCACTGGTAATATCTCCTTCTAAACTTGTGTTACCAAACTATCAAATGCTTCGAATTCGGTGAATCCTCTTACAAATTGTCTCACAAATTTGGCAGTATTCAAGTTTGTTGAGCCACCAGAAAACAATGAGAAACCAACTGATCAAAAAAGCCGGGTTAAGTTCAAAATCATGAGCCTAAAAGTGCAAGGTGAAATGGACTATGTACCAGAACTGGTAATGTGCCATTTCTCATCAACCTTCGTGGTTTTCATTTGTAGTGCTTGCTTGTTTATGTAAGCTTAAGTTGACACCTTTCTGTTACTAAGCAAATTGAAGTTTTCCTGATTGTATATATCTGATAAAATCATATTATTGTGCCAAAAGTTAGTTAACATAAATGCTGATCAAGTTCTTAGTTTTTTAATGTACCAAGTAGAAAATCTGTTTTCAAAAGTGTTGTGCTGAAGACAATTATTATGTACGACTTTGTTCACAAAAACTGTGATTCTTCCTGCAGTTTGATGAGCAAAGAGATCAAGTAGCTGTAGAGCAAATTCTTCGGGTTGTTTTTCTGGACCCTGACCGAAACAGCCCTGTAAGATTATACATTTCAACTATATGTTTTTGGTATTCAAATTTCATTTGGAGTCAAAGTTGAAAAGTTTTGTTTCGTGTGAAGGCCATGGATAAACTTAAACGTCAATTAGCTGAGGCCGAGGCTGCATTGGAAGCACGAAAGAAACCACCAGAGGAGACAGGGCCACGAGTAGCTGGAGAAGGACTTGTTATAGATGAATGGGTTAGTAATTACTCCCTCCGTCCAATATTAAGTGACACAGTTGACTTTGTCACACATACCAACGCATCATTTTTATCTTTAATATCTTTATCTATTATAAAAAATTATGAAAATTTAATATTTTGAAAATATACATCGAGACGAATCCAACAATATCTTATATGATATTATTTATCTTTGTATATTAGTAAAAAAATATGGTCAAAGTATGTTTAGTCAATAGTGCATATTGTCAAACAGGTCATCTAATATGGGACTGAGGCCTGAGGGAGTATATTTTTATTTTTTAGTTTACACCTTTTCTCATTAGTTTTTGGAAACTCTCTTCGTCTCATATTAAGTGTCGGTTGAGTATATTCACACTGATTAAAAAATCATTGAATGTAATAATTTTTATGATAAAATGAGTTTCATTGACTAAAATACCCTATTAATGAAGTATTGACTTAATTGAGTTTATCTACTTAAACAAGCACTGGTGAGACTATCTGAGAGAGCTTTATGGAAATAGTTAAAGGCATGTTCATAAGTTGTTTTGAGCTCATTTACATAAGCTTTCCAAGATAGCTTATGAAAACAGCTTATATAGCCCACATTAAAAAGTTTATCTTCATTTTATCTTTTGTTATACAAATAAGTTATATATCAGCACTTATGCTATAAGCAATTAATCAAGTTGTTTATATTGTATGCTCTTCTTACCTTCCATTTTCTTAATAACTTTTTATTTGTTCCTTGTGTAGAAAGAAAGAAGGGAAAGATACTTGGCCAAGCAGCAGGTTGAAGGTGTTGTTGTTGATTCAGTGTAAACTGTAAAGTGCTTATTTCTTTTTTCTTCTGACCTTATGTCAAAGATCTTTTGTATGTTCTGAAATTTAATTCCTTGGAGGCGCTAATCTGTCAATTATGGTTGAGTGACCTATAAAAGTGGTATGAAGAGATATTGTGAAGACACTTGTTTTTGTTTTCTCATTTCCAATAATGTTTGTGGTGTTAAATGTGAGTGAATTAATACTATGATCGGCTCTACAAAATTGTTTCTTTACATCATCTCCTACAACTTGTAGATAGCTTTGTTTGTTTTGATCGAAACTGTGAATCAGATTTTCACTTCATGCAATATTGTAGGATTTGCTTCAGATTGCATACTGTTGTAGCTTCTTTGTTACCATTGTTCAGGTTGGAACACAATTTTCAACAACTTTATAATTATAGGAAAGGAATTGATTTATCAAAAGTATGAGATTCACTTTAGAGTAGAAACTGAAGATATTTTCCTTGAAAGGAAAATGAAGGAAATTGATTTTAAATTTGTTGTATATGTGCTTGTATTTTATCACAATTTTGATTATAGAACTTTAATTTCTCAAATGAATTCCTTGCATTTGGATATTCTTAGAAACTTGCGGAAGGAAAAATGAGTTTTTACCTTTTAACCATCAATTACTCAGAAATTTTTTAAACCATTGATTGGTGAGTAAATGTCCAACTCACTCCCTGACTTTTCTAGGGTGTCAATTTAGTCATCCACGTTCATAAAAGGTTATGTTAGTCCTTCACTATACAGGAAATGTGTCAAGTTAGTCCCTGAGCCCTATATTTGTTAATCATAGGGACGTTATTGATACTGAATATGTATATGCCTATAATAGACACTAAATATGTAATTACAATGATCAACTTCAGGGATCAATACAGCATCATAAACTTAGGACTAACCTTTACTGGTTAAGTGAGGGAGTAAAGTATAAAAATGAGGGATCAAATCAATACATGCTATACATCCTATAAAAGTGAGAGACTAAGTTTGACATTTTATTCATTGATAAGAAAAAAGTTTAGGCTTAATTGCAGTTTTAGCCCCCTAACTTTCTCAAAGTTGCGATTTTGGCCTCCTAAGAAAAAAAAACTACAAAACAGCCCCCTAAGTTTTGCACATGTGGCAGTTTTGGCCCCCAAGACTGATATTGACTCGGTCTACGCTGACGTGGCACCCTAAGTGAGGTGCCACGTGTTATTTATTTATTTATTTATTTATTTT
>Ga0315915_1007191_pt1 | contig 13393 bp, 4 predicted proteins | sample MpolbnodulesMG_FD_207738 | JGI IMG/M metagenome (GOLD analysis project Ga0315915, IMG submission 207738) | Medicago polymorpha root nodule microbial communities from Los Angeles, California, United States - branched nodules | ecosystem: Host-associated > Plants > Roots > Nodule | place: USA... | reverse complement strand
AACAGATTTTCTACTTAACACCACCTAATTCTCATTAATTCTAATTCAACCCCTCTACAAGTCTTATTATTTTAATTTCCACCCATCCTACTAAATAATAAAATAAAGCCACTTAATAAAATATCAATACACACAACATATCACTTATCAACATAAATCAACGTAAATCAACATAAATCATATAAAAGACTCTAAACTCAACTAAAATAATCAGATAAATGAATAGGGCATTACATCGAGCGCCTGAAAACTCGGGGCACATTTGTCTTTTTTTGTTTATATTTTAGGTAAAGCCCGCACTTTCATCCCAAACCCAGGTAGAAACTCTCACTATAAACACCAGCCTTTCTCATTCAGAATTTCTCGTTCAGAACTGGAGCAGTTCAAGAGGAAGGCTACTTTGAAGCTTCGGGCGAGTTTATATCTTCTCCTTGATTTTCTACGGTTTGTTTTTATCTTTTATATCTTGTTTTTAGTTACCATGTGTAACTAAATCTTTTTAGGTTAGAGTTCTAAAATGAACCTCTGTATATTTTTGTTGGATATTTATTTAATATAATTTGTCGTTTATTTTATTTTATTTTATGTATTCTTTTGTTCGCTATTAAGTGTTATAAGATTATATATAGTTTTATTTTTGTGAGAGGTGCAACCCTAGATTAGGTACTTAGGTTGTGACAGGACCTAATATTGTTTTCACTAACTGGATGCTTATATCTTGATATTTATATCCTTTTACTATTAACTATCTGTCTAGAAAGTAAGTAGTTATTAATTAGCCAAGGATACCATAGGAATTGTTGACCCTAGATGTAGGTACCCAGTGGATGATACCCATTGGGTCGTGTGGTGCATTACCAAAGCTAGGAATTAACTAGTTAGTAGTTAGGGAAACAAGCACCTAGCTGTCCAATTGAGGGCTATAATCTAGTAAGATCATTTTCTTAAAACCCTTAGTAAGGTAGACGTAGATTAGAGCTGCCCGTTTGTAGAACTACTATGTAAGCATAGAGAGAGTGTGTTATGAGTGTCCTAAGATTCATATATGGGCATACCTGAGGGAACCTTGGCCTTCATTGCCTTGGAAAACACTGGAAAGCCAATTTAAGTTTATGTTTGAATTAGCAAGACCTTGCACGTAAGGATCACCGTGCGATCCGCAGGTGCAGTTAGCCATCGGTGGGAAAGGCCTAATTAGGTACCCAATGGATGATGCCCATTGGGTCTGGTGGTGCCCTACCTATTTAGGAAATTCACAACGGCCTAATCACTTGTATAGTCTACTTAAGATAAATATACAGAGGAGATTCAAAGAATCATAACCGTTGCTTACTTTTCTACAACCAAAAATAGGTAAATTCGCTCTGTTGCAAACAGATAAAAATTGCAACTCACTTTTATAACGTCAACTTACAAAAATAAGTAACGAGAATTGTTCGGACAAAAGAACAATCCATGTGGATACGATACTCTACTTACTAACTTTATTGCTTGATGAAAACGACTGGTACACTTGCCATTGCGCAAATACGCTAATTGAATAAACACAAAAGTGTGCATCATGTGTTACACATATAGTGTCCCAATTTATCCAAGATATTTTCCTATAGTCCTCACATCCCAAAAAAAAAAAAAAGTGAAAATAGATTCAAGGGAAGTAATGATACATGTAGGAGCCTTGAAGAAGGAAAAGAATTAGACCGAGAGAGAATACATAACAGACTTCAGAAGGGCTAAACGGCCACCCATAGATAAATTACGACTCTTCCATTCAGAAAATCGAGAAACACTCCTCTCAATCAACGGTTTTCAAAAATTCAATTTCCTAGAGTCACCGCCAATGGGAAGACCTAGGTAGAAGAAGGGGACATGAAAAATTTTGCAGTTCAGAACCGTAGAAGCCTCATTCAGCCAGGAATCAGACACATTAACACCAACAAGCATGGTTTTATGGAAATTGACCTCAAGACTTGAAGTCACGTCAAAAAGTATGAGCAAAGCCTTTAATGATCGAATATTTGCCCAACTTTTTGTACCCACCAACAATGTATCATTAGCAAATTGTAAGTGAGAAATGTTGACAGGGTCAGAACGTCCTACATTATAACCAGAGAAAAGATCAGCACTGACTAGAGCATTCATCATAGCATTAAGGCCCTCCGCTGCAATTAATAAGAAAAGAAACGTCGAAAGGGGATCGCCTTGTCGGCGAAGACCGCGCTCAAAATTGAACTCATTTGTTGGACATCCATTTACTAACACATGTAGTTGTTGTAGTAACACATTCCATAATCCATTTATGCCATAAAGTAGGAAAGTTCAGTTTGGTCATAATGACATTAAGGTATCGCCAGTCAACAGAATCAAAAGTCTTTTCAAAATCTACTTTAAAGAGCAACAATTGTTTTTCAGACGGCGGGCCTCGTCAACGATCTCATTAGCGATTAATATATGATCCAAAATTTGCCTTCCATGAACAAAAGAAGATTGAGGCTCTGAAATGACACAGCGCAATCTATTGGAAAAACCTTAGTCAACACTTTATACATGTTTCCAATCAAAGAGATAGGCCTAAATTCTGACAACCGCTGAGGACTTTCAACCTTTGGTATAAGAGCAATGAAAGTGTTGTTAATACCTTTGGAAAGCTTCCCATTCCGATGAAATTCTGAAATAAAACGCTTAAAGTCGTCTTTGAGCTCCCCCCCAAAAATCCTTTATGAAACCAAAATTGACCTCATCTAACCCCGGACTTTTATAACTGTCATAGTCCCACACTGTCTGTTTCACTTCAACACCGAAAGGTTTTGTTAAGGCTCTTGTTGCTATCAAGTAAACAAAAAATTATCAATTTCTTTTTAACATCGCATTATATATTTGATGTTGTTTATTTATTTCTTTTTAACGCTTCCAAACTTCATTTAAAAACTTGCTAACTTAAAAACTACATTGATAATAACAACATGATACAACAACTTCTCCAGTGAACAATCTTTAATTTACTTCCACTTGGGAACATCTTTGCACACATTTAAATTCACCAGAACTGCTCTTTATTCCTAGATATGTAGAAATTGCTTAACAAACCTTCTTTTAACCTCTTTTCCTTTAATCATAGCTAAGAACTGTAAAAATTAATTTGATCCTATGCACCAAAATTCTCAAATTAAGTTCAGTTGGCAAATCAAGATATTTTAGCGATAAAGTTTTACTAATAATGCATCAAATTAAATACAACATTTGATAAAAAAATTCTCATTATGAGATTTTATTTTATTTTTTAGTACACTATTATTACACATGCAAACCCTTCTGTTCAATGGATTTCATTTCTAATACTTGCTAAGAACATTCTAAGCTCTTTAGCTTTCTGCTTGTGTTCTGGTGACACCTCATTTTCTGAATCACTCAAATTAATCACTTCAATATTTTGGTCACTTGATGGATGAAATTTTGAAGAATTTGATGGCTTAAGTGGAGAAGGGCTCAGAAGATCTATGACCACATTTTTATCTTTGCTAGAAACAACATCATGTGACAGCATCATGTTTTCTGTGTTTAGATCATCTTCAGCCGTAGAAGTTGTCTCTTCTAACATCCTTCCTGAAGAATCAGAGGCACTGTAGTTGGTATGGTCTTGCAAATTATTATCTAGCAACAAATTCTGCAGTTTTAGATCAAGCTCAGCCAGAGAAGACGTAGTTTCTTTTTTCTTTGTTCTTCTTTTCTGAACGTTTTGTTTCTTTCGCAGAGCTTTTTTCTCCTCGAATTCTGAAATCTTCTCGGGACAGGCACTGTAGATGATTAACAATGAGACAATGATGATAATATTAATGTCAGAGTTGACAACTCATGCAGAAATCTGTTTACTATGTGCATGTTTGGAATCAGTGATTTTGATGAAATCATGGTGGAATCCTGGTTTTGTCGAAGCTTCAAACTCTAGTTTTTGTCAAAATCACAGTGGAACCATGATTCCACCAAACTCACTCACCACCGATTCAAATATGCACATAAACATTTTTTATGATGATGTGGTTACAGAATAGGAAAGACATTTTCTAAGCCACTGTAGTTTCAAAATATATCGTGGAAGATTAACTTCTCGAGTTTAATGACTATAAGTTGACAATATAAAAAAGTTTTACACAAGCGTTCCACATATTTCATTATAATGTTATATCATAATATCTTTTCTTAAAAGTCCTACACAAATATGTGCATGATAAATGTTATTGTATCTATATACTTTTTTTTACAATGCTAGGGCATCATAGCAGCCAATTTCAACTTCTTAACCATTATTGCTCAAGAGACTTAATAACATGAATTTATATCCCAAATTATGTGGAAAAATAAGCATATAATATCCATTGACAATTGTAAAAAAAGTTCATCAATTGTAAAAATAAGCATATAATATCCATTGACAATTGTAATATCATAGCAGACAAATTGCATTGCCTTTCCTCGATTAAGGGAAAAAGCAAGTTCATCAATTATTCAAAATGACTTACCTTTCTATAAGATCTGCAGGTACTATTGAAGTTTCAAGTCCATCCATGTCTTTCCAAGAAACCTCATAGCACTCTCTCCCTTGAGCTTTTCGGCTCTTTATGATTTCTGACACGGGACACTTTACAGGTATCTGCAGTCCGACATGTATTATGCATGATATAAATGAAACAGATAGAAATACAAAGCCATTGTTAATTTGTTATGCAGTTGTAATAGAAATTCTGTATTTCATAATTTAGAATTGTCAGTATAGGATAATGAAATATTAATTAGGTTTGGTGAGAAGGGTTAGAAGTACCTCATGTAAAGGAAGGTTCAGTCCAAGTTCAGACGAGGTTAATCGCAGATTGGCGAATCGTCGTAAATCTCTTTCTGCTATACAGGGAAGGATATATCCATCTATTTCATGAAACGGAAATCAGTATCGCATGACAACTTCCAAAGTTTCATGCCAGATGTAGCATAGATCAAATTTATATTTCATTTCATACTTTTGAAAAATTTGAGTTACATAAGGATTAAATATAAGCTCTTCAATTCAATACATGAACGGTTTATTTTTGCTTCATTAAGCACTTATAGCATAAGGGCTTACCATATAAATGCTTCTGTACAAGTTATTTCTATAATAAAAAATAAAATAAAACTGATTTGTATAAGCTATAAGTTTTTTTCATAAGCTATCCTAGAAAAATTATGAAATAAGCTGAAAAAGTTTTTCAATAAGCTCTGTCAAACAGTTTCACCAGTATATATACCGGACCCGGTAGATAATCTCAAATAAATCAATCAAAACAAGCCCTAAAACTAATGACTTGACTCGTGCGCAAATTCTTGACTAATAGAACTTTATAAGAATGAGCACTCAAAGTAGATGAAGTACCTGTTCTCTCAGAAGGCCATTCAAAGGATACAGCACATATATGATGTAGTTTAGTACGTTGAAATGGATACTGTGCAAGAGCCCTACAGAAATTAGTCAAACTTTTAGTAGCTGATAATAATGTTGTACAATTTATGATCAGGATCTAATTACAGATACTACAAATATAAAATTACAATCGCAAACATCATAAGCTTTATTAAATGTTAGCTTAATGCTTGATATATGTAACTGCTTCAGAAGGACTTCATATCAATTTTTGTAAATTATCATTTCAAGTGCATATCTAATGAGTAATCAGTACTGAGAAGTGAGAATCATAGATAGATTTTAGTTTCTGAGAACAAAAAACCATGAGATACAATTTCCAAGCAAAGTTGACTAAGTGCTTTCATATGTGAGTATAATTGTTCCCACATCGACTGGAGATACGGCCAAATTCAAGTTGAGATCAACTTACAGCCCAAATTAGTATATTTTAGATCTGCTCATTATTGGTCACTCGCATTTGCCCATGCCAGCTCAAGAGGTGAAGAGTGTCCAAACCTTACAAGGACTAATTTGGTTGTATCGTTTTGAATACTGTATTCTACGATAATCAGAGTAAGCCTTGTACCCCCTCCCCACCAACGTGATTATGCCAATAATCAACAACTATAAGTTATTTCTTAAATTTAGGATTAAACCCAACTCAACCCTATAAAACATGCTTAAAAGGAGAATGAAGTCTCTAACTTATATAAAAACATTTTCAGGCCATGTCTCAGTCAGTGTGGAACTGTTAAACCCCCTCTCTCACCCATAGGACTAGATATCTGGAGCATGAACCAATAACAGGTGACCCAACAGATTTTGACTAGGCTCTGACACCGTCTTAAAATTTAGATTGAAGCTAAAATAACCCTACAAAATCGTCTTGTAAGACGAGGGATGTCTCCCACTTAGAAACTCATTTTCAGGTCATATCTCATCCGATGTGGAACTCTCAAGTATTAACACTACTGATGAAAAACAGTAAAATTAAGTATTGATGGCATTTATGTCATAAAAGAACTGGACACAATTAATTAAATAACCTACTTGAGCAGAAAATCTGAATCTGCTGAGTGGCATTTTGGCTTCAGATAAGCATCAATCACTTGTAAAATCGTATCATCCCTTCCTATATTATTTTGACCTCCTGCATAAAAAAAATATAGAAACAATGATTATAAGTTCAAGACAGCAAACTTTCATTTGACAACAAGTCAGTGTTTGTATACAAATTCATGCAGGCAATACATTCGAGAGTAAATAAGCATAAAAGTCCCAAGATTCCAATTCCATCATTTGGTTAAGAACTAAATATTATATTGAGTCAAACTGTATCACCTGGTTTCATACAATCCCTGTATCCATGGTCCATCAGCCAGCCCAGAAGAGTCTTGTATGATCTTTGTGTCTTAAATTCTAATAATAAATGTATGATCTTTAGTTTTATTAATTGTTCCTTATGATATTGTTATTTAGGCTCTCAATTATGCTATTTGAGGATGGTAATGGAATGATCTTAAGTTGTGGAATATTTGGTTCCAATGTTTGACTAATCCTATTAAGCAACTTCACCAAACCAATTGATTAGGCTCAAGTGGTTAATGAGCTTCAGTGGTTAAGCGACCTGAACTGTTTTCAGGGAAAACCGTAGTGCCTAAGAACCCCACTCGTTATGCCTGTGATGTTTACTTACCACTTTCTGCTTTAGTTTTCTTAATTTCCATGGCAATCAAGAATTTAACATTCAGCCATACAAATCCCAGACATCTCCTTGCACTTGGTTTCTGTAAATCACTGTCAAACTGCAAATAGACCCAAACAGACACCACTGGCCTTTTAATCCTAATTCTCCCACAAAACACTAATTTTGATCTGTTGAATCCTGTCTGCATCATCACATGTCTATTCCCAAAATCTCTCAATTGGTATAACACAAATCTGAGTATAAGTGACATCGTCGTTTCATATAAATATCCAAAATATCAGAATTTAAAAAGCAGGTTCTCTGTGAAAACAACAAGCACACTGTAACATAGTTCAGACACTTCACGATTCTATAACTCTGGAATTTAAAGTTTACATTTAGTATATGTGATATGATATGATTGAAATGCAATCATAATGCTGATAAATTGGTTTTAGAAAAATGTTCAACAGTAACTAATCTCCTCTTTGTCAAAATATTAAGTGCACTGCCATATACTTCAGATAGTTGATGAATCTCAAATTCTCTGGAATTTAAGGTTTACCATAATACAATATTGATAGGTGCAAAAAAGATTATGACTAAATTTATAGAATAAAAAAAATTATTAACAAAAATAATTGCTGCATAACACAAAGATAGTGGAATTAAAACGCAATATAGATATTAGGGTAGACCTTTTCTTTTTTTCACCCATCTAAGTCCTTCAGAAGCAAATTTTTTTAAAACAAATTTGTCCCCAATTGATTTGACTATCTGACAAGCTGAATCCTACAACCATGGAAAAAATAATGCAAAAGCATAAGCATCCATTTAATATGTAATATCTAACTTGGATAAACAATAAGGAGTGAAATTCAATGAGTAATATGACCATGAAGGAGACGTTTCAGAACTTACCCGACCTAAACCGTGAACTCCTGGATAATAGTCACTGCCGAGAAGCAAGGAGAGAGCAATCTAAAGATCACAGGTTACAGATTTTCACCAGAAAAAGAACCCAATACGCTTGAATTGACATGTATATTTGAACTTTGACTAATAAGATGATAATGACAATAATTTTGGTAGAAGATCATCAAAGCATTCACAGGGGAGAAAAAATTCACAGGCATGGTTGCAAATTTATATTTTAAGCATAAGACATGGAAAAGCATTTAATAATCAAACAATGGAAAGATCAATTAGGCCTTCTTTATAGGGTAACTTATGTATTCATTGGCTTTTGAATGAGCCTCTCCACAATGACCAGGGTTTTAAATAAATGTCTGCGACCGTGATCTAGGATGCGACGTAACAATTTTAGATGAAACCGAAAATGCAACTTGATCACGACTGAGGCCGCATTTGACTGCGATTCTCGGCAATTTCAAGGATTGCGACGCAACCTCTATTTAAAGCCCTGATGATGACGTGCAAGGGAAGTTAAAAATATCCTATCTTTCATGGACCTAACCTTCTATTTAGGGCGGTATAATGCATAAACCTAACCTAATCGAATTTGCATTAAAGAATACTGAGCAATGAAAGATTTTCTCAACAAGCATCGTGATTCATAAGTATGTTAAAACATCAATCAGAAAATTACCAATGACTCCCGTCCAAATCCAAGTTTTCTTTCAATGTCTGCCATCTCATAACATACAACATATCCACCGTCTCCTGACTCATTAATAAAACAACTCTTTGTAAGTCATATGAAAATACAAAATAGTATAACAATATATCTAACGATAGTATATACCAAAAAAAAAAAAAGTTATCTACTCACCAAGGCAGATATCCCTATACACTGTCCTTGCACCAAAAAGAAATATATCTGAATCTGAACTGAAACATCCATCCTATAAATTTCAAAATGAATGGCAGCGATCATGATGATTGCGAACAACAATAGCACAAGTTTACCAAAAATAACTGATAATTACAAAGTAGGGAAAAATGGAATTTGAAGACAGAAATGTAGACACGGTGCTTACACATAATGATTCAGAGTTCAACAAAGCACACTGAGCTTCTGCTTCTTCAATCCTGGATTTTGGAAAAGACCAAGACACTATCAGTTCAAATCATCTAAAAGATCATAAAGTAGATAATCTTATTTGTAGATAGGTTTAGTAGTGCCCCTACAAACAAATTTTCATTTTTGATTAAGCATTCTTTGAAGCAAAATAAGAGAGCATTCTTTGAAGCAAAATACCAAACCCTAACTTCTATTGAATATTACCCGTTTAAACATGAGACGCCAAGAGCCATCCCCAAAATTTTAGCCTCTGTAATCATGCATGAAAATTCAGACCCCAGGTTTCTCCGCAGTGATGTTGTTTTCTGTGAGTTAGTTTCTTTTTGGGCTACCTGCATGGTGATTATTGAATGATGAAAGTTAGTACAACAAAAAGTAAGAAAAAGTCAACACATTATGTTAAAGCACAGAGTTTGGGTAAAGGTTATGACCTCTTTTCCATTGTTTAAGCGACGCCTATAAGTTGATAATTTAATGGCAGGAATTGACCCATCTACCAGGCATCAAAGATGACTTCATTAGGAAGGAATATAAATGGATTAAGTAAATCCAAGCATATTCAAAAACAAATGTGAAAAATGAATGATGGATAATCAGAAATTTTGTTCCTCTCATTTCAAAATTATCAAATAAGGAAAACGTAAAATGAATGAACAGACACACATGCAAATACATTTTGCACACATATATATTTATATGTATATGTGCATTTTGTTCATTAGAAACCTACCGTAATTAGGCCATTTAACACTCCTGTGGCTCTATCAAGGTATTCGTACAAACAATTTTGGCCATTTGAACAAGATAGAGGGCTAATCCCTAGTTCAACCGAGTAGACATATGAGAATTTATCCATTAGATTTTGTGACCTCTTGACCGAGACGCCTTCTAGGAATTGAATTTGATTTATGTTCCTAGGAGTCAGAGTGCGTATCCACTCTAACCAAGATCTTGACATGTGTGAATTTTATATAGACAGCTACCACTAATAAACAGTCTGAAGTGATGGGGGTTTGATCCCAAGTTGAACTGAGTAGATGCACAATAATTTATCCATTAGATTTTACATCACCCCAACCAACATACCTTCTAGGAATCTAACCTGAGCTCTATTCTTAGGGTTCAAAGTTTGAAGTCACTTTGTCCATATTTCCCACCATTTAACTACCCTGCATTCCCTGTACGTAAAGCTAAAAATGGTAAAATCCTAATAGGTGCTCATAGAAAAATACCTAGTCTCAAGACAGATACCTATGCAGTGATGCAGATAGCGGACTGTGGAAGAGAGCGAAAATTCCGCAATATCAGCAGTAATTGGCCATGGCGGAGAGCCCAAAAGCCAATACCCGCCACGGCCAATATTTGATAACACTGGATCCATGTAACAGTCACACTTCAAATTGAAGGTGTGTTTGTTTGTCTGGTATTCAACACATATCGGTGTCCAACATTAGCACACGTTGTCACATTCAATTGCTTCCATTTTCTTAAATTACTATCAATGTATGTGTAGCATTGTACTGTCTGGATGTAGCATCAAACTTAAGATTTAAGGCATGCCCATTGTGCAACATAAGTCAATCGTGTCTGACATGTGTCGGTAGTGTCCATTGTCTGAGATTGACATGATACCAACACAGGTGGCTACATTCAATCATTACATATTCTTATATCAGTGTCAACATGTCAGTGTCAGTATTAGATGTCATGTCTACATCAGTGTTTCACAGTGTCTGGTGTTCGAGTTTCTAGACTAAGCTTAAAATTCAACTTAAAAGAAAATGTGTCTCACACCAACAAAAAATTCAAGCAAGTACACAATTTTCTGGTTCTGTTTTCATCACAAATTTCACACACACACACATAAAAAAATAAACAATATTTACTTTTTCAAATGCAAAAACAGAGAGAGAAAAGCAAGGTACCAAACCTGAAACAAAAACAACAGTACAATTGAGGGCAATGAGAGCTCTAAGACGATGAAAGAGTCCCCTAAGATGAACTTTCTCCTTCAAACAAGCATGCGATTTACTGACATTCTGAAGCTGAACCATCCAACAAGACAGATCCACACACACCCTTTTGTTCCTGCAACTCAAAATCCAACACAATCCCATTTCAATTCATCCAAAAGGGTACTCGATTCAACAAGAAAAAACAAATTTTGGAGTAGAAATATGAAAGTGAAAATTGTGAGTTGAGTGAGTGTTAACTGGAGATGGTGAAGAGGAACCGTTTTCTTGCAAGATTCGAGAATGTCCCATAGATTCTTGACTCCCATTGTTGCGATGGGGAATGAGAAATTGTTCTATAGAGAAATGGTTTTGAGAGGGATAGTTTCAGAGTTTTCAAATTTCAAATGCTTGATCCCAAAATCCAATTATTTAAGAATTTAATTTATACACTTAACAGAAAAAACAATTTGTATTCAACTTTTCTTTTACAATTATCTTTTACAATTTACACATGGATCAAAAAAATAAATTGAAAACACAAATAATCATTTTATTTTATTTTTGTTCCTGAACATGTAACAAATAATTATAATAATATTTTAATGTATGAAAATTCTAAACTAATTTTTAATTATGCACTTCAGTAAAAACAATTTTTTACGTTAACGAAGTGCAAAATTAAACATTATATTAAAATTTTGATATATTAAAAGTCTATTTTTTTAAAAGAGATATATTAAAAGACTATTGTGAAATATGAAGAAGTGAGGTGTCTGAGGTACGAACCACGGCTCTGCATATATTATTCATTGTACCTATCAACTGAGCTAAGTTTACGAGAACTATATACCTATAACTATATAGAAAAGGAATATAATTTTAAGTTAGTTTTTTTTATGTTTTAATCATACAATTCTTTGGAGTATGAGCTCAACACGGTTGGAGGAATGTTTGGTTAGAGAGTGATTCAACGAGTGCTTTGTTGGTCTTTAAAGATCGTTCCTTGGTTTCAGTTTTACTCCGTAATCGTTGGCATAACGCTTGCAACCAAGGTATACAGGTTATTACCTCTCACATCTTTAGAGAAGGAAACTATTGTGCAGATTTGCTGGCTAATATGGGTCACTCGACACAAGGCACGGTTTGGTTATCGGTGTTGCCTCAGGCTCTTCAAACTGATTTCTTCTTGGACCGGAGTGGGTTCCTTCGCTCTAGGGTCCTGTAGACAGATGTTTCCTATTTTCTTTCTTCTATTTTTTTTTTCTGCTTTGTTTCTTGTTTTCTTTTGAGGGTTTTGGCCTAGTCCCCCCTCTTGTAATCTTTTCCCCTTTTTTTAATAAATTTTTTCTTTGAGTTCGGCGGAATAGGATGGGGGTTCTGCGGGGTGCCAACCTAGCTGGGATGTTGTTACTTCCCCTTAATGTATGTCCATTCTCCTGACTTAGAAAAAAAACATCATACCATTCTTTTAAACTATTATAGTTAGAGCTTTATCTTTTGTATAATATTATTTGAATTTTAAAATAAAAAATCAATCAATTCTTATTATATGGAATTTAAAAACTAAGTACCTACGTTAAACTTTTTTGTTATAATTCTTTTCAAATTCAAATTTAAAATATTTAAATTGAATATAGAAAGTGAAATTTAAATTTAAATATATTTCAATAATGTATATATTATTATGTATGTATTATTTTAATAGATTAAATAATTTAGATTTTTTTTTTAAAACAACAAATTTTATTAAACAACCAGATATCTGCTCAAGATGAATATCAAATATCAAATGAAGAAATGCATGTTTACATGATAGCTCCGCAAGTGTACGGAAATATCTGTTTTAGTATAAAAGGTTGTCGAATCCACAGAGACCAATGTCAAGTACCGTAATTAATTGTTACGTTGTTTATCTAAGGCGATTCTAAATGATGTGGGTGAAAAACTAGGAAATTGAATTGTTTTGATTAATTAATTAATAAACGAGCGCCCGGAATATAGTTTACGTCGACCGTTGATATCAGCTGAGTAGCGTTTATTTTTATAGTAGGAAAATATTTTCGCACGTAAAAAGGATTAAATTAAAAAGGGTCGCCTCGCTTTCACGATCACGACACAGAATTTTGACTGTATAATCTATTCGACCGCTTTCACATGTACGTCTTATACATCAAAATTCCTTTAATTTCAAGATAATCAAGTTTTGTTTGAAAAGTTATTTTTAGTATAATCTTAATTTAAAGAAATCAGTATGCTTTCGCAATACTGAATCCGTA
>Ga0315915_1007189_pt1 | contig 13395 bp, 3 predicted proteins | sample MpolbnodulesMG_FD_207738 | JGI IMG/M metagenome (GOLD analysis project Ga0315915, IMG submission 207738) | Medicago polymorpha root nodule microbial communities from Los Angeles, California, United States - branched nodules | ecosystem: Host-associated > Plants > Roots > Nodule | place: USA... | reverse complement strand
AATTTCACATTGATAGCTAGATTAAACATGTTCCTTGTAAAGTATAAGTTAAATCATGAACAACTATATCAACATTTTAGACAAACTTGATATTTTTCACCCTTATATATTTACTTTCACTTTATATAATCTTCTAGCTCAGCCTCTTAAAAAAATTGTAATCTTCTAGCTCTATTATTTATCTATCCTATCAAATATCACATCTATTATTACCATTCTCTTTTAAGTTAACCTCCCTTATCAATTTAGTCAACAAAACCTCAATTAGAATTGACTGATTAGAGTGTGACAAATAATTTTTTAGAGTAAAAAAATGTACTACATTGCAATAATAAACCTTAAAATTGAAACAACCGCGATTTCGTGTAAAATAATTGTGTGGTACCTACCTTTGAATTTTTCTTTTACTAAGAAAATGTACATACACAACAGAAATGGTAAACCATAAAGAAAACAGCACATAAAAAACATTTTGTGCTTAGACAAATTCAGCACACACTGCAAACATAGTACGAACCTTATCTCTTTTGTCACACACAATGCCTCTTATAAGTGCTTTTTGCTGCTTTATCCAGTCTGAGCCGAACACAATTTTGTCCCTCAAAAATTCTTGTCTCTTTCTTCTGGGTTGTCTGCACTACATAATTTTGTCTGACACAGTTGTTTTATATTCCATTTTAAAAATTACTAATATATAAATAATTAAAATGTTTTTTGTTTGTTTTCAAAGAATATTAAAGCATAGAGGGAACACGAGTACATCACTCTGATTCTTTCTTATCTACTCCTACTCACTTCAATCCAAAAATTTCTTGGCATTGCACACATCCTCGTTCCTTGACTAGTCTTGTGATTCTCCACAGTTTATTTGCCTGAATATTGATTGAATTGGTCTTTCTGTTGGCTCACTGTGGGGGCAATGTTATCAGAGATTTCTTTTTTTAAGTTTGAAATTTGAGACAACATTATGATTTTCAATATCAATAATTCTGCAACCATGACTATGAATGATATTGAGGCTTTATCGATCGTGTTTAACCAGTGGCGAATCCAGAACCTTAGTTAGGGGTTCAAACTTTCGAGATTTTGAGTTTCTTGGACTAGTGGTACAAAAAATCAAAATCAAGGGTTCAAAATGCATAACACGAGTATATTTGCATTTTATTTTTTTTGCATTTTTATTAAGTTGAACCCACAAAAAAGGACTAGCTCCACTCATGAATGTAACTTTGTACAATATCGTCGCATGAGATCAATTAAGACTTTATTTGTCGTATATGAGCCGCGGTTGACCGTAATATTTTATTTTTTGATCAAACATTTTATAATATTAAAGATTGGCGCCTTCCCAGTCAAGTGTATGTTTGGTTGAACAACGAGCTTAGCAAAACTCACAAATGGCATTGTGATTTTTTTGTAGGTTTAAAATGTAGTTTTTAGTGTTAGTCCAAACATATACCAAGACTTTATGGGATGCATTTTTACCACAATTCTATACAACATGAGAGATGGTCGTGTCACATTGATTTTAAATCTTGACCGTGTGTGAATGTGAAGATGTAAAGAGATGTGTGATCATTGAATTTGCATTATATGTAACTACTGCTATAAAATAGTTACTTGGAATTGGAATTTAATTCGTTAAATGTATACATACCCGTTTTTGCTTGCTGATTTAATTTGTTGAATAAAGCATCTTTGAACTTTGATTTAATTTAGTTCCTTGATTTAGTGACAGAATCTAACACAAACAACTATTTGTTAAAATAGACTCTTAAGAAAGAGAATTTAAGGTCATTATTAACCATCACGAGTGCTAAGAGGGGCTAATCAATAATTTTGACACTACATTTATCCACTAAGAAGTAGACAGGTCTTAATCAAATTGCAAATTTTGTTTCCATAACACCCTAATTTACCTAGTGACACAGGATAATTTTGCTTGTGATTTTTTTAACTTTACATAATTAACTTTGTTATGATTTGTTAGTTGGACATATAATAGTGGAATTGTTATGGAAAAAAGTTGTTATGCTTTTTCCCAAAAAACAATAGAAAAAGAAAGGTGTTGAAAATTGATGTTTTTGTATATAAGCCCCATGACAACTTCACAAAACCAATTGATGATGATTGTACTATAAAGTTAAGAAATAATTATAAAAATGCTAATTTTACTGGATAATAATAAAAAGAGAAAGACAAAACACCTTTCTTTCAAACAGGAATTGCTTTTTACAGTGGCTAGGTTCACTTCACTAAAATAAAGAAAAAAGTGAGATAGATATATAGAGAGAAGAAAATAACTAAAGAAGAAGACTTTAGGCATGAAATTAATTAACCTACAAAGAGTGATTAAATTTTTTTTCTTCTTCATCTCCCTAACATAATGGCCATAAAAACAGTTCACATGAACAGCCATGAAATGCTACCAAAGTACCAACCACATAATAATAATGTAGCTAGACCATTTAAGATTCTTATTATCATTCAATTATTTAATTCTGATTGATCCATTGCTTATGACCAGGAACCCACTTTGGACATTTAGGACTAAAGTAACTTGACATTACCCTTGAGTTCAAGAGTTCAACAACTGGTGCAAACTTCACACACCTTGGTGTCTTGTACTGATTAATTGAAGCACCTAAACTAATGGCATAATCCATTAGCTTATCAAAAGTGCCCTGCTCAACAATCTTGATCTCAAGCGGACCGATAGATTTGTCCGAGACACGGCCCTGTCGATACACGCTGTTGAGTGATTCTTCAATTGTTAAGCAGCAATCTTCAAAAACACAAGGTGGAATTTGTGTTGATTTGTTCAGAGTGAGTTCCCAGTATAGGACATAGTGACCTGGAATTGTTGTTGTGTCTGCATAGCTAGTGTATTCGGACACGGTTGCGTCGAATGGTACTAAATGTGTTATAGCATTTGCCATTGCATTTTGAAGCTCAACTTCATCAGTTTTGTCTGAATCAATGCTCAATACCACATTTTTTCGGCACACAAAGTTGAATTGTGGTGCTTTGTTCTTGAATCCAGCTACCTTCAGCACATCACCAACTCTATAACGGTATAGTCCTAAGAAAAAAATTGACAAACACAAATAAATCAGCAAATGAAAAATAAAAATATTGTTCTGTTCCAAATCTGTTTACAGTTAAACAACATATCCAAATTTCATAAGAATATTCAATAAATGCAATCTAACAGTGAGATGGTCAGAATCACGGTGAACTATTGTGATTCCGATTAAAGTTACATTTTAAAGCTTCAACAAAATCACAGTGCGAAAGTGATTTTGATGTTTTATCGACCACGTGATTGCCGTAATTGAGGTTGCATAAGCATAATATTACAAAATAAAATTAAAAGTTTGGTAAAAAAAGAAATGAAATTAAAGTGACATGAAGAATCTTAGTCTTACCAGCATAAGTAGTGACAACAAGCTCATATTCTTGACCAAGTTTGACATCAACAAGTTCAACCAACTCTTTCTGCTCTTTCTCATTAAGAGATCTAGGTGTGTGAAGAGAATCAGTGACACCATTACTTCTATTCACAGGCAAAAATTCAAAGTAGCACATGGTAGGAATAAGAGTGTAAGACACTTCACTAGGTTGACAAAGAGGGTTCAAGTTAACACCAAAGTAACATTCACTAGAAGCATACATAGTGCAAACAAGTGGTAAACCATTGCTGTAATGATCCAAAATAGGAATATACTGTGACATTGTTCCAGTCACAATAACATCCACATACTTAGTATTAGGCCAAAGCCTAGTAATTATCCCCTGCCAAGAATTTTTACTACACTCAGTTTGGATAAAATCAGCAAGTTTAGGATCAGGTTTAAGGATCTTCATAACAGAATCTCTCACTGTTGAGTCAGTAATTAAAGGGTTAACAGTACCAGTTCTAATATCATTGCAAAGAAGGGTCCAATGTTTCTCAAGGAACCTAATAGCCCTTATAAAACCAGAGGCAAAAACAGCACCAACCCTTAAAACCTCTTTGTTTTGACAAAGACCACAAAGCAGTTGAGAATACATGCTTTGGTATGAATCAGGACACAGTACAGTTTCATTTGGGCTTGTGTAGTTTGTGTAAGGGTCATAAGGTCTATCTCTAAAATAGGAACTTTTGTAATAGCTAGTTAAAACTGGCCTAGCTACAATTCCACCAGGTGTTTTAGCCTCAGATTTTATAAACATTAGGTACATTCCTTTCCCTTTTTCTAAACCAGGAACAAACTGGCTCATCACTGGCATCAATAAACTATACAACAAACTTCTCCTTCCTAACTCTTCTTCAATTGTTGGCATCAACTTTCTCTCACCTCCAGATGTCCCAGAACTGCACAAAATAAATTTAACAAAAAACTATCAATATTTTTTCTCTTGTATTTAAATTGAAATTTAAAACAAAATAAACAAAAAAAAAAACTATTTATATATGTTACTCTCTTTGGTCCTTTATATAAGAAAAAGTTAGATCAACAAATGTTGATGCACGTGGTTTTAAAATTTAGACCATGTACATTAACTTTTGATGACCAACTTTGTCAAATATATAGAACCGGAAGAATTATTTGTATGTATGAAGACGAACCTGGTGAGAAACTCGGAAATGGGTTTGGAGCAAAGGATAGGAGAGGTGTCACCATTGGAGATACGGTCAATATCAGGCTGAATATCTTCATATGAAATAACAGGCAAGAGTTTTTTGAAGGTGTCACGGTCTGTGTGACCATTGAGATCATATCTTTTAAGATATTCAACGTTTGCATTGCGAGACAGAATTTCTGAGAGAACCTTTTGTTGAACTTGGTCAGCGTTTGAGGTAACATCCTCAATGAAGTCCAGGATTTTTTTGTTCTGTTCAACAAGGTTGTAGCCTCTAGGTGCCTCAGGCATGGTGTGTGTTGTTTTGTGAGATGAGAATAAGGAGAAAATGTGAAGAAGACTTTTGGTGTGTAAGAGAGAGAGAGAGAGAGAAAACAATACGTTATAGAAAACTTGTTGAGAAGGAAGGAAGGAAAGAAGAGAGAGTGTTTGTTGGGCGTGAGTTGAAAACATGAGAGGTGATGTATATATAGAGGCACTTGCACATGTCAAGCTGGGTTTGTTTTGTGAATAGAGGATAAGAAAGTAAATATTTGTAAATATTAAGGGTCAAATTGGGAATGTGTTGTTTTTTTATATCAACTTTTTGTTTTTTAATTTTTGTTATTTTATAATATCTAATCTAAATATTTTATTTCATGTCAAAGCATACAACTTCCATGCATTTATGGTCAGGCTACATGCTCCTCTTCTGGCCATCAAGTCAAGCAAGACTTTGATTTTGTTAGCTGTGAAGCAGTTTAATTGTTTTGATGTACCTGACCGACCATGAAGAAGTCTCAAATAATTTAGAGTTTGATCGAGAAATAAGTATATTTTGATTATATTGATGATTTTTTTAACCAAAAATTGAACATGGTCGGTCTTTTCAAACAATTTTTCTGTATATAAAGATTTTTTTTTGAGGGAGCCGTATATAAAGTTAACCACTTAAATTCAACCATTTTTTTAATGAATTTGAAGGGTGTCTATTATGAAATATATAAAAAATTTAAATAAATATTAAATTAGATTTTATCTTTTAGATATATTATGATTGATTAAATGCATTTTTTTTACAAGTATTAAATGCATTTTTTATCATCCTATTTTACTATGATTAGAATTGTAGTCATTATATTTCTAAATCCGAGATTTTGGTTCTCCTAATTTTACAATGTTGTAATTTTGGTCCTAAACTAGATTTTTTACGAAGAAAATGAGGTTTTTAGGCCCCAAAAGTAGTGGTTTTTGCTCCAATTTCAAATTTAAACAGAAAATACAAAACAAAAAACAAAAATCACTTTTCAAACAAAATAGCACCATTTTTGGAATAACAAACCACGATTTTAACAAAAATTGCAGTCATGTGTAAAACTCAGGACCAAAAATCTTGATTTAAATAAGGGACTAAAATTTTGTTTGGGTAAAATATGTGCTTTCTTCGTTTTTAAATATAAGCAAAATTGATTTTTTAGGTTCATTCATTTAATGATGCATGTGGTTCATAATATGAACCACATGCATCATTAAATGAATGAACCTAAAAAATCAATTTTGCTTATATTTAGAAACGGATGGAGTACTAAATTGGGATGTAAATAGGTTAGGCCGAGTTAGGCTTTACAAGACCTAAGTCTGACCTGCCAATTTTTTTTAAGGCTTAAGTCTGGCATGTGGCCTGTCATAGACTTATGTTTTAGGTCTGAGTCTGACCTTCTGAAAGTCTGATACAGACTGATAGTCTATTTAAAAGTCTGTTTCATATGAACATCTTTAAATAAGCAATGTGATCGAAGTTTAAATAGTCTAGCGAATTAATAGATCAATTAGATTAAACTCTCTTTTGATAATCAACACGAGTTTTTGAGGAATTTGACTATATATTGTATCATATTTCAATTCTAGTTTATAATAATATATTTAAATATGCAAAAAATTAATGTATACTAATAAGCTTAAATTACTGTAAAGGTTAACAAATTTTTATATTAATTCAAAATACAAAATATAATATAAAAATAAATAATATTATTCAAATTTACTTAAATATGCCGGCATAAGAGGCTTTTTTAATGGTCTGTGGTCTAGCCTTTTAAGTTAAATAGGCTTCAAAAAAAGTTTAAGTATTTCCTATTTAAGAAAAAAATCTGGTCTAACCTGATCTATCGTAGGCTAGGCCGTAGACCCCTGTAGGTTAGCCTGACATATTTCCATCCCTAGCATCAAGGTAGAAAGTGCATTTAAATCAATTAATTCTTAAATGTTTAACTTGTGAGATTTATTGGACACCCTTGTGAATTATTTCGCACAATATCTGCATACCAATTAAATTGAAAACATTGAAAAGAAAAAGATATATTTCGGGCGATAACACAGTCTTAATTGGAAATGACTTGGCATATTGTTTTTTCATGAGTGAACACCATGACACACTAGAAAGTTTAATAGATAGAATGGAATATGCATGTACAACATAAAAGGAATGCACATATATATGGAGTCACATCGAATTGCTTTGTAGCTGTGTTATCAAAATGTTCCATCATCAAAAGTATTTTCAAAATGTTTAATCAATAATCCGTCCGATTGTCATATATATAAACAAAAAATAGTTTTTATTTTTGTCGAAACATGAACAAAAATATTATTGCACACCTTTAAAAGTTGGTTAGCTGCAGTTAACTTTTTTAAAGTAAAATATTGAATAGAAAAATTTTATGAATTTAATTTATAAGCACCGAACTAATTATTTACATTATCATTTTTTTTTTAAAAAAACCAAATTTTTTACATTATCATTCAATCACAATGCTAGATCAATAACATTTTTTACTTTAATTCCTTCAAAAAACAATTTTTAACTTTAATATAAATTGATATTTTTGATTGATTGACAATGTAAAAAAATGTATACCAACAAAGTATCATAATTAAACGAATTCTTATGCCACATGTGCAAAATCAATGTGTTTCGATGCAAAATGATCTTAAAATTTTCAAATATATATCATTTAAATTTTTTAATAAATAGATATCATTTATTAAAAGTATTCTGAAAAATATTTCAAAGTTTACTATTACAAATAATATTGAATGTTTTTTAAGATAAAATATAGCAAATTAGCATAATGTTTAGAGAGGATTAAATAATTTTTTTACTCATGAATGGTTTTTCATAAAATAGAAAAGTTTATAAATAGTTATTTAATTAATAAAATTGATCATTAATTTATCTGTTAAAAATAATAACTGAAGCAAAACTTTTAACCGATCAATGTCTATAGAAGCACCATAATTATAATTAATCTCTTTTTAGTGTTGTCCGGTGTTCGAACCTCAAACCTTACATATATTATCCTTATCAAGTTAAGCTCGCGGGGACAATTATAATTAATATCTAATTACATATTCTAAATTATTTGTCGTTTAGATCACTAAAATTTCATTCATGCGTATGTTTAGGATAAGAATATTAAATAGAACACATGTATTTTAAATTTTATTTATATTTTGATTCCTTAATATAATTTATATATATGTATTGTTTATATATAAAATATGAGGAAATAGGAGACTAGTCGTGGAATAATGACAAACCTATATCCTTTGTCTCATACTGGATTGGCCAAATCCTAACTCAACTGTTTCACGAAAATCTCATAAACCAACATATCAAAATATTCCTTTTTTTTTTCCTTAAGAAAACTAATATAAAATATACCAAATTTTATCATTAAAAAAAAAAATTCAAATATAGTAAGAAAAAAAATATTAAATTCGTACAGGCTGTTTTGTTTGGCAGAAGGAAAACGGCGAAACAGTTTTGAAACCCACTTGTTGAATAAAAGGCGTTAGTTATAGAATCAATTAGGTAAAATAAGAATAATATTTAGAATTAGCTAATTAAAATGATTAACCGGCAAAATCCGGTAAACACGGTGATTAAGTAAACGCATGGTTCCGCGGGTGAGGAAGGATGTCCCAATAAATACCGGCAAGAACTTACTTAATTAGTAAATTACCGGTAAGAAAAAATAACGGCGTTCATAAAAAATCTCGGGATAGTGTTTAGTCAAAAAGTGGGGAAGGGATAGCATGCGAGAGGTGTACGGTAAATAGCTGGACTTTCTTTTTTGAAGACTGTGAAAGGTACTTTCTTCTCCTCACCAGCTGGATGTCAAACTTCTAACTTGTTAACTTGACATGTGGAAGATATTTTCCTACTCCCTTCTCACGTTTGAGAATTCTAAAGTTGGATTGCGTTAACGAGTGTCTTGGACACTTGTTAACCATTTTTAATAAAGAAGTTATTTTTTACAAAAATAATAAAGACTTCAATTTTTTATTTAATAAATGTATAAACTTTTATAAAATATCACCACTTTAAATGTTTAAAGAGTGTTCGAAGACACTTATATAGTACTCTGATCGTTAATTGTAGGTTAAATAGTATTTACCCTCGTCATATAGACGAGTTTCTGATAAATTTCTCTGGAAATTTTTCTTTTGAGATTTCTTTTTACCATTTAAAAATTCTTTGATTTTTAACCTTGAACTCGTTTGCATGTGCAAATAAGCTGATGTTAGGTGCTAACCGTGTAAAGTGACATAATTTGAGTGCTAAGTTAGAATTTTTTAATTCTTTTCTATTTTTTATATTCCATTTGAAATTCTTCTATACTCTCTTCATTCTCTGTTCCATTTCTCTTCTCTCCATATATAAACACAAACTCAAAAAAAAAATTCTGGAAAAAGCAACATCATCCAATCCAAATTCCCACATCATCATCAATTCTTTCAAATTTCAATCTAAACTCATTTTCGGATCTAAATCCATCATCATCAATCCTTCAAAAAAAAGCCATTTTTGAATCCCATCTAAACCCTTCATCTTAATCATTTTCAATCCTTTCCAACACAAATTCTCTCATTTGATGTCATGTGTCTTCTCTTCTCTCACCCACAAAAATAATAGTAACAATTACATAATCTTCAACAAAAAATGGAAGTAAGACTTGGTTGATATTGAACACCAAAAGCTACAAACTTCGAAGAAACTTCCAACACTGCACAAAAAAAAATGGCATACCTTTAATTAAATTAGGGTTTCTTGATGAATTCGTCGCCGGAATTAGGGTCCTTGCAAAAATGAATATTGTCAAGAGGGAAATGGGTTTGGCTGGGATTGAGGGTTGATTGATACAAGAGTATGAGAGGGAATGAGGTGGGTGGAGGAACCGAAAGAGAGAAAATAATTATGGTTAAGTAAAAATCAAGATGAAGAGGCATGAATGTTCTTGTTTTGAAGAAATTTTCTTTTTTAATTTAACTCTATTGAGTTTTTTATTTTTTAAATAAATGATAATAATCAAGGGTCTTGCAAACTAGTGTCATAGGGGCATCGTTTAAGAAATCAATAAATAGAAATTTTGTCTTAAAAATATAAGTTGTTATATTTGACCAAGCAATGATTACACTACTTTTTATTAAAAACTTACTTGTTTTAGTTGTTTAACCATTGCCCCTGAAGTGTTATGCAATTAAAATATAATAAAAAAATTTAAAAATCCAAGTCATTGCGCCACCTCATAAATTTTGCCCGGTCAAATGCGCATATTCGATTTCTCCTTGTGTCAATTTCAGTGGATTAGTCTATAAAGAGTTTTTCTCTGACTTTAAATAAGGCTCCCGCAAATAGATAATAAGATTATACTCCGCAAATTGTGTGGTCCTTAGGCTGGATACCGAGTTTACCTAATCTATAGGTATTAAAAAAGTAGCTAATTTGGTTAATAGTAAAAAATTATGAATAATGTATATTGGACGTTTTTCAAATTTGTTTTATAAACTTCGTAATTTCTTCAAGAGTCAAATAAATAGAGATATTTTTATAAATAAAAAAAGATTAATGTCTTGAATAAAGGCAGAGTCTTTAAAAAATAGACAAAAAATAAAACTCATATATATAAGGAAGAAGTTAGAAATTTGCAATGTAAACACTAAAGAAATTCATATAGTTGTTAATTATCGCAAAGAGAGGGAAGAATAGGACCAAGAAAATGCACAAATATGAAAGAGATATGCTAACGATACCCACTATTTGACTTTAGCTAGGTTGAATATTATGTAATGTCATTTTTTAATTATAATGACGATCATTTTTGTAATTTTTCTTATAGGTTTTCTTAAAAAATTGTTAGGGTTGCACTGGCATTGAGTGTAAGGATTCTATTTTTGGGTTAGTCGGACATTAAGGACATCATCAAATAGTATATGAGTAATAAGTTGTTGCGTGAGAGATATCATGTTGTGTGGTTGATGACAAAGAATGAAATCATATGCTATTTTGGTGTTTTTAATTTAGAGTAATTAATGGATTGATTATTTCTTAAATTTTGACATCTTGTGCTTTGAAATTACAAGAGTACTCCTCATAAAAACTAGGATGCAAGGTTAAAAGAATAATGAAATTAAAGGCAACAAAATAGATAAAAATAAATAAATATGCATGCACCCGAAAATTGCACTGTGCAGGTCCTCTCTATACTGATGCATATGTTAGGTAAACTAATAATGCATTAATTAGATAATTCAGCTTATGTAATGGATCTAACTAGTTAAACACTTTTCTATTTTTTATTTTGGGTTATCCAAACATTTTTCTTATGATATATTCGTGTACTCTGTAACTGTATTTTTGAATGGTGTTTGTATATTGTATAGTACATCGAGAATCTAGGGGAGAATACGACAAATATATCGTAAGTTGTCTTTTCATTTTGACGACACAATTATGCCACATAATTAACGCATTAATGGAAACACGTAGCTAAATATATTATATGGATAATGAAGATTGTAAGAGTTGAGAAAAGAGACAAATTAAAATGAATGTAGCAAAGATGTATAATATAAGATGAGAATTTTCTCGATCGTGAGTATATTTCGTATACGCTAGTTGACCTAACTACGACTGAGGATGGAGAAAATATTGAACATTAGCTGAAAATAATTGTCGTGTATATTTCTTCTACGTCCTCTATTAGAATGCTAACCAACGATTGTATCAAAAAAAAAATTAAAAATGCTAATGAACGAAACATAATATTTTTTTAACAATTTTATTCCATATATTTTTTATTTTTTTCATAATAATAATAAATACCGAGTTTTCAAAAAAAAATAATAAAGTAATAATAACTATTTGTAAAATGTCAATATTTGCGTTATAGGAGAACTTTTGATTCTTTTTCCTAGAAAATATCGTCGAATAAAGTTAGAAAAATGAGGTGAATGGGAGTATTTAAATTACACCAAAATGAACTCTTAAGAAGTTTCTTGGCACATGCTAAAATTCATGTAGAATATCGCAAAAAGCAAAAACTCTAACTAGTCAAGAGATAATTTTTTGACTACGTGGTGCTCTATGGATCTATTATCTGTTATAATATATTTGGTATATTTTGCTTTTGCTTTTGATTAGAATTTGTTTTGTAAAACAAAATGTTACGACTTTAAGTTCATAAAAAACTACTACTCAAAATACTATAATCAATCATATGAGAGACTCATATGTAACATTGTCGTTATTTGGGTGAAAAAATCATATAAATACTACATTGAATTATCTTATTAACGAAATACATCAAAGTTTTTTTTTTTATCCATGGAAAAAATCATACTAATATTTGAAGAGCAAATAGTCATTTTAGTCCCTGACTTTACACTTCGTTGTCACATAAGTCTCTGACTCAGGATTAAATACAAAGAAGTCTCTGACTCTGCACTTCCGTTATCACTTTAGTCTCTGACGTTAAATAATTCTGTTAAGTGTGTCATAGAGATTAAAATGAAAGTAGAAAATGATCATTTTAGTCCCTCAACCAAAAATCAATATCCCCAACTTGAATCTCAAGTCCCTACTAAATCTCAAATAACTAAATCCCTAAAAATATACACTAATATGTGACCTTTTTCTCTTGTAAAAAAAAAGTGACTTTTTTCTAAACATTGTAGACAACAAACATTTATATCTTTTTTAAAAAAAATGTGACTTTTTGTTATATTGTTGGTGTCATTGAAATAAATAATCATGGTTTAGTTTGTTTTGTTATAACTTGAAAACAACAAACATTTATATTTTTAGTTTTAATCAAAATTAAAATTTCAATAAAAAAATATTGTTCATAATTTTTAAACGTTAGCGTAATAAAAAGAGCGGAAAGACAGACACTCAATTGTATAAATTGTATTGAAAGTTTTATATATTTTTTATGCTTAACGGTAAAACTTTGTCCACGGTATTAAACACCAATTGTGTAACAAAAAATATAATGCTGATATTATCAATCTCTATTTTTTAATTTTAAATAAAAGAACGTTATATTTTGACCAAAATCAAAAAGAAAATATTATATTAATATTGTCAAATAAGATAAAAAAATTAGGGATTTGAAATTTTCAATTTAAGGGATTTAGGGATGACATTTAGGGATTTGAGATTCAAGTTAGGGATATTGATTTTTGGTTTAAGGACTAAAGTGACCATTTTCTACTTTCACTTTAGTCATTGTGTCACACTTAACAGAATTATTTAACATCAGGGACCAAAGTGATAACGGAAGTGCAGAGTCAGAAACTTCTTTGTATTTAATCCTGAATCAGAGACATATGCGACAGCGAGCTACAGAATCAGAGACTAAAAGGATTATTTGCTCAATATTTGAAACCGGAGTTGCAACTAATTAACTTTTCTTATCTTTTCAATGAATGATATCTCATAAGATA
>Ga0315915_1007187_pt1 | contig 13400 bp, 8 predicted proteins | sample MpolbnodulesMG_FD_207738 | JGI IMG/M metagenome (GOLD analysis project Ga0315915, IMG submission 207738) | Medicago polymorpha root nodule microbial communities from Los Angeles, California, United States - branched nodules | ecosystem: Host-associated > Plants > Roots > Nodule | place: USA... | reverse complement strand
TTCTTGTAAATACTTTGGTTGGTTTGCCCTTTGCACACCTTGTGCGGGGTGAATCACGGTTGTTAATATATCTCATTTTGGTTTGTTCAAAAAAAAAAAGAAACAATTTTCGTTGATGAAAACTTATAAATGAAAATAAAAGTTTATTTATTTGCATAAGTTGTTTTGCATAAGCTTAAAATAAGACTAATTCAAACAGGCCATGTGTTAGTTAAAATAGACGTTTACGTTAAAATGTTCTATCAATATTGTCATTTCAGTCTCTCAATATACTTACTTATTATTATATTGGTATCTATAAATATTTATTTACTGTCGTATGAGTCTCTTTATGAAAGAGTTAATATCAACATTGGTGAACTATTTTAATGTCAATCACTGTTTTAATTAACAAAATGCACAATCAAAAACTATTTTAAAATTTCGACACATCAAATAACTATTATAACTACTCGTTGCCAAAATATTATTTCTCTTTATTAAAAACACAATCACTCTCACACAAGACGCGAGAGAGAAAACAGATGCATCTAACCAACCCAGCCTAAAATCAAAAAACGAATCCAAAATAAACTACACACCATCTAAAGAACCAAACAGACCACATAAGATTGCTACTCAACATAACCAAACACACCACAAAAGCAGAACATCACACAAACATTACCCCTTAATTGTTACGAAAACATACCTAAATAATTGATACCAAAAATTTAAAATAAACAATAAAAAATACAGTTGGTGAAAATTGTGGTTTTATTCGGTAAATGTAAATTTGTTAATTTATAGATGGCCTCCGGCTATCACTACAATATCTGTATATAACATCATCTCATGATTCAGTGCAGAAATGGAAGAAGTATTAACAGTCTTTTCTTCGGCTAAGCTACGTTCGCACATGTCAAGTGCATCGCTAGCATATTTGACTGCCAAGCTTATCATTTCTGGATCCTCACGCAATGCACCTTGTACCTCGCTAACCACCATATTGTAATCATCACCACATTCTTTGATGGGTTGAGAAGAAGGATATTTTTTCACAATTTCTTTGATTCGATGTTGGGATTTTATTGCTTTCTTTATTGCCACAATCTTTAAAAATGACCTGCAAAAGGTGAGATAATCTTTGATCAAAGTAATTTGAGGGTGGGCTTCTATAAGTTTGAGACAACGTTGTTCAAAGTCTTTCTGACGAGGTTCTTTACATACACTTTTGTACAACTTAGGGCTTGGTGTTGGTGAAATGGCATGAAAAGTAAAGATCATTGAAATAGTGAGCAAAAAGGATAAATAAGTTGAAGGTGCCATTTCTCTTTTGTTAATTATAATGAACTATAGAACTTACTTTATGGTTCTTAATTTATAGGCAAATTTTACCATGTCATCTCACAAATGACGGTTTTAAAACCGTTCTGATTAACAAAAGAACACTAAAGAGTAAAGACAGTTTTTTGCGTAAATCAAGTCAAGCAAATCCACTAGCCATTAATACTCTTCGTTTTTATTTTGTTGACCCGACTCAATTCACACTAGTATTGATATACTGTATTTTTCAAAAAAATTGCCATTTCATTCAATTCATTCAATTTTCGCAAATCACGAGATATTAATGGTTGTCATTTCCTATATATACATATACTCCGATTGATGAATATTTATTTCTTGTTGATGAATATTCATTTCTTGTTGATGAGATCTATAAACGTGATCTTCAATAATCCTCGTGAGAATAGTTTAGTTGGCAGAAGATTGGAATATCTAATAGATGAAGTTTAAATTTTGAATTCCCCACTTATTTATTTTTAAAAGGTGGAGTTTTAGTCACCAATCTCCTTGATAGAAAAAAAAAGTCATCTCCAATTTTAATTTTTAATTTTTTTGGTGTGTTGTCATCTTCAACTTTAAAACCATGACCGTTCCTATAAATCCGGAGGCTCGGCTCTGTAAGTGAAAAGAGGTCCGTAATAAAATAATTTTTTTTTTAAAAGAACGATGTTTTATTTAAATTTTTTAAAAGATAAATACAAGGTGCCGTATATATGCGGTACACCGACATAACTTCTTTTTGCGGAGGCAACTGTCACAAGAATAGTCAATAAAATTCTATATGCAACAATTGTATTAATTAGGAACGCGTGGTACTAGTATCATAAGAGAGAAAGAGAATAAGGAAAAATGTGTGGCATCAGAGTTCTTATAAGGAATTATTTTATTTTTTTTATTTTAGTGGGATAATACTTAGCAGTACTACTGAATTATAATTTTTTTTTTAAGTATATACCTTGGAGAGACTCAGCTCCATTGAGCGGTTTGCACCCCAAGGTCCAGTCCTGTTTAAAACTACATTATGATTTGGTTTTAAATATTTTCAAAATATGGTAATCCAAATATATAAAAATCTGATAAATAATTATATAACTTTTTATTTTGCTACTAAATTTATAATTTTGAATACAATGAATGGGATATAAATGGCTTAGTAAGAAAGAGAAAAAAAAAGGAGATAAATGGTTGAAGACCATCTACAATTTCCGTTTCAATGTAGTATATTGGCATATGATATTTAGATTGGTAACAATATTCGTGGATCATTATACTTTTTTTATTCCTTTCAAAATATTAGAATGACGATTCAATTTAGATTATGAAAAACATTGCGACCCAATTTAGATTACGAAAAAATAAAATTGAACAACTTAGTCCCAGACTCCCTGTATACACTTTGTTTGATTGATTAAGGAAATATATGTGAAAATATGGAAGAGTATAAATGTATAAGAAGAGACAAGGAATAAAAAAAATGAGATGATTATTTAGTAGTTTGGTATGAAAGAAAATGAAAGTAAAATATGAGAAGGAAAAAACACAATATTTGTAAAAAAAAAAAGCATAAATATTCATAAGCAAAATCTATATACGATTTGGAGGGTTGACTACCTCAACTTGTTTGAACTAAGAGTTAAAGAAGTTAATGAATTAAAATATTAGGGTTCAAGTCCAGACTGAACATAAAATAAATATTGATTTAAAAAATAAAATAAGGATTTTATTACAATCAACAAAAAATTTAAAAATATAATCAATATAAATAAAATAGAGTAAATTGCAATCTCTTTCTCTAAGAGATTTTTAAATTGCAATTTCCTTCTCTAAAGATGAAACACTATAATAATAGTTTGAGAATATTTTGCCACCTTTATCTTTCTTGCACACCCTTTGTTTTGTCCATTTTACCCCATTCAGTTTTTATAATCCAAAGCTATATGACATTTTTTCGAATTATAAATTTTGAATTGTATTTGACCCAGTTATATGCAGATTCGATTCAATTTATTGATACAATTTTTTATTTATTAAAATGACATTATTTTAAATTGACAACAAAATTTATTAAATCAACATAATTTTATAATAGTTTTACATTAACATCTTCATCAGATGAAGATACAAACATACATCGAAGAAATCCTATAACATCATTTCTATAAATAACTATTGTGAGACTTAAAAACATACGAGAATGAGAACAGCCCCATATTTGAATTAATCAAGAATTTTGAAATACAAGATGATGATAGATGCATAGCAGGAAAAAGTTTGTCATTCCTCCAACATGGCTTCTAAAGAAGATGGGAATACAAGATGATGGAGCAGAATATGGTGGAAACTTATATGAACAATCAAAGATCCAAACTAATATGAAATACAAGATGACATAAGATACTCCCCTTTGATCAATCATACTAACCCAAAAACAACTAATAAGACGGTATATGTTGACCATCGTACTATCCCCACAAATACCACAAAATAGTCTTGGAGATAGTATGAATGACCAATAGTGAAACCATGACATAATATTATAATAACCACCCCTAAAAGAAAAATAGAATGAAAAGGAGAAAATGTGAGTTGGAATTGAAAATTGTGAAGAATAAATGACTATTTATAGACAAAAGACAATCATTGGTTGTACCGATAGTCAATGAAGTTTGAACACGTGTTCAACCGGTCAAGCTGGTTGAACAACACATGAAACATGCATGAAACATAATAACCTTGTTAACAAAGCCACCATCCACAATTTTGATGTTTTTGGATTTTATAATTTGAAATCATGCATTGATGGTTCATATGATATAATCGAAAATATGCATAGTGTGTCTATTAACTTGTGCTTTAAGAGGTTTGATACATGTCAGATTATATAATCTGAACGAGTCAAATACAAAAACATTTGTCAATCTACATTGCACCAAGAATTTATGTGGTCCACGGCGCACAAAACATTCTATAAATTAGTGTGTTTTGTTCATTTGAAAACCATACCACATACCCATGAACATTTGTCCAGTAGATATGAATACTAAGCTAGTTGCAGTTGACTACAAAAGAAGGAAACACGATATGTTTAGGGTCCACAATTGTCTCAACCATAGAGACAATAGAAAGGTGAACGATGTTAAGTATACCCTTTTGTCAATGTACTCCGATGGAAGCGTAAGGTTCACCCAGATGAAACTCCTGAACGACGGTGTGAGGGCTATGTTCTTTATATTTGGTCATTATAGTTTGAAGAGACCGATCGAGTTAGACACCTTTTTTATCATATCTTTTCATGTTATTAGGTAAAGTTTGATTCGACCCAATACCTACACGGAAATCAGGACTTACATGGGTATACCAAATGAAAAATTTAGTTTGACCGATCCATGATCTTTTTTGTGTTCAATTATATTTTCCGTTAGTGTTTTTTGTTCTTGAATTATCTTGTTGAAATTTTTATGTTTAATTCATGTTGTTGTTGTAGAATTTAATTTAATGGGAGATTTTTTTTTCTTTCTGTTTTGTGTGTTTTGAATACATTAAGATTATATAATCAGAAACGTGCCCCTTGCCAAAGCAAGGGTTTTACACAGTACGAGAACACTTCAAATTATATAATATGAACTAATTAACTGCTTGTTTTGGATTATATAATCTTAACCGTGTCAAGACTGGGGACAGTGGCGTGGTCAACATGGTTCAGTCAGTTACTGGTTTGTTTCATTCAAGTTGGTCATTTTTACACAAGTCATTGATTGTCGCTATAGTCGATGCTTAGTAACGTGGCTATAAATAATCATTCATCCTTTCAAGTTGATCCTTTTAACACCTCAAGAATACCAAAATACTCACAAACGATACTTAACTACTGTTTCAAATGCACTTTACTACCATTGAACCTTTCTTTCTCGTTGGGGACGGAACGATAATCAACAATTTATATCCAAGTGAGAAACACAAATAGCCCCAAAATGAGAAAGAAAGGTTTAACGGTTGTCGACGGAACGATAGTTAAGTGCCTGCTGGGGGGTATTTTGATATTTTAAGGGTATTAAAAGAGCAATTTTTGAAGTTAGAAGAAAGGTGTAAGAAGCGGGCCCATTATCCCAAATCCAATTCAATAAAGACAAAAATACACACAATTTAACAATTAAAACCCTAAATCCCTAAAAAAAATTGCAATTAAAACCATAAGAATAAAACTCAGTAACACAACAATTTGGAATCGAACTCATCTTGCCGGAAATCAAAAAGCTTGCCGGAAAAAGCTGACGGAGTTGGTCGTTGTCGTCGAAAGGCCGCTGAAAGTGTAAAAGTTCAGGTTTTCATCTTTCTTCGTTTCTTTTCGTAATATTATCTAATGCATCAGCTAGTTCAGGTTTTAATTGCATTTCTTTTCGTTGAATCTCTGTGTTATGTTGATGTATAGATGTATTATGAAATCATGTTCAACTAATAAAATGTGATGAATTATTAAATGCTGTTGTCGATTTTAAACTATGTCATTTTAATAATTTGAGTTGAATCTGAACAAAATGGAGTAAACACCAGTTCATATTTTATAATCCGAAATATTTCAAACACGCTTCGGATTATTAAATCCGAACGGGGTAAAATGAGAAATTCGGAGGGCGTGTGAGAAGTTAGTAGGGTTGGAAAAGAAAGTCTCTTGCTTTGTCCGGCTGGTATGATTCTAAGGCCAAGCCCAATCCACTTCCACTTTTGAAACCCTAAGTTCCAAACAAACAAAAATCAAACCTTGTAGTTGTAGCAATAAAACACAAAAGCTCCATCAAGACTACAAATTGAAATTGCAATCAGGCCAGGAAACTTAAACAGAGTTGGTCACCATAAACAGCTAGAAAGTGCAGGTCTTCCTTCCTCTTAATGATTTTCCTCCCCCCTTTGTATGAATAAATCGCTATTGTTTTTCTATTTTGTACAAAGTGGCGTCAAATAGCTGCTATAGTGTTGTATCTTAGAGAACTTGAACTAATTACTATTGTTTTTCGATACATTAGTATTTACTGTCGTCAAATAGCTGCTATAGAGCTGTATTGTAGTGGAAATTGAACAAACCATGGCTGGAAATTCATTTGACATACCATTTAGAACTGCAGGTATCCATGAAACAAGATAGGCTTATTTTTGAACTTATGCAAATAAATAAACTTTTATGTATTATTCATAAGCTTGTCAAGGTAGTTTATGAAAAAAAAAGAGCTTATGAAATTACAATTTTCATTAGTGAGAACTTATGAATTAACATAAAAGCTTATTTATTTGCATAAGCTATTTTTCATAAGCTCAAAAATAAACCAATCCAAACGGGCTCCAAATCTAGCTGTCTATATCGCTAAGAATTGTAAACAGAGAAAATCTGTTCTTAAGATGCATTCATTAAAAATAAACTAGAATACATCATATCTATATTTTAAGGTTTTCCTCTTCGGGTCATTCATGCCCTCACTTTTGTAAATCTGATTGGTCAATTATTCTATCTAATGAATCACTTAGGCCTTAAGTGTATTTGATTCACATCATTTAGTATTTGGCTTTTTTATTCATTGCATTTTGTGAATGATTTTATTTTATGTAGTTTTATGAATTATCATTCAGCTTGAGCTTTGATTTTTTTGGCTTAATGTATTTGGTTTTGGAATTTCACTGTGCATTTCATTTTGTTTCAGAATGTTAAAGAAAAAGCCAGTGGTTGGCCTCTCATGGCAACCACAGTTGCCTATTCCATCTCTGTCAAAGGCAACAGGTGATCCATCTCATACCACATCTCAAACAAACACACCAAGTAGCACTATTTGGAAACCCAACTCAGAATTGGTTAATGGGCTATTTGTTCCTCCAAATGATCCGAGAAAATTAAACAAGTTACTGAGACAGCAAGTTAAGGATACTGCTGGGAAACAATGGTATGCAATAGATTATGATCTTAAGCATGTTACTGTTTCTTAATGCAACTAAGGTTGAAATTTTTTGATTGATTGTCTATATCATTTTTATGCTACTTAACCGGGGAATTTAGTAATAGGTTTTGTTTTTAATCAAATATATTTCGTTTAGTATATGGTGGAGCATTACGACGTTGTTTGATCCATGTAGCCAACCCTGGTTGTTGTTGTTGTTGTTGTTGTGTATTTCCTTTGATTTCTCTCTCTGTTTTTATAAGTTAGAAGTCATTAATGGGAGTTATCTAATTATATTTAAATCTTTACCAGGTTTGACATGCCTGCTCCAACCATCACCCCTGAGTTGCAGAGAGATCTGAAGTTACTACAGGTGCTTGAGTTTGGACATTATCTTTTATTATTCTCCCTCCCCTTCAATGTGAATCTGAAATATATTCATTTTCAATATGACGATGTGATATTTGCTTAGATTAAGCTGATAAGCATCATATTATACGCGTGCGCTAGCATCCTAGATGATAAGAAATAATGAAAAACAAGTGTAGGATACTACTTTTCTGCAAAGATGTGGTGTTTATCATTTCAGTTCGATGTAGGAGAGTAGTTATTTTTAAGGTTTACTTATTAATCTCTCACATCAATTCTAGTCCATTTCACAAGCTAGATAGGTTAGTGTTGCCTTACAACTATCCTTCTCACAGTATTGGTCTCATGCTTCTGGCTGGAGATATTAAGTTTTCAATGATCCGTGGATTTGGCTACTTCACTCGAGTTTTTGCCCCGACCAATAATTGTTAGCCCTGATCTATAAATTGAATTTATATGTTGGTTAGAATATTGATGTCAGACTTTCTTGACATTGTGAAATAAACTGCAATGCTGATTGATGTGTACATTGAAAGTGTAATGATAAATGTTAAGACCATAGTTCATTGGTTCATTTCTATAACATTTTAAAATAATTATAGACATATTTTTACTGTATTTGCTAACATTGATTTCAATGTATGCATCAATTTATGTCAAGCTAACTAGCTTTATTGTGTACACAATTTCTCTCATGGCTTCATTTGCGGGTAATATGATCCTTACACCTTGATATGTATATATTGGTTGATGCTCACAGTTGAGGGATGCTATTGATCCAAAGCGGCACTACAAGAAGAGTGGTTCAAAATCAAAGGCTCTTCCAAAGTACTTTCAGGCAAGTTCAGAGTTGTTGAGCGTCCCATCAAATTTTTATTTCTGTTCAACATCTTTTAACCTTTTTGTTGTGATTTGAATATGATCAGGTGGGAACAATGGTAGGTTCTCCACTGGACTACTACTCAGGCAGACTAACAAATCGTGAGAGGAAGGAATCAATTGCAGATGAGTTGCTTTCCGATCAAAACTTTTCAGCTTACAGGTAAGATAGACATTGGAGAACATATTTGCCTGGTTATGTTTGAAAGAGCATGCAATGCATCCATTTTGTATGCGCTTGTTCTAGCTAGCCTTCATTTGAGTGAATTAATATTTGGAAATTCCCATTAGAGTTTGGTATTATTGTTTTATTTTTGCTGCAGTTCTTCTGCTAAACAAGTGTATGATATGAAAATATGCTCATAATGATTTGGCGGTAGCTAGAGTTCTGTTGGTGCAATTGCAACTGATATGTAATTAAAAATTATGTAATCACTTTGATATCTCATGTTTCATTGCTTGCTCAACAACTTCAATGTTGGCTAAAGTAGTTTCCAAGATCAAATATTAATGCATCAACAGGAAATAATATTGGTAAACAGAAAGGTTTAAGGTTCAACTTTATGTGCATTGTGCATATTAGAAAGGTTTAAGGTTCAACTTATATGAATTAAACAAGAATCTCTTTATTTATATTAGAAATTTGTTCCTGGTTGCTCTCATGCTTTTTAGGCACTTACTTTACCTCCTATTAACATATTTTATAGGAAGCGGAAGGTTCGAGAAATTGAAGAGCACAGGCGACCAGCTGGGAATGAAAAGTGGAAGATCCAAGGTAAGAGTACTCGTAAGCGCGCAAAAGAAAGGAGGAAGTACTGAGTTTCACACACCTTTTGGAGCTAATCCATGGCAATTTGAGTTCATTACATTCAATCTTGTTCACATGCCAAGAAGTTAATGCTATGAAACAGGTTACAATTACCGAGTTCATGTAAAATAACTAAAGAATGTTGTTATATTTTGTAGGTTTATTTAAAGTATGGTCAATGTTTTGAGTCTTATTTTTTGTATTATGGAAATTCATTTTTGTGTTTTCTTTCAACTTTGCTATTTTGTATGTTAAGAATTATTACCAGTTATTAGTTATTATCGCTGTTAAACGACTTTTTTAAAATGAAGTAAAAAAAAAAAAAGTAGCTGAGCAAACAAGCTGTCTTAATCATAATGATAAGATCTAAAGTTGGGTAAACTGTGTTGGCCTGTTTATGCAACCCTTAAGATATCCATTTGTCAATTGTCATCATTCATCAAACTTTCTCCTTGAGCAGAATATAACCTTTCAGTAGCAACTATTGGTTCTTCATAATTCCACTACAACATGTGTGTCTGCAGTGAGAATGGTAATTTTAACTTCATGTTCTCTTCTACTGGGAACCTTTACTATCCTTTATTTTCAAATAGCATCATTTCACTATTTCAGTGCTTAATCACCCAAGGCCATGCTCCTTCATTACTGCATCTTATCATTGCCTCAGAAGAAAAACATTGAATGCTCATTACAGCAGCCTTATATGTCACACCGTGCATTGCATATTAGACTATAACATTATGTTTCCAAAACCCTTTAAATCATTCTGAAATCACCCCTAATATGTTTTGTTAAATTTTATATGGTACTTTGTATATGCATACAATTGGGAATATCAGTCAAAATCCATTCAATCTCTATGGATTCATCTTTTTATAAAATAAACAAATTATTAGCTCCCTTATGGATGCTCCAATTAGTATTCAGTGATGAGTTTGTCTCAAACTACTTAGAATGACATCATTCCAAAACTACTTTTGATATTATCGTCGTCTCAATCTCAAACTACTTTTCTAACTTTGCATAAATACATGTTTCGAAATCATTCTCCCCTCAATACTTTTGAAAATCAGCGTTTCATATCTGGCCTCTCCCATTTCTTCCCATGGAATTGAAGGCAAAAATGATCGAAGATTTCATATGATCTCTTCAACCCCCTTCCCTTAAATTATGTTTGGCCTTCTTCTCTATATGGTCATAACCTACACTTATTGCCTATAAGAAATAGCTTAATGTGTTTTTAATGACATTTTTTTTTATCTTTGTAAATAATATTTTCTGTTTAGTCGCTTAATCTTTTTGTTTTAATATGGTCACCGATCTAATTTTTATTTATTTTTAATTTAAATTTTGTAATGTACTTTTGTTTTCGTTTTAATCCATTTAATATACTTGTGTCAAAAAAGTCCATTTAATATACTCCCTCTATCTTTTTTACAAACACCTTTCACACTTTTCACATTACTTAAAAAAATTGTGTAGATATATCCAATATTGATTTTTCATCTTCCAAAAAAATTAGTACCATTAATTTTCTTTTGTGTATAGATGTTTCCAATAATGATGAATATATCTATTTAAAAGAATGCTTATATTTAAAGACAATTGTTTTAAAGGATGCCTATAATTAGACGCAAAAGAGAATACGTTTTTTTAGCATTTGAGTCTCTCTATCATAAGAGTTGAACATGAATGTAAGTTCATAGGAAGGACTAAAACGAAAGCAATTAAGCAAAAATATTAACAAGTCTAAAAAAATGACAATTGTGAAACACAAAAAAAATTATATTGGATTGGTTTGAAACCAAAAATAAAAGTTCAAACACAACTATATAGGACCAGAAAACATATTAAAGTCGTGATTTTATCTAACTTAGGAAAATAAATAAAGAGATAACGTGTCAAACAGTCTTTTTATTTTATTGACAAAAAAGGTAGTGTATCAATAATATTATGAAGACAAATGCTAGTTAATGGCCAAAGAATACAGTTAAAGAAATAAAAATAGAATCAATTGGATTGAGTCTAGAAAAATAGCTAAATTTTTATAATACGAGGAATCAATGTTTAAATCTCAATTAAAAAAATATTTACATCTAATGTCTAATAGATCTTGAATATGATTATTTTCATATATGAAACTTATGAAAATGTAGAATATATATAGTAAAACAAATTTATTGGTATAATGAGCGGGGATCTATTGACTCTAGAGCTATGAAGCCCCAATACTTTAAAATAGATGATGTATCGTATTCCCTGCGTATTCTGCACCGATACCTGTCCGATACTTCCCGATACGTATCAGGAAGTATCCGAAGATTAAATCTTATTTTTAAAAAAAATAATTATTCGATACTTCTCGATACGTATTAGGAGACGTATCAGGAGAGTATCCGTTAGTTATCCTGCACTTATACATGCCCCGATATTTCCCAATTAATGTTAACTAAAATAACTTAACTCTTGAGTATTGATGTGTTCTTTTTTGGATATAGTGCTTCTTTTTTGGATCGATAAAGTATAGCACTAACGGATATAGTATAACACTGATGATGCTCTTTTTGGGATATATTGTGTATGTAATTGACTAATCATCACTCTCGTTGATGTGTTACGAGCCTATGACTGATTTCTTTTGTTTGTTAATATATTTGCATATTAAATAAAATGGTTATAATTATATTGTACATTTAATTATATATATTTTTTTATTAACGTATCTCAGCCGTATCGTATCTTGATTTTTGAAATTTTTCCGTATCAATGCAGTATCGTATCCGTATCGTATCTCGTATCCAGCTAGAGGTAGGTAACTCTTTCGTAACTCTTTATAGACATTATATTTCTCATCAAATTGTTAAAGTTTCATAAAATTTAAAAATATATATGACACTTTATCAAGTAGGTTCAATTCATAGTATAATATTTTATAATATTGTTTTAAATTGCATGTAACATACTGTATAATTTTTCTGTATACATGTTCGTTAACTGAATATAAAAATTTTGGTCGGTTGGATTCATGAAATTTAATATCTACAAAGGGTTTGTGAATCAGAGTAACTCTAACAGAAGTTACTTTAGCAGGTGTCGATACTTTTCAAGAGATTATGGCTCTTCTTAAGCTCATGCTTGGAATATTACAATTTATGAGTGTTAATTTACTAGCAAACAAGTGTCACCTCTTCTTCCTTCGAAGGAGCCATAGTGGATAGCTCGGTTTTTATTTTTGTTACTTGGTTTATATATTCTTGATGATATTATAGAGATGTATGCTTATCTGTTTTGGTTTGTTAAGATACTAATACTATCCATTGGTATTAAAAATAAGGAAATCCTAACCAATGTCCTTGAAACACTCGTTCAAAAGATTAACATCGAAATTTTGCATTAGAAATTGATGAAAAGTAAAATGTTCAACTTTATTTTATTTTTTTGAGAAATGAATGTTCAACTTTGTGAAAGTCAAAAGATTGTTATTTTTAATTAAAAATATTTATATTTTTGACATCCTTAACTAGTGCCTCCGGGTACTAGTTAGCATAACCCTTAAAAATATTATGTGATTTATAATTAAAGAAAATTCTTAACTCTTTATTTTCTTATTTGAATAAATTTAATGAAAGACCTCAACAACATCTATTATAAAAACCATATTTTTGTATGTAATTAATCAGGTGTCACATGTGTACAGAAAAACGGGTGTCCGTGAAACATGAAATGATATTGTAGAAACATTTTGTAATAATATTTGAACGATTTTCTCTCTCATACACACGTATTGTAAGAAGTTTATCATAAAAATGGTTTTGTAACTCAATATTTTAATATGTATTATAAGACTAGTTTTGTTTTCTTCATATTCTTGAGTTAGGGATGGCAATTAGACCCAAATCCAATGGGCACCCGCAAAAAATACACTCAATCGGCAGGTAAATACCCGCATATTTGGGTATGGGCTCGGGCTTAGGTAATTACCTGCAAATTTGAACGGGTATGGGCGCGGGTACGGGCACTCTAGTGCCCAGCCCACCCCATGCCCGCACATTATAAACACTATAATTATAATTTTATGTAATAATAAAATTAGTTAA
>Ga0315915_1007186_pt1 | contig 13401 bp, 9 predicted proteins | sample MpolbnodulesMG_FD_207738 | JGI IMG/M metagenome (GOLD analysis project Ga0315915, IMG submission 207738) | Medicago polymorpha root nodule microbial communities from Los Angeles, California, United States - branched nodules | ecosystem: Host-associated > Plants > Roots > Nodule | place: USA... | reverse complement strand
GAAGGAAATGTACAAGCCACTGTACAATATCAAATGTTTCAATTGCATGATTTCTTAACAGAATTTCAATGTTGAGTGATGAAACCAATGCACAAGAAAATGTCCACCATATAGAGATTAATATTCTAATCCATTTGACTCTTTGAACAATCAAAGAAACAGCAAAAGAAATCCAAATCAATCCTTTGATAATGCAACTCAGTTTCTCAGAGCTATCAATTTTAGCTATGAGATTCCACAATCCAATACTGAAAAATGCAATGCTAATAGCACCACAGCAAATTGAGACAATAATGAAAATCCAGCTTTTTCTGTGGCTTCCATTTGTAGAACTTTTTCTGATTAAAGTGATAATCAAAGATGTGTAATAGACACATACAAAGAGTATATTGATAGTGTCTATTAAGCTCCTTTGAGAACATAAAGAATTGAAATCAAAATTCTTCAAACAAATCCATGAAATTTCACCTGCATATATATAATCCATTAAAGCTAAGAGAAACAGTTAATCAATGTTCTAAGGTTAAATAAATGCACACAAGAAAACAATGATTGCTCAACAACATTAAAGCGTCTGCTTACTTATCAGCGAATATTAGTCTACGAAATGACTAAAGTAATACATAAATCAATTGGTGCAAATTAAAAAAGCATGAATCTGTTATATAATGAAAGTTACCTATTGTGTTATGAAAGTAAGCCATTTTTGGAGCTTGAATTTGAATGGTTTTTGTTCCTCACATCAGCAGCAGGACAGACTCTGAGAAGTGATTATTTCCAAGAGTAGTGACCATTCTCCTGCTGTTTGTTACGTGTTTATAATAGTAATTTATTATGAGTTTATACCGAGAGTGTAAATAAGTTTTATACCCACTACTTAAATGATGAGATATATGGTCACAAACACAAATATTTTGGATTTGAGCACAACCACAAATGATTAAAATTATAAAAGTAAAGATAATTATTATCTTGAGACATTGGAATGTGGGCTGTATAGTTTTTTTTTTTAATTTTAAAATTAAATAAAATAATAATATTTAAAAAGTTAAATTATTTTCTCTTCTAATTTTTCTCATCTTGAGTATGTCTAAATCCAAAATGAATTTAATTAATTGAACACATCATTGAATACGTGTAAAAATAATTGTATATTGAGTATATTAATTAAACTCATCCAAAATATTTATGTTTGAGATCATACAAAACTTTTGGAGTTTAATAATTATGCACTCTCCGTGTAATTTTTTATTTATTTACAATTAAATACATGAATTTATTTTATAATTTGAGTATAACATGAATTTACAAAGTTTAAAACTAGTTTGTTTTTATTATTCATATATATATTTTTATCTATTTTAAGTTCAATTTTTTGGTAAAGTTCACTACGAGACAAGCTAGTGAATCTAACTCCAAAGACCTGGTCTAGTGGTAAAAAGACAGGTCTTGGATTTGAGAGATCTCGGGTTCGAGCTTAGCTAGTGCCTTTGGATGGAGGTAAATGTAAGTACTTTTGTAAGTGCTTTTTGAGCTCGAAGATTTTCCCTGCCTTGGACTGAGGCACCATCCCCTCACCCTAAATTCTCAGTAACCTAGTGAATGTAGTGTCTCATTAGCTAGCTCAAGGGGCTGTATATACGGTTGATGTTCATGATTTTGATGTTATCTTTGATTGTATTCAACAAACCATGGTTAATGATATGACATAAGTTTGTTTTACTAAAATAAAAAATTAAATCCAGTACATAGAAATGCTTAACACGATTAATTTAATAAATTAAAGGGTCTCGTGTTCGATTATCTCCAGTGTCAATTTTGGTGAGTTAGTTTGAAATATTTTTCTCCTTCGTCCAAATTTGATCCTCCAACTATTTTAAAAAGTGCTCTAACATACATACTTACAAATTGTCTCACAATGAGATCCTAACGTTCTCGGCGAAAGTTGAAGCCATGCCCATAAAATGGATGAGTCAACGTCCTACCAATTATATCAACCTCCATCGGCTCAGATTTTTTTTTTCTTTCAAATAATACCGCTATTTAACTTGATAACACTTCTTTGTTGATGTACATTTTTTTTTTGGCTTTCGCACCGGTTTCCGACCCACCTTTGGTGGGCGACTAATCCGGCTCGTACGTAGAGGCATGCGTATTGGCCAAGCGTTGTTCCTCCTAGGAATCGAACCCGGTATTTCTCGAATACATCCTTGGAAGGAGCTCCTTGCCACTGGAGCCCAAGCAACTTAGTTTGTTGATGTACATTTTTACTGACTTTGAAGTGTCTTCGTCACTTATACACCTCCTCATGAAGAATTTAGAGAAGATTTCTCATTCTCATCATCTTTAGGACAATAAAACCCATCATCTTTAGGACAGGAACAAGAACCAATAGAAAATGATATAGATTACAATCAGACAAAACATAGATTTGTGGCCAATGATTGATGGTATTCTTCCATTACAGCACAAGACACTTGAGAAACACGACAGAGTCATGCATGTGTCGATATATTTATATTTGTAAAATGATGATAATAATACGGTGCAATATTAATAATAGGTATATGCAGGAAGGATTGTGTGGATACAATATGCATGCATCACAATGAAGCCAAGTAAATCTGACTCAAATGTGAAAAAGACGTATAGGGAATCTAACAGCTGGTCAGACAAAACCAAAATAGTTAGACAAACAAAGATTTGCCTCTCTACTGTTCCATCGTACTTCACGAATATTGCAGCATCTTTGTTTCCTTCTCTACTATCTTTCATCATTGCATTTCTTATTTTTTTTTAGATTTTCCATTATTGTTATTAAATTACCTTTTAGTATAAGTATTAAAAGTTCACCCGTCTCATATATTTAGTGACTTAATTTGACTATTTGTAATATTCACATAATGTACTTTAATTATGTTTGCTATTAATATATAGTCTCGATAAATATTTTTAAAACAACATTTTATTTTTATAATTTTTACTAATAGATAATTAGAGATATTAAAGATTAAAATTGTATATTAATATTGACATTTTTACAACATATTAATCTTTAATTAAAGGGCCAAACCCATACTAAGAGACCAAAGGAGTAACTGTAGACCCAGATTTTAAAAAAAAGTGACACAAAAGAATATTTATTGTATTTAAATAATTTATTAAAAAGTGAAATAGAATTATCACGTTTTGTCACATAAACATCAATGAAGAACTCATGAACCAAGAGAGAATGAAACTCTTTGATTTATTGACAAACTGAAATGAATGATATTAGTAACAATAGTTTTAACCTTTTATAAACACAATGATTTGGTATTCAGGGTTTAACATAAAACTAACTCATAGTAACTAAGTAACTAACATCTTAATCTATTCTTAATGAATCTAATCGGTGGAATACTCAAGTTGTTTTGGAAATAAAAGTCAAGTATTCCAGACATGGATGTTAGAGATAGAAAGAGTTGTTTTGGAAGACCCTGACTATAAAATGGTCTAGTACACCTTGCATGTTGTACAACCAAACAAGAAATGAAAGAAATAGTAGTACATGAGTACACTTTCGCTTCCTTTTATTTCTGTGAGATAAAAACTCAAGTTGCTAGATGTAAGCCGGTGATAACTAGGAATTTTTTTATTTTCTTTTTTAGGTAAAATTTGTAGTTAATAGTTATGTTAGTTTTTTGGGTCAACCCCTGGACCCAGAAAGAGAGAGTATTTGTGTGTATGAGAGAGAGTGTTTGTGTGTGCACGTGCGTGCATGCATGTCTGTGTTCTATTAAATCATTACCAAAATTTTGTATAGTAACAACTTTTTTGTCAACTTTGTACGACCAGACATTTTTCATTTTTATTTGATTTATGACATAAATCTAGGATTATTTAGCTTATAATTTTGCTATATCACTTGTTTTTACCGAAAAATGTCACTATTTTATTGGTAATATATCTTATAATTCATAACGAGATTAAATTCCACGACCTGGAGTTTTTTCTTCCGATTCATGATTTGAATCTCGATCCGATAACCTTATTTACAATAGTGCACAATATTTAACTATTTTTTTAGTTCTCTTATCTAGTGGATAAATATTTTGAAAGTTTAGCGGATAAAATATTTATTAAATATTTATTCAATTATTATTATTATTATTATTTATTATTATTATCCATAAATAAGAAAAACTTGTTGCAAGAATGACAAATAAGTTTAAGTCCATTAGTGGTAAAGTCGGTACAAACGTCGAGCTTAAGAGAGAAAAGAGTCATACTTCTTGAATCTGCAAGAATCCTGAGATCATCATCACTAACCACTATTCTGTGTAAATGCAATGAGTTCAAAAAAGCAAAATGATCCTCCATCTCTTGAACCCATGGAGTGACAAAGCCTCCCCAATCCTTCGGTACAAAGTCATACATTGACGCTCTTGGTTTCCCTTTGAGCTTCAAAGATTGAAGATTAGGAAACCCTTGATCGGGTCTTCTCAGCGTGGTGGAGTAGGACATGGCAATGGTAACATGATCCTCAATCTCTTGAACCCATGGAGTAACAAAGCCTCCCCAATCCTTCGGCACAAAGTCAAACATTGACGCTCTTGGTTTCCCTTTGAGGTTCAAAGATTGGAGATTAGGAAACTGTTGATCGGGTCTTCTCAGCTTGGTGGAGTAGGACATGGCAATGGTAACATGCTTCCGTGTTGTTGAGTCTTTCTCGTACCATTCCTTTACATACCATAGAAGCTGAACCTTTGTCTTCTTGGTGGATATACTGCATGATGCAGTCGAGAAGTTCACCAGAAAGCTGCACATTAATTGCTCAAACACTAGTATTCTCCATAACCGCATGATACTTTTGTGTTGGTGTGTTTTGCTTATATGATAAGAAGATTAGTGGTAAAGGTGGCTTAGATAGTGAAATTTAGAGAGAGGTAAGTTAGATATGACTACGAGGTTGAGGGGCATTCAATATTAAGAAAAATAATGGTCTTTCCCTTTCTCGTTGCTTATAAGATAAGGTAGATTTGTTAGTGCGTCTTGCACTTTGAGGTACATTTGTGTATGTGTCGATTTTCTAAACATACACTAAAACAAGCAGTAAATTTATTTTTATTTTTTTCATTTTTTTAACAACCAAAAAAATAAATTTAATGCTTGTTTTAGTTTTTTTTTTTGACAAATTGTTTTAGTTATTTCTCACAAAGAATGATGTATGTGCAAAATATAATATGATATTCCTATTTATTGTATAGGCATATCATATAATATAAATAGGAGTAGTATCTTCTACATTTATTTGAATATATATTGCCTTGCGCTAGCTTATATATTAAAAATGACTCGTGTAATTCAAACAAATGATTTCACCATATGCAAATTCAGTTTATTTCTCTTTTTGCTTCATATCAAGGAATATGCACACATCATGGTTATCAGTATCTTACGTACATGCGAGTCGTATCTCGATTCAATACTAAAATCAACCCGCTCAATATAAATCTATATTGTGTATGTGAGTGTGTATGAGCGCACGCGCGCACGTGCGTGTATGCGTGTGTTATATTAAATCATTACCTAAATTTTGTGTAGTCAACAACTTTTTTTCCCATGATTGTAACTTAATGATCTTCATACTATTTAGAACCTCCGAAGTTGATCGAAGACGTTCGTCCTGTGCAACCATAAACTGTGACTGACAATTTTGTAGGATCCTTGCAAATGGTACATTGAGAAGTCCACATATAAGAAGAGGGACTAAACCTGGAAGAGCACCAATACCTACAACACCAAAAAGAATAAAAATAGACAAAACAATTTGCAATACCTACAGTTTGTACTTTATAATATGGACAGTAACAAACAACACAAAATCTTCATATTTATGTTAAACAGTTGAATTTGAAGTTACCCTTTACGATGATGATGTTGAAGTTTTGCTTTTGAGTTAAAAATAGGTGCAGAGGATGAAGCTATAAACATCCTTCACAATCTTCAATCATCAGAAAAATGTTTGAACATTCCTTAACTTCAAAAATAGAAAATTTTTAGACTCTTCAATGAGATTTTTCTAAACGGGTAACTACAATTCAAGAACATGCACAGTTTTATGTTGAAATCTATGTCAAAAGTTGTTGATCCATCGAAACTACAGAATATAGAAACAGTTTTTCGTCAAATTAGTTCAACTTCTAAAGGATCAAATTTAAACAAAAAAAATCAAAAGCAACACTACAAAAGTTAATTCAACTTGTGGAGTTTGGGATAAAAAGAGCAGTGGAATCAGGTTGTGTTTCTGTTTTAACCAAACTTCTTCTTCATTGGAAAGGAAGAAAGCCACGCGAGATGATTTTGTTGGTTTTGGAGATGTTATGTCGATGTGCTGATGGAAGATTTAAACTTTTATGACATGGTTGTGGTTTAGCTATAGTTTTAAAGAAGATTATGAGGGTTTCAATGTAATGGTTTGAAATACTCCGAATGTGAGATCCAAGTACCAATAGAGTTGTTAATTTCAATAGTTGACCTAGAGTCACAAGTCTCATACTCCATAAGTTTCTGGTTTAACGGATTTATTTGCTCGGGATCAGAACAGAAATACATGTTTATAATCACATCTTCGTACAAAGCTTTGCACAAATAAATTTCTGGATCAGTTAGTCCCCATGGTTCAATTTCACACATGTCAAACATATTTGAAAAATCATAGCAAGTAATTAAGGAACTTCGGCAAAATGGTTTCTGAATTCACAGTAATTGATATCACCATCATAGTCCATGATAGAAATGAATGTCTTATTACCAGCAAAAGTATATGAAATGTGCATGTGATACTTAGTTTGAATGCCATATTTGGAATTCCAAACTTAGAAAACCTATTACCAATGACAAGCTCTCCAGGTGCACATGCAGTCGGTCTGCAACTCTATTTTCCCAATGTACACAAGTACTAAAAAAATGGAATGTAGTGTTGGGGCAGTGATTCACTCACAACAAAGGATAATGGCACAATAAAGGAGAAGAATGGTCATAATCGAAAAATGCAACAATACTAGTAGATTCTGCAGCAAAAATCAGTTTGCTATGCCAATCTAAATCTAGACATTTTCTGATGAGTTGAGGTATGCTACTAGAAATTTCAGTGAATATTAATCATGCATACTCATGAAATAACCAAAGCCAATGAAATAACCATTTGACCTGGGTCTCCATTTAGCTTGTTCCAGAACCATGTTGAATTGTTTTTCAAAAAGTACAATTTCTTCAGAGAGTCTTTCATCAAATTCATACTCTTCCTGAGAATTCTTAGTGTCATCGTTTGAGACAAAAGCTATTATTTTCTCTTTCTTTTCTTCCCTGTTATTGATCATAATTTCAAAATTCTGAAGAGATCCAATTAGTTCATTAATCTTCATATTAGGGATATCCTGAGCTTCTTCTATAGCAATGACTTTCATGTCAAATCTTTTGGGTAAAGATCCGAGAATCTTTCTCACAAGTTTTTCATCAGGAATTTTCACTCCAAGAGACTCAAAAAAGTTTGCAATATCAAGAATATTCAAGTGATAGTCCTGAATGCTCCCATCTTCCATCATTTTCAGATTCTCAAGTTTAGTAGTAAGAAGTTGGATTTTAGCACTTTTTACCTTGATAGTACTTTCATGTGCAGTTTTGAGAATCTCCCAAGCATCCTTAGCCACAGTACATTGTTTAATCAGTCTGAACATGTTCTTGTCTACACTATTAAACAATGCATTCAATACTTTGGAATTTCCAAGAGGCAGTTCATCTTCAGCAGCAGTCCATTCTTCTCCTGGTTTCAAGACATCTGTTCTGTTACCATCTGCATCAAGTGCCACAGGATGTTCCCAACCTTTCAGAACTGCCTTCCAGGTTTTGCTGTCAATAGATTTGAGAAAGGCACTCATGCGAGACTTCCGGTAGTCATAGTTAGAGCCATCCAATAGAGGGGGTCTGTTTACAAATCCACCTTCCTTGTCCATAGTGCTAGAATGAAACTTCCCTGGAGCTCACCCTAAAACAGGCAGGGTGCCTGCTCTGATGCCAATTGAAATTCTAACACACTTGTTTTAATATGTTTTGTACGATGTTTTAACGTTTGCAATGTCCCATTCAATGTTCCAACATCATAAAGTAAATAGAAATAAAAACAAGAAAGTAAATGAAAAACATGAACAAGAATATTTATTAATGTATATAGGAAATATTTTAGAACTCATGATAGTTGTGACAATCTAATGAGTGCATATTATAACTTGGAAAAGATTCAAAGTTACCTTTTGTGTTATCACTCTCAAAGTAAGTCATTTTTGGAGCTTGAAATTGAGTGGCTTGTGCTTCTTCGCTAGCAGAATTGAATGAGTTGTGAACATGGAAGGATCTAAGGCTTATTAATAGGGGACAGTTGCACTGATATTTTAAATTTTTGTGCCCCCTTAAATTAAATTAAGAGAAATGATATTTGAACATCCATTTTGTGACAACTTTCTTTTTTATATTCACATTATTTTTTACTTTATCTCTCTATTGTTTTGGTTTTTGTGCAAATATCTACTTTTTCTTTGTAAATTGTGTTTGTACCAAAAGTTGTCAAACAAATGGTTGTTCAAATAACACTTCTCTAAATTAATGTCTTTACTCCATTGAATTAAATACTCCATCCGTCTCAAATTGTATGACATTTTGGGCATTTCACACATATTAAGAAATACAATTAATATTGTGTGGAAAAGAGATATTATGAGTTGTTTTACAAAATTGTCCTTAATAAATAACATAGAAAAGATAAATGAATGAATTGAAAAAAAAAAGAGTAATAAATAGTTAAGGTTATAATAGGAAAGTAACATTAATATTGCATTGGTATTGTAAAGCGACATATAATTTGGGACAAATTTTTTCCCCTAATGCAACATACAATTTGGGATGGAGGGAGTACAATACAAGATCACCACAGAAGATTCTACCTATTTTTTTTAGGGTTAATACGTTTTTACCCCCTGTAATTTGGGTGAGTTACAGTTTACCCCCTATAAAAAAAAAGTTTAGGTTCCAACCCTATAATATGAAGATTCTCCACAAAACACCCCTGTAATATAAAGATTCTCCACAAAACACCCCTGACCCCATCCAGACGCTGACGTGGCATGCCACTATTTAATTATTTTAATTTTTATTTTTTTGAGAACTTGACATGTGTGTAATGGACACTGACGTGACATGTCACTGTGTAATTGTTTTAATTTTTATTTTTTTAAAATCTGACATGTGTGTAATGGTTCAATTTTTTTTTTAAAAAGATAAAAAAAAAATCTGACAATTAATTTTCAAAAATTAAACAATAAGAAAAAAAATCAATTTTTTTTAAAACGAAAAAAATAGGATTTTTTTTCAAAAAATAAAAAAAATTAATATTTTTTTACCAAAACATTCAAAAATTAGCTTATATTATTTTTTTCGAATATTTTTAAAATTTAATTTAATTTTGATTTTTTTTTTAATTTTTTTCAAAAGTTTCAAAATATAGAAAGTTTAGGAAATTTTTTATATAATTTTTTGGGAAATATTGTTTATATAATCTATACTATATATATAAAGAAAACAATCCCTTTCAACTCTTTTGGATTGACTGTTTCTTTTTAAAAATGTCCTCAATTTCCAATACAAATAACACATGTAACAAATAGATAAGAATAAATTTAAATATTAAAAAAATTTCTAGATTTTTTGTTATCCTCAATTTTTAAATATTAAAAAATATTCTCAAATTTGTAACACATCGTAAAAAAAATTTGGAATAAAATTTTCAAAAAAAAATCTGTCTTTTCCTAAATTTTTAAATAAATTGTATCCAGATTTTTAAAAATAAAAATATTTTCCAGATTTTTTTTATTGAGAAAAGTTAAAAAACTTCTTTTTCGAAAAATTTATTGAGAAAATTAATTTTCAAAAATAATTTGAATTTTTTTTTATTCGAAATAAAAATTTTGAAATATATATTTCAAAATTTTTGAAAATAATTTAAAAAAATTTTGAAATAGATATTTTTTGTAAATTATAAATTTTGGAATTTTGAAAAAATATATATTTCAAAATTTTGGAAAATATTTTTCGTAATAAAAAAAACCTGAATTTTTTCTAATTTTTACTATTTTTTAAAAAAAAGGCACAAATGTCATGTGTACCTTTTAAAAAAATGAAAAACAAAATTAATTATACAGTCAGCACGCCACATAATCAAATATGCACAATCAGCGTGCCACTCAGCTCGCCATGTCAGCAATTCTGCACAGTCACATGGGTCAGGGGCTAAAATCAAAGAATCTTATTTTACATGGTTGGAATTTAATTTTTTTTTTTACGGGGGTAAACCAGAACTCGTCCAAACTACGGGGGTAAAAACGTATTAACCTTTTTTATGAAAAAAAGTTCCTATTTTTATCAAATAAATAATCACGTGGGATAATATTTTGAATTGTTGGTCAATTCTTGTACTTTTCTTCATGTCAATATATATATTTTCAACCACTCTTCTTTTTATAGTACTAGTTTTTGTAGCAGTTGTCTTGCTATTAATATTATATCGTTTTCTGGGGACTACGTAGTACATATGATGCAGTTTTTTCGTAACAAGTTACCTTGCTGCTGCCTTTTGAACCGTGACATTTTTATGATTATGTTTAGGAAAATATATCAGCTATCTCTATCCTTAAATATAATTTTAGAAAAAAATTATCTCTCATTATAAATATAAGCATTGGTTTGACAAAAATTTCACCTCTACGCTCATTTTCAAATTGTTAAGTATATTCATTACTTTTTTTTCTCCATATAAACCTTTAATTGATACAACTAAGTATATTTTTTTAGTTAAAAAGATTCAGAGGGTTTCAAGTTTCAACTATGGCTAATGATAGGTGTCAAACTTTATCTGTGTTAATTCTGATGTTTCACATAATCACTAGTCTGATCTATTTCGAATTGTCCACATGAAAAGAACCTACACACATGGTTCTACCGTGTTATATAATGGATAATCTCTAATTTTTAATTGTTCAATCTAATGCATACAAATTGGTTTTCATAACATTGTTCTTAACAAATTGATTATTATTTGAAGCTCAAAATTAAAAAGAATCTTAACACTAATGAGAGTGATGGGCAATTATCTTATGCAGCAAGTTAATACTGATTGAATTTGCTCAGAAGCATCTTCACAGTACCTGCTTCAGATTTAATACATTTATTATAGATAGATTAGGGAGAACAACTAAATTTAAGTATGTACATATATAAAAAATTCAAGAAATCAATTTTTCCCTTTATTCTTCTGGAATCATAACTACTGGGGTGTGAACTATATTCCTTCAATTTATTGATAATTCTGGAAGGAATTCTTCTTGCAACTGGACCAATATTCAGCTACCAACTTAGAGAATGATGAGTTGGTATCCATCAGCTTTGAAGGCTCATCATATTCCACCAGTTTCCCTTTAATTATGACCAGCCAAAAATTATGACGCAAAAATAGAAATCAAAAAGTAGAGAATAATAAGGAATTAACATACCATAGGATAAAACCATGACCATGTCACTGTCTATGACAGTTGGAACTCTGTGAGCAACAGTTATAACTGTGCATTCTGCAAATTCTTGTCTAATTACTCTTTGAAGAATTGCATCTGTAGCCGAGTCAATAGAAGCAGTAGCTTCATCCAAAACTAGAATTCTATTTCTTTTCAGCAGGACTCTTCCAAGACAAAACAATTGCCTTTGTCCCAAGCTCCAATTTCCACCTTCATCACTCACTGCAAAACTTATCAGAATTAGACTTTCATAACATATTTATTCGTTGCAAAATCATATATTGAACCATAGAAATGAGAAGCTGTAGCTTCAATGATTATATAGTTTCCTTAATGTTGAAAGACTTGCCAGAAGAGTCTAAGAGACTTGGTAGCTCGCTGATTGTTTCCTTAAGCTGGCATTTTTCTACAGCCTAAATATACAAATCAAATTTTATTTTATTGAATGGCTCATGTAAAATTCAACTGCAATTCAAGTTAGTTCATTCACCTTCCATATTTCATCATCTGAGTACAGGCCTAGAGGGTCCAGGTTTGTCCTAATGCTGCCCTTGAAAAGAGTTGGTTCTTGAGGAATGATGCTTAGCTTTGTTCTCAAATCCTTCAATCCGATTGAGCATATGTTAACCCCATCTATAAGAATATCACCTCTTGAAGGCTCAACTAAGCGAAACAAAGCACTTATAAGTGTGCTTTTTCCGCTTCCAGTCCTTCCAACAACTCCTACCCTACTTCCTTCTTTAAAAGTACAAGTGATTCCCTTAAGTACTAATGGAGCATTAGGACGATATCTAATCTGAAACCAATGTAAAAAACAGCCATCAGAGGAGAATTTTTCTGTTCAATTCAGAAATATAAAGGAGAAAACTGAAAGTAGAGGTGAAAAAAAGACATGGTGTAGTATTATAGGAAATTTCAAGTTGATATCAGAGGTTATACTAGATTCGCCATTGGGATGGATTCCCAAATACTAGGACATGGATGCAACATTACCTCTAAGCCTTGAAGATCAATCTTTCCCTTGGAAGGCCATGAAGATGGCGGCCGGTTATTATCCACAATGGCAGGCGGTTCAGCTGGTATGTGAATGAATTGGTTGATTCTTTCAACAGAGATAATATAGTTTGATAAGTTGGAAAACCATCTGCTCCAATATATTTGGGCTCCGGTCAAGGTAAGAGCATAAGAAAGAGACAGTCCCACAAGGCCTGCACAAAAATGGGGAGTTGCCAAGAGTTATTAGCTTGAACAAAATCTTGTCATGGTAAATGGTAATAGACTTATTATATCATAGGTTTAAATATGTTATTGTTTATGCGAATATGAAATTTTTGCTTTTAGTCTCTGAATTTTTTTTTGATGTCCCTGCAAATATTTCATTTTTTGTTTTGTATTTGGTCCTTGTTTTATTTTAGACCCTGAAATATTTGCTTATGTTAGAATTGATCCATGTAAATATGCAGGACATTTGATTTTTTCCCTTCAATATGATCTACATAGGAACTAAAATGAATATTACACTTATTAGTTACAAGGGCCAATTTCAGTAGGAACAAATTTTGCAGGGAATAAAACAAAACAAGGACTTAAAGGAAAATGTGATATCTTTGTAAGCACTAAAAATGAAAAAAAAAATAACAGGAACAAAAAACAAAATTTGATATATTTGCAGGAACCAAAAATATATTTAAACCTATGTTAAATTATTACCAGGGGATACATATCCCTGAGGAAGTAGAATAAGCAAAAGAGCTGCAGTGATGACAGTCAAGTTTTGAAGTGCTTCAATCCTTAAAACCAC
>Ga0315915_1007185_pt1 | contig 13402 bp, 7 predicted proteins | sample MpolbnodulesMG_FD_207738 | JGI IMG/M metagenome (GOLD analysis project Ga0315915, IMG submission 207738) | Medicago polymorpha root nodule microbial communities from Los Angeles, California, United States - branched nodules | ecosystem: Host-associated > Plants > Roots > Nodule | place: USA... | reverse complement strand
CTAAAGTAGTTAACTGTAGTTTCAGAAGCGGTAGTTAACTATCGTTGTCACCAACTACATTTAACTACCAATCATTAGATAAATACAATCTACAACATTTAAATGCACAACCAAGACGCAAAACGACATGTCTAAACACCTATACCTCAAATACCATTCAACAAGCAATACACAAATTCAACAACAATTATCGCTCATAATCAACAACAAAATATTATCATTCATAATTCAATAACATTGCACCAATCCGACATTACGTTAACAATACACAAACGATTGAAATTCAAAAACAATCTAACATTACGAAAATTGACAATTTATTACACATCACTACATCAAATAACTTAAGACTCTGTAACATAACACCAAAACTCTACTAACAATTTGGGCACTTGTAGTTGGAACGAACCCAAAGATAGACCTTATTATATTCAATCATCCAGAAAAAACAAGGATGTTACATCGCCATCATCTAGAAGCATCTCAGGACGATAAATAGTATTCATGTTGTCGTTATCGACCCCTAGATCTATGCAAAGTACTTGCACACCAACATGACGTGTTATTTGATTTTCACCAAGACGAACAAAGTATTTGTTAAATTATGTCCTCAACTCATCAAACTTGTACGTTTGGTAAAAAAAAATCTTAATCATCCGCTTGAAAGCTTTCATATGAGACATGAGCTTCAATTTTTCCATTTTGAGAGATGACTAACTTGACAGAAGTATATATAAGAGCAAATATCAAAATAAATAAAATAAACCAAACGATGAAATGAATTGTAGAATAACCAGAGACATATATTTATATAAAAGTCGGGGAAATATTATCACATAAATTGTCGGTGCTTTGTCCACCACATAAAACATAAAAGATATATATATTTATATAATGTTACTGATATATTGACCACAAAAAATATGACAGAAAAATGCAACAATGTAAACGAGTTAAAAGATGCAATACCTTTTTTTGATGTCAAATGAGTGTTGATTCTAACAATCCTTTTTTCAACAATTTGAGATAAAGATCTTGAAGAATAAAAAATTGAACTTTTTGGATTATGGATGGGATATAGGGAAGAAATTTGGTGAGTAAATAGTGTAGGTGTTTACTGGTGTTTTTGGTAAACAAGAGGACTAATGTTGATTATTACAAGCATGATCAAACCAGAAATCATAGGACATGTTGTGCAATTTTTTCCAAAAAATACATGAATGTTCATCATATTCATAGGTTGCTATATGGACAAGATTAATAAAACGGTTTTTTGTGTGAAGGTAATGTCTTTCGACAAAATGCAGTAAAGAAAAATGCAAGTAAAAAGACTTAAAAGTTTAAATGCAGAAACTTAAAGAAATGTAAATTGCAGTGCATTTAAATGTAAAGGTGGTTCGATAAATCAAGTTACATACATTATGTGACTCTTTTCTCTAGACGCTGGTACTTCGAGTGCTAGAACTCTATAAATGATTTGTGACCAATTTTTCATATGAAAAACTATTATTTATACATAGAAGAATTAACTGCAAAGACTAAACTGCTAAGCACTGCACTTCCTCGACCAAAAATTGCATGTCTCCCACGTCCTGGACATTTGAATCCAACCTCTTCACTAAATCAACTGCATGTCGAATCGTGGCTTCTGTCGAACGATCTTAGTGTCAGTCGAATCCAGCAACCTCTAATCGTTGACTTAGATAATTTTGCATCTTTGTCCTTTCTTTTACCTGTCAAATAACATCAGATAAAAATACAGGCTAACAATAGGTGGAAGAAAGTTGTCTGGAAAATGTAACATGTATAAAATGGCAAATAATTGTCGTAAACAACAAGCGTCGAGCAGTAGTTAACTGTCGTTGAGTGCAAAATGGTAATTTTGGGGTGTTTGAGAGCAAACCGCCACCTAAAGAGTTCCACAATACTTTGTGAGATTTTTCATCCGGAACTTTTCCATATGGGCTTCTTTTGACCCTTTAGATTTTTCTAAGAATATTACTTTTTTCACCCTATTAATTTTTTGCGTGCCCTATTCAAATTTTGAAATCTAAAATATTTCAACGTGTTTAAGTTTTTATGAGGTATTTATGCCGTTCAAATTCTATAATCTAAACTGCATAGGGCGAGAAATCAATAAGATGGAAAAAGAAGGAGTCTTTTCTGCTTGTTGACACATGCTAAGCTATTATTATTATTTGCAATGCAATTCTTTTATTGTAAATGTTAGTAATTAGTGTGTTCGATTATTGAGAGAAATTGAACACATAATCTTGCTTTCGGTTTTCACTTCATGTTTTATAATTCTTGTCCAGCTCTAATTAGTCACTTCTCATTAGTTGTCCTTTTGTTTTTTCTTTTACTCTTTTAATTATCTTTCTAATGCTCCTACTTGCATACCTTGTCAAAAAATATTAATTATCTATGTAACTTTTGCATATGGCGAGAGAATTTTTTTTTTCTAAAAGTAAATTTAAAATATGCCATTTGCGAACTACTATGTTACAAATCCAATTAAATCTTCAATAAGTCATTTCATCCTGCACATTGTGTATTGTAGTATCTTTCGCTGTGAATAGTTGGAGATGGCAGGTTCAGTGCAACCTGTGTATGAGCACCACTATGTTTTGGGTTTATTTTAGTCAATATTTGTTTAATAATTTAGTTGGCATGTGTTACTAAATGATTTTGTTTTAATTTGCATATTTGCATCAGTGGCTCTTCTGAAAGGGACTTGAGTGAAAGCTCTAGTATTAAGTATATGCAACTTTCTTATCTTTTGCTTTTCTAAATATGCACATTTTGTATATGTCATGTCATGCCTCTACTGTTTTATAATTTTTTGTGAATTACAGTGACTTTAGTGTGGTTTCTGGATATATGATTTTTGGTGTAGGTTAATCAACACAACATGTTACTAACAAACAATGGTTGATCTAAGTAGTTTGGCTTGGGTAACCAAACTACTGGTAAGTCAGACCAACTATTTTCTCAAGTAACACTTGAACTGTTCCCGAGCGTATGCGTAGCTCAAGTGATTGAAGTATTTCTCAGTCTGTCCCTGGGCGTGGCTCAAGACTCAAGTGGTTGAGCTATGACTCGAATGGATTTGACAATAATGTCGAGGATTCAAATCCCGACTATTAATATAAAGTTGCAACATGGATGCTTTTTCCTTCCATTAAGCCTCAATTTATAGTTTAGAGTACATAACAACAGACATAAGCTATAAGTTCATTCTTATTGTATTCTTTTAAGTGATTTTCATATACAATCACAATAAAAAGGGGGGAAATTAGGCATAACAACCTCTATACAAATAATACCATAGCTCTTATACATATATAGGCTTAATATCCAATCTTCCTCCACCATATTCATTGTCATATCTTAGGACCCTTCTCTACAGGTCCACAATCTTCATTTTCTATTTTCTTCATAACTTATGTTCTTGTATTCTCTTTAATTTTCTTCCATTTTATGCCGGTATAGCTTTGAAAATATCATTGAAACTATTCTGATCAGCAAAAATATCCAAAAGAGACAGTGCCTGAAAGAAAAATTAAGACACAGTTTAATTCAGAGATTTAAAGAAAAAACTATATGAAAGATCAATATTGTGGAAGTTGATGATGAAATTATACCTCAGACACACTCAGTTCAAGACGAAACTTAGGACCGTCATAGTGATGAAGAATTGGTCTAAAGGAATCCTCCTCTAATGGCTCACAAACTTTTCTAGTGATCACTTGTACCTGCAAACATCAAGCGTCCGAATTCATTAGCTTTAGACAAACAGTTTAATTAAGCACTTATGGAAGTAAATTGAACAACTTATGGACATGTCATAAGTTATTTCCAGGAAGTTCTGTCAAACAGTCGCATAAGCATTTATGCCGGTAGATAAACTCAAATAATTCGATCGAATAGAATGATAATAATTGGATTGGAGATTATACCTGAGCAGGGAAACGAGATTCGCCGGGGCACTTCTTATCCTCCCAAGCTGTTGGATCAATATTACTTCCACCAAAACTTGCAGCCTAAACAAACACCATCAAATATTAATATTATTACCCTTGAAGATTGATTCCAAATATGCACAAACAAACATGATACATACCTCGAAAATACCATGTAGTTGGTGGGTGGAATAGTTGTACAGAAAAAGGGGTAACCCTGGAGTTATTGTTCTAACTGAATCTCTGTATCTTGGAGGCAGACCTACAATATTTACCAAGAAAACCAATAATTTAGAGACCAAATTACACAATTAAATTTCATAGGAAGGGACAAAATACTGAAAAATTTAAGCTTCTTCCTCTAATAATCAACATAAACACCATAGACTATTGATGATGATTCAGTTAACTTTTTTTGGAAGATCTCAGTTTCATAGTCACATGTATCTTATTAAAAACAAGAATACCTATTGTATAAAATTCCCAATCCCTATAGCTAAGAAGCACATATGTAAAAAATGAAAAATTATTAAAGCAATAACAATGATCTCATAGATAAATAAAACATACCAAAGATCTGTCTTTTGAGGTTCTCAGCCATGGTATCATTGTTGCAAACAAAGATATAGCCACCAATGGTTTCATTCCTAGGTAAGGACTCAGATGGTGGCAAAGTTTTGAATTTCTTGTCAGCAGAAGTTTTTGCAACATCAGTGTTATCTCCATGCTTCTTGTTGATATTGTTATTGTTGTTGATATTCTTCTTGACACCTTTGTTAGGTAGTTGAAACTCATCACCAACCTTAAAACCTGACTTGTAACCATTAAAATTGATGTTGTTAAGGTTGTTGGTGTTATTGTTAAGGTTGTTAACATAAGGAGATGAATAAATTCCCTTGTTGAATCCAGCAAAAGAAGGGTTATTATTATGTGGCATGGAAAAAAGTGGACCATTGGAATTGTTCATCATCTTCCATCCATCATTGAGATCACTACTTGGTTTTGAGTTGAAATTAGTGAAGGAGTTGTTGATATCAGAATTTTTGACATCAAAGTTTCTTCTTTGATCAGGTCTTTTGGTCATGTTGGTGCTCCAAATTGAATCATTTAGAGATAGATTAGCCAAATTTGATGTTTGATGCCTTAGTTGATCACTAAATTGCCAAAAAGAATGTTCATTGTTGTTGTTGTTGATGTCCATGCTTGATTCTTCTTTCAAATGATTTTTCACTAGTTGGAAAATTCTGAAAAATAGTATAAGCTTTAACGAAATAAATAAAGTATAGATTTGAGAAGAGATGTTAGATTAAAATGGAGTATATAGAGGACAAGTGTGTTAAATAAAGTCTAAATTGAAGGGAATGAAGCTTCGTGGAAAGTTAGTAAGGGCAGGTGAAGGGTATTGCGTGTGTAATTGTCAAAGGTTGAAATGGAATTTGTGTCATTAATTTTTGATTTGATGGACGGAATCTTAGAGGAAAAAAAAAGTTATATAACATAAAATTTAATTAAGTTATTTTTATTTGACTAAATCAATTTATTTTCTAGTATTAATTACTCTTCAATTCAATGAATATGAGATGACTAATTTTAATACAATTATATTGACTAAATCAAATTATTTTATTTTATTACTCTTTAATTCAATGAATATTAGATGAATTATTTTAATACAACCATATTTTATACATTTTTGTATTTAATTAAATAATAAATTTAATTTATAATATAATTAAATCGGTACTCTAAAACCATTTTTATACATATGATTTGATTTGGTAATTTTTTGTATTTATATAATTTTTTAAAAATAACCTAAAAACGCGTTAAAAATTTGCATGATTTGATTTTTGTTTTTGGTAATAATTGTGTGATTTGATTTGATAGTTACACTGTAAACTACTTTATTTCAATTTATTTTCATAATGAGATAATATAAAAGATATTCAAAGATATTGTCACTATTTTCCTTAGTTAGGTAGGGATGATTGACTAAGCAAACCGCGTATACAAAAGATGATGCCGACATGCGAAAGTAAAATGGGACCACTTGGGCAATTGGTAATTTCTGGGTTTGATTTTGTGTCCATTTCGAGCTGTAGTCCTAGATTCTAGAAGATGTAGAAGAGTTTAAGTCAAGTCTCAGATTTGGATTTAACGCAGGAACAGTGTCACAAAGTTACGCGTGTTAGTTGCTCGGAGATCGTGTATAATTGATTTTTTATTACGTAATATAAACCGTTCGATCTTTAATTAATGGATGAGACTATGTGATAATTAAACTGCCTGCAATTTGGGTTCATCAAATCCCACTTACCGTGTAGAACCAAACTAATTATCTAATGAATCTAAAGATCGAAACTAAACCAACAAAATTAGTTCGATTATTTTCCATGTTTGGTCTAAATCAAATTAAACCAATCAAATTTAATCTCTCCTGATTTAGGTATCAGTTTTTATTTAGTTCGATTATTTTTCATGTTCGGTCTAAATCAAATTAAACCAATCAAATTTAATCTCTACTGATTTAGGTATAAGTTTTTCATACAAAGAGAATATATAATAAAATCTTAAAGTACTAGACTACTGACTTATAGTAAGTTAGTAGTAAGACATTAGAGTTTCAATATAGTAGGGATTACATAATAATTTATGAAAAATAAGGGTTACCAATATCATAAACTCAATAGTCAATTATCTAACATCTCTCTTCAAACTCACAATGCATTAATAAGAAGCATATAGAGTTTACCAATCAAAAACAAAAATATAAGTACTCAATAATAAATAATATAAACTCAAAACATCTAATATTCTAAAACCCTCTCTAAAGCTAAAGTTTGTTAAACGTTAAATTTGTTACAAATTAAATTAAATTAACCATAAAAATAAGATATTGAACTAAATTATTTAACATCATAACCAATAGAGATGAGCAGTCTAATAGGGAAACCATCATAGAGATGTATCATATCCAAAGAGAAGAGCAATAAGACAGAAGAACCAAAATCACACCAAACCAAATCAAACCAAACAAAAAGTGAAGCGATCAAGTAGAAGGTTATTGTGGTAGTGGTTATTGTTGTAGTACTAATTTGAGTACTATTTTCCTTCTTACCCAACACTTTTTTTTCTCTCCTTCTTGCTCCTTAGTTATTGCAGCATTCTTGTTAATCATGTTGACACACCTCTTGTAAACAATGTCTTTTTTTTACCTAGTTTGACGTCGCCATCTCCAAACTCCAGGCCTTACGCTATGCATAAGCTAGTGATCAAGGAGGGATACATCAAATTCCATTGTGCCAACTGAGCAGTCCTCTTTATCATGCAGTATATCAATACTAATTTTCCCTTGTTGAGGGCCAAGTTGTGAGTAGTAGGTAACACATAGTGTCTTAGAACATGATGCATAACTCTAGCCAAGGCCCAAGGGTTTCAGATCGTTTCTACAAATGGTTTGGAATCTTTAAGGTATCTAGTCATCGCCTTCTTTGTCTACAAATGGTGTGAATACGAGTTTTTGGAATGTGGCTTGGAGAGGAAATATTGCCTTTCGGAATAAGTACCTGAGGTTCTTTTTGTTATCCAACCAAAAGGAGGCAAATGTCGCCGAATTGGGGGAGATTAATTCGAGGGATTGCCATTGGTCGTTTTCTTCGAGACGCCCTCTTTTCGTATGTGTAAATGATTTGTTAAGGGAGTTGTTGGTGGAGTTGGAAGGTTTTAGAGGGACTCTGGAGGAGGATGTTTGGGTTTGGAGGTTAGAAGAGAGCGGTGTCTTTACGGTGAAGTCTATGTATAAGAAGTTGGAGGTTAGAATGCTTGAGGAGATATCGATATTAGAGGCCCAAGGTAAGGTATTTTCAAATATATGGAAAAGTCCGGCACCGTCCAAAGTGGTTGCGTTCTCTTGGAAGCTTTTTCATGATCGAATACCATCTAAAGTGAATCTGGCACATAGGCATGTGCTTCCGCTGGAAGCATCTTTAAATTGTGCTTTGTGTGAGGGGATGACGGAGTCGACAAACCACTTGTTTATTCACTGTGAGTTGGCTTCGGAGGTGTGGCAAGGTTTGTTGACTTGGCTTAATTTCAACTTTGTGCCGCCGACGAATCTTTTTCTTCATTGGGAGTGTTGGAACGGGGCAGTGTCAAATAAGAAGGTTTGTAAAAGGTACCAATTGATTTGGCATCCCGCGATCTAGAGTATTTGGAGGGCGAGAAATGATCGTATCTTTAATGATGCTATTTGTGGGGCAGCGGAGTTAGTGGAGGCGATTAAGGTTTTGTCTTGGAGATGGATGTTGGATCGTTTGAAGGTGTCGGCGTGTTTGTTTTATGAAAGGTGTTGGTGTCCAAAAGAGTGTCTTATGCGTTAATGGGGTTGTTTCAGCTTAGTGGAGGGTGAGGCTGGGGTATGCGGTGTTTTGCTGTTAGTGGTTGGTTTTTTGGTGTTGTTGTTCGGCATATGTTAGCCTCATGTTTTTTCTGCTATGCTGTTGGCCGATTCTTGTTTTTGTGATGACAGTAGTTTTGTTTTCTGCTATGTTGGTAGTTTTGGGTGTCTGCTGGTTTGTTTTGGGGTTTCTGGTCTATTAGTGCCTCTTGTATTTTCTTTTGCTGTTTCGCGAGTTTTAGCGGTGTTTGTTACGCGCGCTCATAGTGAATAAAATTAGCTGATTCTAAAAAAAAAGAATTACACACCAACCCACCAAGCCCGCTGAGAGGTGGGGTAAAGCGGGGTAGAATTCAATCCGTAAACCTTTGTTGGCCATATCTGCCCTAACTTAGATGGATTGATGGTCGATGCTTGCTTTTTTGACTTCCAAAAAGTTCCTGATAACATATGAAAATGATTAAAAAAACCAGTGGTAGTTAACTACCATCGATTTTTTAGTTATAAGACAGCGGTAGTTAACTACCGTTAGAAATACTTTAGACATTTTTGTGTGTTATTAGAAACTTTTGGAAGTCAAAAAAGCAATTTTCTTAATGGTGGTGGGGGGCAAAATGGAACCAAACTAGCCCATTTTGGCACCATTGTGACTAAACAATTTTATATTTTTTGTAAAAAATAATGTTTTCTTTTCAAGCAAAACATAGGGTAATAGACAAAAAAAAATTTTTATCATCTTTAATTAAATCATGAGACAGTTTATTTGTCCAAAATACAAACGGTTTAAAATACAAAAATACCATTTTATTTCCTACTCAAAAAATATTATCTCTCTCCCTCATGGCTCCACTTTCTCTATCCCTCCTCTCTCTCTCTCTCTCTCGTGATCTCTCTTCCATATCTCTCTATCCTCTCTCTCCACACATAAATTTAACCTCTCTCTCCTAACTCCTTTACTTCCCTCCAAATCTCTCTCGTCCCTCTCATCTCTCTTTCTCCCTCTCCCACCTCGTCTCTTTCTCTATATGTCGACGATTTTCTTTTCTCTCTGTATTGTCTCCCTCTCATATGATAGAACATGAACATACATAATTGAGAGAAAGATTAGAATGATCTCCAAAAATTAACATCTTAAATTTGGAACACCAAAAATTATTCTATCTAACTTTCACTTGAAGTAATGTGCTGTAATTTCCAAACAGCATTGCTACCATTGACTAATTGACTAGTGCAATGCAATCAAAACTTCATGTCAGATGTTCACAACAAAGTTGGCTGCACATTTCCTTCTCATTGTCACCTAATTCCAAGATCCTCCAGCTTTCACTTAATAGACTATGACAATGTTCCCATGATGAATTTGCTTGACCAAAGTAAAAGCCTTTTGACCGTCTTTACCTTCACTGCAGTTCCCTGTATAGCAGCTAGATAACTAATTGAGATACACCATTTACCAACTTGAGCTCTCTGAAACATATATATGGAAGAATATGAATCCAATATCACATCTTCCTGCTCAAACATCTTGAACATCTTGGCTGCAGCTTCCATATTGAATTATCTAGTTGTTGAGAAGTCATGTCTCTAACTATTAATTCAATCCAGGCTGAGGCAAACTCACATCATCTGATTGCTTCTTGAGCTGAGCAGAAGTCTGGTTCTCTAATTTTCTGCACCGGGTGATTTCCACTTCACCAATCCCTTTCTCTTGAGAATTGCTATTGGCTTCACTACTTGTACTGTGTTGTTCCAATTTGATTACCTTATCCTCACCAGAATCAAATTTTGCTTTCATTCCCGATAGTGTAATTCACTTGGCAATCTCTATCACACCATCGCCTTCCTCACTTGTAACAACAATAACCGTTTCATCAATTTTTTGATGCACAATTCGATCTAACTCTCTTGATAGTGATAGAACCCCTCTTTCTAGGATTCTTTAACCTCTCAGGCGTAAAGAATGATAAAAAAAAAATTTGTCTTTTACCCTATGTTTTGCTTGAAAAGAAAAACTGGAATGTTTTTCTTGAAGAAGAAAGATGTAATCAGGAGAGAAACTTAGAGATGGAGGGGAAATGGAATGAAAGCCAAGAAACTAATTTCATGATGTTCGGGTTGCAGTGTTAAACGACGAATTCATGTTATGATGTTTCGCTGTTATTCACTTGAGAATTCACTTGACATAATATCAAGTTACAACTTACAATCACTTCATAAGCCCGTAAGAAAGAATTGTTACCAACAAGATCAACGATGTGTGGTTCAATGACTTGATGATATGTTACATCGAGCGGGAAATATTCAAGTCACTTGATGATGTTGATATTATTCAAACATTCATCGCAAAGAGGTCTCAGAAAGGGCATTTACCTCATAATTTTATTTAGCACACTATGGACAGGTTATGTTTCATCTCTCTTATTTTAAATTGTACTTTTATCGACAAAATGACAAGTCTCTTTTATTTCGATTTTTGACTATTTATATATTATGTCACATATAAATTTGCGGTCAAAATTTTGCCCAGACTCGATAAAATTCTTGGCTCCACCACTGAAATTATCTCAATACTTTTGATCTACGTTAGAGCTGCTACACAAAGAAGAAAAACGCTTTACACAACCAATAAATTGTCAACATTTATCAATGATGGTATCTACAAGACGATTAGAGAGACACGATAATTCTATTAGAAAAGGATTATAGAGATACAAGGTTACACGTGTGAAGAACATATGGTAAATTACTATATAATATTAGCATGTTGCATTCCATATACCATTTCATCGTAACAAAATTTTACCATTATCATTGGTTTATTTGACATCAATATTTATTTTTTCTGACTCAAGAAACAATATAATATGGCTACTACATTCTGAGCCCACAGAGGATCCCGACAGGGCGGTCCAATAAGAAAGCAAACAAGCCGCTTGTTCTGCAGCAACATGGTCTCTTTTGTGGAAGTTTTAATATTGCAGCACATGTACATCAAGTTAGTTTGACTCTATGATTTATTTCAGGATTCCATAATATGGTTGCTCAATTCTCCCGAAGAACCATTAAGATTGACGGTGGATTTGATTTGTGGCTTGTCAATAGTCACGTCATGAAATATAACACTATGCACACATCACTAAATCCTAATGACACAGTTCTTATGATTTAATTGCATTTGAGTTTTTCACTAGTTGATTTATTATTGCTATATTTCATTATGTTACAGGCTTATTGGAATTGGTTATGTTATGGGATGAACTAGTTGGGAATGATCCTCGTGCTTCATTCCAGTATGTGTACCACCCTAGTCAAATAAATACATTATGTAGGTCATTTTGGGGTGAGTTAATTCCTAATTGATTATTTATTTCTTATGTTTGTTTTGACAGAATTATTTCTTATGTTTTTAATTAGTGTGTATAACAAATAATGATATAAAATTTTCAGGAAACTTCAAGAGCTATTGCTACTTTATCTCAAAGGGAGGCTTTGTGAATATGCTGAGATCAACGCATTACTTAATTAGTCCTACTATTCTTTTGAATCTAATTTATTCAGAGTTAACAAAAGTTACCGCTGACCTTCCTTAAAAAAAAAAAAAAAATTACCGCTGACCTCTTTTTAGCCGAGTTAGCGGCAGAACACAAAAAAAAAAAAAAACTAGCTTGATAAACTATTTATTAACGTAATAGTTTTTTTGTTTTTTTTACAAAAACCAAAAATATTCCTTCAAATCAAATTGATAGATTACATCATTCAACATCGTTTAAAACATAAACGATGAATCTGCGAACAATCTCCCAACATCCAAGCTAATAACATACGACGACAGAATACCTACAAATAATATGATAAAATTCAAGTGACCGAAATACTCATGTCATTGATTCTGTTGATGCTCAAATCATTGATTGAACATCTGATATTTCAATAGAAATCAAATGAATACCACAAAAAGACGGAAAATCAAACAACAGCGCACAAGACAACGAACAACGCAGTGTGGGATTTAGACAACAAAATCACGAAGAAAAAACATATATCTATGTGAAATCACTTATTTAAAATAAAATAAAGAGAAAAAGATGAGCAAGTATGATTTCAGGTAAAAAAAAAAAACTGTCTGAAAACCACCCCTAAATGAAGAAAATAATAAGAGAATCTATAGAGAAAAAATTAGGGTCAGTTTGTTGGAGTAATCCTTAATATCTAATCCTAATGTACAAGTAGACTCTTGACCCACGCTGTCGCGCGGGTCTATTATAGACTATTGATCAATATATTTTGATTACAATCAACTCAAGCAAATTGAAAAATAAACCATTCTAGAATATCATGTATCATTGATCAATGTGGCATACATGGATTTGTTTTATAAGAAAGTCAAATAGTTAAACAAAAAATCAAAGTACATTTTGAAAATTTATTTGTAAACTACATTAGATGTGACATAGCTATTTTCCTCTTATCATTAATAATCAATATCTTCAAGTCTTTCCTTGATGTAACTCTTGACAATGCAACATATAGTTGCCCATGTGAAAAACTTGGTTGAGCCTGATACAGACCTTTGGTTGACATTGATGCGCATAAAAAGAGCTCAAGATATCAAATGTTCTTTACTGAGCTTTTGTATGCAGGTGCGCTAACTTGAGACAATGGCCAAACAGACCAAATGGTATCACCAATTTATAGGAATGGCATAAGGTTCTTAGTTGACGTGAACATAACATGCAGAAACGCAAAAAAAACCAAGAATTAAATTATGTCTCCTAGTTCTAGGTCCCAAAGGTGTGCAACTAAACACGTTGAACAACTAAACACTTCTAGAGCCCTGTGTCTTGCACGTTTTTTCATGTTTGCATTTATTATTAGCATGACTCTAGGTATCAAAAAACATGCAAAATTAAATTGGTGAAGGCAATGTTAAGTAGTAGTTAGTTGCTCATTAATGGGATGATTTAGGAGAGAAATGACTTCTTATTCAAGGTTAAATTTGTTATTTTGGGATGTTAGGGCTGCATTAGGGTTAGGGATTTAGGAA
>Ga0315915_1007184_pt1 | contig 13403 bp, 8 predicted proteins | sample MpolbnodulesMG_FD_207738 | JGI IMG/M metagenome (GOLD analysis project Ga0315915, IMG submission 207738) | Medicago polymorpha root nodule microbial communities from Los Angeles, California, United States - branched nodules | ecosystem: Host-associated > Plants > Roots > Nodule | place: USA... | reverse complement strand
AGACCATGTGCAATGGAGTAGTTGAATGCCATGTTAAACATGTTGAACCATTGTAGGAGGGTGTTGAAAATGATAGAAAAATGATGTGGAGGTGAGAGGAGATGAAAGAAGTAAACATGTTGAATTCTGACACGCAGGGGACACGTGGCGCGCTCCTATTTGCCGAAGCTGACGCGTGTGATGCACTCACCGACAGGGCGCGTGAGGGTGCAGAATACTCGTAGAGAGAAAGTTAATTGGATAAAGACTGGCCACTTGGCAGCTTTCGATTGGCTGCTTGAATTTTTATCATATTAATAATTTGAACTAAATTATTTCGATTGGCCACTTTGTTTGATTAGTTGGATGTGTCAGTTACCGTGTATGAACTGTTACCGTGTATGAACAAAATACTTATAGTGTAAATATTGCCTACGAGCCAAATAATGTGGCCTACAATGCTTAATCGTCCACTCGACTAGTTTTACGGGTTGTGTGTGATAACTCCCATCATAGTGGAATCATGACGCCGCACATTCAATTTAAGTCTCCTTTCCTCGACATGATCCGTTGATATGGTCCTTGATGTGAAACTCCACTAAAGACTGTTTCTTTCATCCCACTCCTCAAAGCGGTTGGTGGTGCTGAGAATAAAGAACATGGATTTGTCGCGACAATATCCAGTTCCACTCCACTTTAACTCACTTATGAGTTTATGAGGACCCACATTGTGAGTTAGTGGTTTTGAGAAAGAATTAACTTCCTTGCTCAACTAATCTAGCATCCCTTAACCTTCGATCGACTAGGGGGGTTTCATCACCTAATAGTCTAATCACACCTTCAATCATCTATGGGGCTTATCGCCTAATTGCCTAATTGTCTATTTCTTGTGTTTGACTCACATGATAATTATTTTTAGGTGTAAACAAAAATAATGAAAGGAATATCTTTTTTTTATATATAAAATCTATATATTTTTGGTCAAAACATCAAATCTTGAATCTAAAAGTCACATGTTCGAACCTCTCTACTGCCTTTGAAGAAAAATAACTGTAAATACTTTAATACATTCTTTAAATTAAATATCTTTTCTATTTTAGATCGGAGGCTCGAGACACTATCATCTTACCTTAAGTTTTTTTTTTAAAGATCTCACCTTAAGTTGTTATTTTTTTTTGGGTAGATAGACGAAATGTTAAAGCCATTTTAAACTCACACACAAGTGGAGGTACCAGGGTTCAAATCCCGGTCATGACATCCGGCTTAACAATTTCGACATTTTGGCAGTTGAGGTAGGACTTCTGGATACCTTAAGTTGTTATTATTGAAAAAGAAAAAAAAATCAAATTTTTTTTAGGTTATTTATTATGAAAATATCAAACTATAATATAGAATGAAAAACAAAAAAATAAAGTAAATCTTTTCGGATTATCTTTGGTAACAAGAAACCGAGCTTACCCAACTTCTCACTTCATCAAAAATCAGAATATCCCACCACACTATAAAACCTAACCAAACCCTCTCACATTCTTTATTCACTTTTTTCACATCTCAAATCCCAATTCCCAATTCTCTTCATCTTCTTCCTCCATGGCTAACCAACCTGAATCCTCCGATTCGTAATCCTCTTCCACCTTCTCAGATCTCAATCCCTTCAATTTCTCAATTCAATTTTCGATTTCGATTCATTGAATCTGATTTGTTTTTTTTGTTTTTTTCAGGAAAGGAACCAAAAGAGACTTCAGCACCGCGATTCTGGAACGCAAAAAGTCACCGAACCGTCTTGTTGTCGATGAAGCTGTCAACGATGACAACTCCGTTGTCGCACTCCATCCTGAAACCATGGAGAAACTTCAACTCTTTCGCGGTGATACAATTCTGATCAAGGTAATAAATATTTTACTATTCCCAAACTAACCCTAATTCAAAACCCTAAAATCCTTTTGTAAAAAGATCTGATTTTTATGTGATTAGTATGTGATTAGGTGTTTGATTTGATTCATTGTTGATTTATTAGGGTAAGAAAAGAAAGGATACGATTTGTATTGCACTTGCTGATGAAACATGTGAAGAGCCAAAGATAAGAATGAATAAGGTTGTGAGAAACAATCTTAGGGTTAGGCTTGGTGATGTTGTTTCTGTTCATCAATGTCCTGATGTCAAATATGGAAAGCGAGTTCATATTCTTCCTGTTGATGATACTATTGAAGGAGTTACTGGGAATCTCTTTGATGCTTACTTAAAACGTGAGTTGCTTTTTACCCAGTGTTGATTTTGAATTTGTTTACAATATGCTTTTGTGTTTCATTAGTCACATTTGTAGTTGACCCGTTTTGATTATTGTTTGGATAAACAACTTATTTACACCTTATAGTACTTATCATGATAAACTTGCTTGTGTTTCATGAGTGACATCTGTATTGAACAGTTTTTCTGCAGCTTATAGCACAAGTGTTTGTGTTTCATTAGCACAAGTGCTTAAATAAGCTATTTTTATTTGGATAAACTACTTATAGCCCAAGCGCTTGTCTTTAATCTTTTTCTGAAGTAATGCACTTGTCATGATAAGTGCTTATGTATAAGCTTACATAAGCTATTGTTATAGCAAATGATAGAATAAAGTTAAATTGTTTTTGTATATGCTATAAGTTGTTTTCATAAGCTATCTTCGAGAACTTAATGAAATAATGAAAATAAGCTGAAAAAAGCATATGAAAAATGTCATATGCTATTTTCAAAAGTTTTCCAAACAGTCTAACAAACCTTATGTCAGTTAGTTAGACGAGGCTTGAAAAAAGAACTACTAGTTCATTGTATCATGGATGTATTTTTGGTCTGTTTTTAATACATGATAAGATATTTTGACGATGGCTGAATCATTGTATCATAGCTTTGTTTTGGGTCTGTTGTTTTTTTGATGATGAATCACCTTCGTAAAGAATACTATTGTTTTCCCTTTTCTGTGCATTGACCCTTGTGAATAGAAATTTATTTTCTTATTCTTACATGCACAGACAAAAAACTAGTCTGTTCATTGAAGTTAAATGTTGGCAGCACATATTATTACTTTTGTTCCGTCATTTTTTATTGGCTTTTATTTGGCTCAGTAACACACGTTTTTTGCATTCTATTTGCATTACATTTTTTGCATTCTATTTGCATTCTTCTTCTTTATGCATACTTAATCCTGTTTTTCTTTTGCAGCTTATTTCCTGGAGGCATATCGTCCAGTTAGGAAGGGAGATATGTTCCTTGTGAGAGGGGGGATGAGAAGTGTGGAATTCAAGGTTATCGAGTGTGACCCTGCTGAGTATTGTGTTGTTGCACCTGACACTGAGATTTTCTGTGAAGGAGAGCCTGTTAAAAGGGAAGATGAGGATCGTTTAGATGAGGTTGGTTATGATGATGTTGGTGGTGTTAGAAAGCAGATGGCTCAGATTCGGGAACTGGTGGAACTGCCATTGAGGCATCCACAATTATTCAAGTCTATTGGTGTGAAGCCACCAAAAGGGATTTTGTTGTATGGACCCCCTGGATCTGGTAAGACTTTAATTGCACGAGCTGTTGCAAATGAAACTGGTGCTTTCTTTTTCTGTATCAATGGTCCTGAGATCATGTCAAAGCTGGCTGGTGAGAGTGAAAGTAATCTGAGGAAGGCATTCGAAGAAGCTGAGAAGAATGCACCCTCAATCATCTTCATTGATGAGATAGACTCCATTGCTCCAAAGAGGGAGAAGACTAATGGTGAAGTTGAGCGTAGAATTGTTTCCCAGCTCTTGACCCTCATGGATGGGCTTAAATCCCGTGCACATGTAATTGTTATGGGAGCAACAAATCGTCCCAATAGCATCGACCCTGCTCTTCGGAGGTTTGGAAGGTTTGATCGGGAGATCGATATTGGTGTACCAGATGAAGTTGGACGTCTTGAGGTTCTCCGCATCCATACAAAAAATATGAAGCTTGCAGAAGATGTGAGTTTGAATTCTTCCCCCTAAGTTGTGTTATTTATCTAGACATTCTGTAATCTGAAAAGTTTTTCTATTATTTAATTTGCAGGTTGATTTAGAAAAGATTGCTAAGGAAACCCATGGTTATGTTGGTGCTGATTTAGCTGCGTTGTGTACTGAAGCTGCACTTCAGTGTATCAGAGAGAAAATGGATGTGATTGACCTAGAAGATGAGACCATCGATGCTGAGATACTTAATTCAATGGCGGTCACAAATGAACATTTCAGTACCGCACTTGGATCAAGCAATCCTTCTGCTCTCCGTGAAACAGTAAGTATTGTAGCATATTCGTTGTATACCAATACTAATCTTGCTGTCTTCTTGTTTTCCCTCCATTGCTCAATAATCTTTATGATTACACTTTCCAAACTTTGTAACTCCATGTTTGCTAATGAACCAGGTTGTTGAAGTGCCCAATGTCAGCTGGGAAGATATTGGTGGTCTTGAAAATGTTAAGCGAGAACTCCAGGAGGTAACTCAAGCTCTTGCATTGAATTGTATTACTTGTTTCTTCTCATCAGCTTCTGGGTTTTAATACTGTTTCTCTATTTTGCAGACTGTTCAATATCCAGTGGAACACCCTGAGAAATTTGAGAAGTTTGGAATGTCACCTTCAAAGGGGGTTCTGTTCTATGGTCCTCCCGGTTGTGGTAAAACCCTTTTGGCCAAAGCTATTGCCAATGAATGTCAAGCAAACTTCATTAGTATCAAAGGTCCTGAGCTACTCACAATGTGGTTTGGAGAAAGTGAGGCTAATGTGAGGGAAATTTTTGACAAAGCTCGTGGTTCTGCTCCATGTGTCCTTTTCTTTGATGAACTTGATTCTATTGCAACTCAGGTTTGTACCATATTGAGCCATGATTAGATTATCAGATAAAGTTTATGGAGCTCTAAAACATTATGTGCTTATGAAGAGAAAATTTATCAGAAAGAATATACCATAGAGTGCTAATTAGTGTGCCTTTAAGCTCCTGTAATTTTTTTCCTCATTAACTGTGTTTAAATTAAATCTGTTGTGTGCCTAATCTTGCAGAGAGGTAGTAGTTCAGGAGATGCTGGTGGTGCTGCTGACAGGGTTTTGAATCAACTGCTTACAGAAATGGATGGAATGTCAGCAAAGAAAACTGTGTTTATCATTGGGGCCACTAATCGACCTGACATTATAGACCCTGCTCTACTACGACCTGGACGGCTGGATCAGTTGATTTATATTCCCCTTCCAGACGAGGATTCCCGACATCAGATATTCAAAGCTGCCTTGAGAAAATCCCCCATCGCAAAGGATGTTGACATCAGAGCTCTTGCCAAGTACACTCAAGGCTTCAGTGGTGCTGATATTACTGAGATTTGCCAGCGTGCTTGCAAGTATGCTATAAGAGAAAACATTGAGAAGGTACATTTTAGGGCACCTTTTTTCTCATTCCCTATTGACTTATGTACACTAATGACTGTTGTAGAACTTTTCTAATTGGATTCAGTGTGAAACTAATTTTTTTCTCCCTAACTTCTATGTGGCAGGACATTGAGAGAGAAAGGAGGAGAAGCGATAATCCTGAAGCTATGGAAGAGGATAATGAAGATGATGAGGTAGCTGAAATCAAAGCAGCACATTTTGAAGAATCAATGAAGTATGCACGAAGAAGTGTTAGTGACGCTGACATTCGCAAGTACCAAGCCTTTGCCCAAACTTTGCAGCAGTCAAGAGGGTTTGGATCCGAGTTCAGATTTGCCGACACCAGTGCTGGTGGCACTACTGCCGCTGCAGCTGACCCTTTTGCAACTGCAAGTGCTGGCGGAGCTGATGAAGATGACCTCTACAGTTAGGTCTACAGTTTGCTATCTTTTATTTTGGAACTACAATGCTGCCTAATTTATGTACCTTTTGATTTGTTTTTATGGAATCTGGCTTCTGTTAGATTATTACTATTTCATTGCTCCGTAAAAGATATTGGTACATCATTAGGTGCGATCCTTTCTAAATATTTGAAACAATTATTTGGTCAGCTTCTGGGACCATATATGGTCACGGGTTCTCTCAACTCTTTTGGGGTCACTACAATTGTATTTCTGAGCGTACACATATTTAACAGCAATGATTCTAAATACCTTAAAGAATAAATTCAACAATTTGCATTTTCATATAGATGCCTATTTCTAATATTAGCTTATTTTGAATGTGAAATTGAATCATTGGGGTGAGAAATTGAAAATGATTCTGTAATGGAATGGAGTACTAATGTTATAAAAGTGTTTCCAGGTGGTATTTATATCATTAGCCACTATCATAACTTCCTTTGTACGTTTTTTGGTTACATGAGAAAAGGAAAGCAAAAACACAACAAAAAATAAAACAAGCCACGGGGATAACTAACACCCTACTGTCTGTCATAAGAAGTCTGTCATAAGAAGCAAGCGAAATTCAGTTGGAGGATCAAGAATAATCATAAGAAGTCTGTCATAAGAAGCAAGTGAAACTCAGTTGGAGGATCAAGAATAATCATGAAATCACTGGTAATCCTTATTTCAACATGAAGAATATTCTAGTAACCAATATTACCATTGGATCCACGCAAGAAACCTCTATTGGAGTCTCTAATTAGGTCATCAATAGCTACCATCCACAATAAAGATATATGTACGAGATGGTCCTCTTTGCCAAGCGATAAATTGAGCCTGATGTTTTTTACTCTCCTATGTGTATCACTAAAAGCATGAGCAAAATCACGTGTCATATAATTTACTTTTTGACAATAAATCAATAAGAGATTTGTTACTATCCTAAAAAAATTACACTTCGTACGCTTATAAATAGGTTTTTAATTTTACTTATTTTATTTGTGAAGTCATAAAACAATTATTTGATCCAAACAATTTTTCATAAGCTCAGAATGTTAGCAAATTGCAGATCGTTATAATTTTGCAAATCTAAATAAGAAGAGCTTTTTTTATACATATATTCATATTTATATTCGATGCAAATTAATATCAGTTTACAGTGAATATGTCTGGATTTTAGGGCGAGTTCTTTTTTATTTTTATTGAAGCAGTCAATATTTTATGTTAGATCGTTGATTTGAGTTATCCACGGATCAACAAGAGATATTTCCTCCCTTCTTCCAAAATTAAGGACCATTATGTTATCATTTATGTCAACAGTGCCAATCTTTAAGGCCAATAAATATAAATCCCTGTCAAATAAACAAATATATTCTTTCCACTTTCTGAATTAAGGGCATTATGTTATCATTCATTATGTCAACAATGCCACTCTTTGAGGTCAATAAAGACCTATCAAATAGACAAATATATTTTCTCCCTTTCCTGAACTAAGGACATTAAGTTATCATTCATTAGGTCAACAATGGCATTCTTTCAGGCCAATAAAGCCCTACCTCAAGAAATGGATTGCCATTCTTAGGTGTGAAAGTAGAGATAGTCTATTTTTTTTTTAAGGAAAGAAGAGATAAACACAAACATTTTAGATGAACAAGACTACACAAACTATTGATAAAAGGAGCTGTAAAATCAATATCTTCGTGACTAATGAGGTTGGGCCAAAAGTGCAGTTTTTTTTAAAAGATAGTGCCAATTTTTAATTTTTTTTTGCATTTTATAAAGTTAAGGGGGTAAAAGTGCTTTTTTTTTTGTTGAGGGGTCAAAATCGAAACTTTTACAAAGTTTGATGGCCAAAAATAAATTTAAGCCTGGGTTGTAGAAAAAAAAATCTAAAATTATTCACAAGTATTTCGTTTAATATCCACCCAACATAAGAATGACAATTTTTATAGCGCATACTTTGTCCTCTCACCCCTATTTTTCTCAAATAGAAACATACCCCTACAATTAATAACAAACTTTTGTAAAAATCAAATTTGAATTTATGGAACAAAATCACGTATGGATAATTTGAAGTTGAATATACACAGGAGGGAATTCATGTATAGTTCAAACGATACAAAAAGTTTTCAATATATTAGTTCGAATACTGAATTTAAGGACTACAATAACTAATAAACCTATATGTATTTAAACATGTGGCCGGTAAATAACAAGGCACCAGTGGTCTAGTGGTAGAATAGTACCCTGCCACGGTACAGACCCGGGTTCGATTCCCGGCTGGTGCAAATTTTTGCTTTTTTCGTCTACTTGTGTGGGGAAAAAGAAGCACTTCTGAGTTTCTTTTTTTTTTTTGGTTATATTTTTCTTTCATCAAATTTTCTTATATTAGTAATAATTTAGCTATCATTTGCAACAAAAATAATACAACCAGTATTCGGTAAGAAGAGTGATTAATTGAAAACACATTCATCATCACTGTTGATTAAAATAACACAATAATTAAAGAGAGTTACTTATTTAATTCTTCACAACCAACCACAATTTTTTTTTTCATTGACAATTCACAGTATTTTGATATTTTTCTTTGTTGGGATTGGGCTTGTTTAGAGGATTAATTTTCAAATATTTTGTTTTTTGTAGGTAAATATTTTGTTAATTGTCAATGAAAAAAAATACTACTTCCAAAATGAATTATAAGCAAATAAGGTAGTTTAAAATTTTCCTTAAAAAAAAAAAAGGTAGTTTAAAATTTGATGTATATGGTTAAAAATTTAGTCAATATACAACGTTTCAATTTCTCATTTTGCTTATATTTACATTTACTCCAAGATGAAATAGTATAAGTTAGAGTAGCTCAGGGTTGCTTTTGCATTTTCAAATTCCAATGCTAATTTTTGTGTGGAAAAATTAAACAAGATATACTTTAGAACGACAACATTAAAAGTAGGAGTAGCACCTATCGTATAAAATATGATAGAAATTAAACTTCGTTAGTTTGAGAATATGAAATGATTTTTTTAGTAAGAATAGTAAATGAGATGAAGAATAGCAAGTTGCAAAAGAGAGGAGAAGAACTAGAAAAGTTATATGAGAAGCCATTATGAATTTGATAAAAATATGATATATGTATTAGGGCGTTAATAACTTTTGCTCTGACATAAAATAATTCATTTTGTAGGCTCATACTGCCCCATCCTTGTATTTTAAGGAGACAAACAAAAATTTGGTCTCTTCTTGGACATATGATAAAATTAGAACAATGCATGAAAGATTAGCATGCATGACACAGGGAATGGATTCCCTCCTGTGTTTTTTTTTCTTTTCTTCCAGCTTTCTAAGGTGTAGAGTTTATACCATTAAATGTATTATCTCTCCTAATTTTAAGTTTTTCACATTTATATTTTTAACATTATATTTTTTTTCTTCAAATGTTGGGATTTAACTGGACCCTGCAATCACTGCAGGTGATCCATTCCCTATGACACATGCGCAAAGATGACACACAAATGGACCATGATTCCTTGCAGTCAGGCAGATAATACAGTCACGCAGTCAGAGTGTTGTTGGCCTTACGATTGAAATCGAATTGTGAATATTTAAAGATCAGAAGTGAAATAAAAATTGTGCTAACAGATCAGACGGCTGATATCATTCTACAGTCACTATTTGACTGCAGAGAATCATTTTCCCACACAAATAGAGAAAATGTAAAATTTGGTGGATGAGTAATTAATGGTGTGATTAATGGTTTTGTGTAGTTCTTAACCAACATAGATTGGTGGGTTGGTGACACGATTGTCTCACACATTTTGAATTTTTTTTTTCCTTCTACAAAATGTTCCTAGATAAGTTAGTTTGTTTTCCCTACCAACATTTTTGAAAACAAAAACATGATATATGACAAAATATTATGGCGTCAAGGGCGTTGTTTCTGACATACAGAGTATGTTTTATAGGCTCGTGCTACCACATCCTTGAATTTTAAGGAGACAAAAGCAAAAATTTAGTTCCTTCAAAGACATCCAATAAAATTGAAACAACATAGAGAAGATTAGCATTAACCCTATGCAAGGATGACATGCACAAATCGAAAAAAGAATTTCTTTGATGGATGAGTTGTTAATCATGTAATTAAAGCGTGATTAACAATTATGTGATGACTCGAGACTATTTCGAGATCATCATAAATATTTGTTGAAAGTAATTAGATTTTGGTGTAAATCATCCATTTATCATTGAACACTTGAATTGATCCAAACTGGACATTCTTGACAGGAAGGCAAAGTCACATTGTTAAGCACCATGACGTAACTGGACAGAATTTAGTAAGGAACAGATCCAAACTCATGATATATTGACATAACAACACGAGTACAATTACTTTTTCCTTTTGAGGGACAGCGACACTAGCACAGTAACATCTTCCTATAACTGGTAGTGTAGTTTGTGTTTTATTTGTCCTTTGTTCAAGTTTCACTCACTAGTCCTCTTTCGACTTGTTACATAGGCACATAGCTTAAAAGGTTGTATAATAAAAAATTCAACTTGAAACCGTTAGTGTAAATCTACACTCGGCACGCCACTTTACAAATTAATGTAAGGAGAATGTAAATAAGAGCACCTCCAACTCCAACGACGAACTCTATCTATTGTTATTTTTTGAGTTCTATTGTGTCAAATCATCAATGATAAACTTTAAAATATTTATATTGGATCCCACAAGTTTACGTTACACATTAATACTTTATTTATTTTATTGTTATTTTAATCAAAATAACCGTTACTTATGAAGTAACGATGATTACATGATGGCTGCCTCCAACCAAAATTTTGACAAAATAACCCACCTTTTGCACCTCCAGCTGGCGGACCATTACAAAGCATATGCCGTTGGAGTTGCTCTAAGTACTATTAGCGCATTGTTTAATAAAAAGGTAACACTACTCAAGAGTAATTAGATCGGTTTAAACATAAACCACAATGTAAAAGCATTAGTAATTACACACTCACACAACTCCTTATGTTCGGCTCATGAGAATCATGTAATCAATATAGCACAAATACTTGATACAATACAAATATGATACGACACTAATACGTCCATATGAAAAAATTTCAAAATTCAAGATATGATACGATCATAATACTTTAATAAAAAAAATAAAATTTAAACTACGAATTAAAACTTAAAATACAGACTATGTGTTAAAACTCAAAAGTAAAAAAATAGACGCAAAACCTAGACCAAACAAACATAGACAATGAAATTGCCTTCACATGTCAATTAACAATATCAACATTCTCAAAATAACAAATGGAAACAATATAGGGAAACGATATAGGTAGTGAACAACATCATAAATATATAAATATATATGAGTAATATTGATAATAAAAAAAGTGACAATTAGTTAATTACATATATAATATATCCAAAAAGAGAACACTATTACTTAGCCAATTATGTATATCCCAAATATATAATAGAAACATCAAGTATCCCGCACGTATCAGTTTTCCACCATCACATCCCTCATGTATCCTGATGTATCTGAAATGTATTAAACAATTGATTTTTTTAAAATAAAATTTAATTGCCGAATACTCTCCTGATACGTATCGGTGCGTATCAGACATGTATCAGTATATAATACATATCGAATACCGGAAAATCATCAAGTAATCGTTTATTGTTTTAAAAATTACAATATTTGTGTTTGATTTGTAATTATGGTTTATTGCTACGTACCTCTCATTAAAAAGAATTTTGTTACCAAGAAACTTATAGAATGATGTTTGCGAGAACTTCTCAATATTCAACGTTATTCAATTAAAAAAAAAACTGTTATGAATATCATAAGTGGATGTCCACAAACCCTTGTATTGATCTCTTAAATGACGCCATATTACTTATCTTCTAAGTCACATATATTTGTACTTATCCCTTAAGTACTTAAGGGTTAAGTCATTTCATTGTACTTCTCTATAAATAGAGACCACATGTAACATAATTGTACACAACAAGAGAATAATATAATCCTCTTTATTCTCTCTTCTTCTCTTTAATCTAGTTCTTCTTATTCTTATTCTAATGGTTTCATAACACGTTATCAGCACAAGCTTACCAACTGAGGTATGCAATTCTTCTTAATCTATTTTTATGTAAATAAGTTTTAATTTTTGTATCAATGATTATAGGTTACACTGTTACAATTCCATCAATTGGAATTAGTGCCTTATAGATACGTTAAATCATCATTATGTGAATTATATTGTATTATTGTGTTTATTTATTCTATATGCATTCCTGATGTATTGCATAACGATTGATCTCATATTATAAATTCAAAGAGATCTATTATATGGGTTCTTGAAGAACTCAATATTACTCTATGTGAATTCTGAAAGAATTCAAAAGTGTGGTTCATGAAGAACTCACTATTATTCTTTGTGAATTCCTGAAGAATTCAAAATTGTAGTTCCTCAAGAACTCAATATTATTCTATGTGAATTTCTGAAAGAATTCCACATCGTAGTTCCTGAAGAACTTAATATTTTTCTCTTTGAATTCCTGAAGAATTCAAAAGCGTTAATCTATGAAAGATTGCTTGGAGAATTGATTTTATGGTTTAAATTTATTGCATAGTTCTTGAAGAACTTACAAATCAATCTTTATCCTCCATGAATTCCTGAAGAATTCAATAGTGATGTATCCTGATGGATTGCACAAAGAATTGATTTGATTTTGAGTAGTTATTGAATAACATAAAAACTCAATTTTTATTCCCCATGAATTCCCGAAGAATTTAAATCAATGATATGCATCCCTGAAGGATTGCACAAATAAATAAGAAGTATAGTTCTTAAAGATCTAATTTTAATACTTGAATTCAATTTAGCTATGTTGCTAAATTTTATTTTAATTCGTGGTTAGTTGAAAATTTCCATAAAAATGGATGTTAGATGAATTGTTTATTTAACCAATAGCATATATGGAACAAACTTTCATAACAAATTTTATGGAACAAATTAATATAAGATTAGTATGTGAATAAATTTATGTTTTTGTAACATATATCCCTATAAATATATTAATTTGTTACCTAATACTTGAGTGATTTTTTTTGTTACGTGAATCTCCAAAAACATATCGATTTGTTACATAAATCTCTAATGCTTTGATTTTTTTTTCGTTGCTATATTTTAAAGGGTTATGTAACAAATTAATGTAAAAAAACTATTTAATGAGAAATATTTTTTGTTACAAATGTAACAACCTTGCAACAAATTTGGGATAGAAGTAACAAACTATTCGAAAGAATTATTCATATTTTTACTATTTTTTTCATTTAAAACTATTGAAATGATAGTGTTAATAATGACGTTGTCTTATAAAACATCATTTAAATTTGATGTACAGTTCTCAAAGAACCAATATTTTAAAGTCAAACTTTTTTGCAAAAAAAAAAAAGTTATTTTGTTTGATCTTCATTTATAAATATTTGTGTTTGATTTTCTTAAAAAAAAAAAAACTACACATTTAAAACATGGTAGAAATTTATAAGATCTATTTGATT
>Ga0315915_1007183_pt1 | contig 13405 bp, 8 predicted proteins | sample MpolbnodulesMG_FD_207738 | JGI IMG/M metagenome (GOLD analysis project Ga0315915, IMG submission 207738) | Medicago polymorpha root nodule microbial communities from Los Angeles, California, United States - branched nodules | ecosystem: Host-associated > Plants > Roots > Nodule | place: USA... | reverse complement strand
AATTTTTTACATTGGCCCAAGTCGGGACCGGACAAATTTATTATTTTAGAGAGTTTATTAATTTACCGAGTATTAATTTAAAGAGTTTCTACTGTAATTTCAATCTCTGTTTTCTATCTTATCTGTCTCTTTCCATTCTTAATTTCTCTCCAGTGGTAGATAGGTGGTTGTGTGTCTAAGATCAATTTAGCCTCCATCCATATTATTTATATACTGTAAATACATACATAGCCTCCTCTCTAAACAAGCAACAATTGATTTCGAATCCTTAGTTATATTTCATAGATATCTCACGGCAGTCACAATCAAAGAATAGACATGGCAGACAGGAGTGTGAGGTATAGTTTTGCACCTTTGTAAATATTAGTCGATAACAATGAAGAAAATAAGAAGAATATTTTAGTTTAACATTAGACTTTAAAATTCAACTCTTTTTTTGTGATGTTCGATCTTGAATATTATTATGGTTTCGTCTTGCATCTTACTCTCATAAATTTTTTATTTTTCTTAATATGATGTTGTTTTCAGTTCTTTAGTGACCATGGTTACAGTAATTTTGCTTGGAATATTTCTCTATCATATGCTCTTTCTCTATTTTACAGTTTTAATATGATGTTGCCTGTAATATTTCTCTATTTTATGCTCTTTCTCGGTTTGTGTTTTTGTACAATCGATTGTTTTGGGATGTGGGTTGGTCAGCAACCGATGCTATCAAAACTACCATTGTCTCACCAATTTAATCTAAAACTGCAGAAATAAACATACTAACTAGTTCATAAAATATCTTTTAAACAATTTTATTTCCCTAAACAAAAAAAAAGTTTGTAATCAAGTCCCTAAACTACAATATTTTTTTGTAATTAGGTTCATCCGTTACACTTTTGTTAGTTAACTATTAGTCAAAGGTTAGTCAACATTTAATATGCAAACCTAATTACAAAAGATATAATAGTCTAGGGACCTGATTATAACTTTTTAAGTTTAGAGGCCTATTTAAAAATCATCAAATAGTTTAAAGAGATACAATACAATACTATAAATGTAATTATCAATAAAGGGGGAGATGAGAAAGGGGAAGAGAGCAAGAGAGAGTGAGAGTATTAGGAGAAAAAGAGGAGAGATGAGAGAGAGAGAGAGTGAGGGAGATCAGATACATAACCCTCTCGTCTATCTCCCTATCACCTATCAGAGTAAGACAAAAAAATATGGTAGAGATGTATGATAAAGGGAAATAAAGAAGAGAGACATCGAAAAAGAGATATAAGAGAGATTGAAGAGAGATAAATGTAATTATCAAATAAAGGGGGCAAATGAGAGAGAGAGAGGGAGAGAGAGAGTAAAAGGAGAAAAAAATAAGATAGAGAAGAGAGGGATAGAGATAGAGGGATGGGGGGGAGAGAGAAAAGAGGGGATAGAGATATCAAAAAGAGAGAGTGAGATATGGGAGACATATTATTTATTATGCATAGTTCTCTCGTCTATCTCCATATCAGAGTAAGAAAAAATTGATAGAGATATGATAAAGGGAAATAGAGAAGAGAGATATCGAAAAGAGATGTAAGAGAGATTAAAGAGAGATAGGAAAGAGAGAATGAGAGGAGATAGTGGATTTAGATGAAAGAATATAGTGAAAGAGATAAAAAGAGGGGAAAATTCGTTGAGTATGTCTCTCTCCTATCTTCTATCTTTTCTCTTTTTTCAACTCTCTCCTCTCTCTACCGTATTTCTTCTCCCTTTGAGTGGGAGATAAACAAGAGAGAGATGCAAAATAAATATTCTTTTTCTAAACTCTCCCTCTCATTTAATCTCTTCTCTCTCCCTCTCTCTCTCTCATCCTCTCTAAAGTCGCTTCTCTCTCTTCTATCTATATCATCTCTTTTATCTCGCACTCTCTTTGTCATATATCGCATCCCTCTCTTAGCTCTCTCCTTTTGTAGATAATTTCATTTATAAACATTAATATATCTATATATATATATATATATATATATATATATATATCACAGTGTAGGTCCTTAAACTACTTGAGGATTTTTTAATAGGTCCATATACTAAAAAAATACAATCACATCCTTGAACTATTTTGGCTTAAATGTAGTTTTGACGCTCCTATTTTGACTGAAATTAGATTTAACACCCTATTTTGAAATCCAAATTTTAGCCCCACTGTATTAATTATATATTTGAGTAGTGATATTTGAACAACTCATTTGGTACAACTTTTGGGACAACCTTGTTGTTCTCTCTTCTCATTGGTCAAAAATAATAGAGAGAAAAAGGTAGAGAGAGAATAAGAAGATAATGTGAGTATGAGAGAGGAAGTTGCACAAAAGTTGTACAAAAATGGTTGTACAAATATCATTTCTCTATATATTTTCAAGCTTTTTGCCCCCTATAATATATTTTTCAGGATTTTGGGAGTCAAAATCCTAAAAAATATAAAACAGTGAAGCTAAAATTCCGAATTTTAAAATAGCCGGTTAAACTCCAATTTCAGTCAAAATTGAATTTAAGCATACATTTTTTGCAATTATGTTCTTTTATTACATGTTCACTAACAAGAGTCTAACAAATTGATCTAATTCCACAATTTTTTTTTATTAGTTCAAGGACTTGATTACAAAGTTTTTTAATTTAAAAATCTATTTAAAATTTCCAAATAATTTAGGAACCTAAAAAATAATTAAACTGTTATTTATTTAATATAACATATTATTTAAGTGTTTCAATTTTACATTTTCCCATCCATATATGTGCCTTAATATAATCATGTGATGTTGTGATCAAGCAAGTATAATCCTTAACTTTATAACAATTATTTTATTAAACATGTCTTCCATAACTATTTAAAATGCCTAATTTGGAGCTTTCAACAGACCATCTCCTTCGAAAAGAAAGAGACCAAATTCAGCAATATCGTCAAGTAAAAATGAACGTGATACAACAGACTATGGTAGTGGAGTGGCCAATCACTTAAGTACGTGCAATCAGGTGATTTATAATTATTTGTATTTGTATATTTTCTTGAGTAATTTTGATTTGCCTTAGATATATTTTTGTTTTTTTAGAATAAATGACTAAAAGTTTTTATTTTAGCAATGTTAGAGATTAAATAGTTAGACCAAAATTCTCCTCAATGGAGTTTTCTAAGGGTCCGCCTTCAAATTATTCTCAATGAAGTTTCTCTATTGTAACATTAGGGGAATGGGCAATTCATAATCTATAATTGCGTTCAAGAATCTGTGATACTCATCGATCACATTTGATGTTTGTGGCTGAATCTATGGTTTCATATATTCTTGTTTTCGGGGAAGGTAATGGTTGTGTGGACAAAGTAACTAACCATGGTGACATTGTTCACGATACCGTTTGGTAGGATTCATTGCCTTTTTTATTAGAGCCCTCTTAAAAAGGAAAAAATAAAGAAAACAAAGAAAGGGAGAGAAAAAAGTTACAAAAAGCGAATATGAGGATTTCTTTAGGGACCAATTTGAATTATCTATTTTTAGCTTTATGTAACCTTTTTCTCCCATTCTTTGTTTTCTTTATTTTGGCCTTTTTAAGAGGGTTTTGGTTTGACACGTCCACCCCACCCCTCCTCTTATGAGTGAGTGGCAGGCGAAGGGAGTTTCTTGGGGGTGCCGACCTAGTCGGGATGTCCAGTTTCACCCTGATGTTCTTCTCACCCTGAAATGATGATGTCCTTAGCCCAATTATTTTTTCAACATTGTCTTCATAAAAGTTTTCTATCCATTTTTTCCAATGTTCTATTTTTCCTTTCGACAACCCCATTCTATCGAGGAGTTCTTGGACGGAAAAAATTATGAGAGATATCATTCAAGTATCTTTGAGGGTATGGGAGTGTAATTTACTCTAAAAAAAAAAATACCTTAAAGGTGTCAGTCTTTATGATTCTCTGGATTTATTTATGTTGTGGAGATTTTACCCATTTTTCGGGATTTGGAGATTTCATATGATGATGTATATTGATCTTATGACATGTATATTTTGGAGATTTATGATTTATATCCGTTGCGACTGTTGATGAATCTTATATATGCATGTTGTTTGGATTTTTAGTTGAAGACGTAGCGTCTATTTCTTGAGTAAATGCTTTATTCGCGTGTATTATCACTTTAATAGAAATAGAGCGTTACACACAATACATAAAATAGGTGAAGAAACTACAATAGTTCTGCAGTACGTAGTGAAAGAAACAAAAGGAAGACAGAGAGAAACAATTAATGTTGTGTTATAGTAAAAATAAGTTTTGTTCGTATAAATAATTATAGGAATTAATCATTGTCAATACATTTACTGGTCACCTTCCCAATTCATTATATAAAATAATTTTTGTCATTTACTATTTACTATGATAACTAATTAATGGTGGCCGTTTAAAGCTGTCTCTAGAGCTTTATGTCAGAATTTGAAATTCAAATTCTCTCATTGAGGCGGGTTAATTAGGGAAACAATTAAGGCTTTTAATTAGGGTGAGATTAGATACACGTGTAGAAGCTTCTCAAGGAAGGTAGGTTTAGTTGTTAAGGAGGAAATTAAGGCATTGAATGGTGAATTTGGAACTACTTTGCATGTTTTATGTTCCAAAATAATAAATCTTGTTCAAAGGCAAGATTAAATGTTTTATCCCACTTTGGAAAATTCACTGAGATAATCATATCTCACCCCACGGGTATTTCATCCTTTTCCGGTATAATCTGTTTTAAAGTATTGTCAAAATTCGAATCACAAACAGAGTCTAGATTAGGACTATCTTTCTATATTGTTTCAAGTTTTGTAACCTCTTACTCCCTCCGTCCCAAATTGTATGACGTTTTGGACATTTCACACATATTAAGAAATGTAATTAATATTGTGTGAGAAATAGATATTATGAGTTGTTTTACAAAATTGTCCTTAATAAATTATATGGGAAAGATAAATTAAGGAATTGAAAGAAGAGAAAGTAATAAATAGTTAAGGATATAAGAGGAAAAGTAACATTAATATTTCATTGGTATTGTAAAGCGACATATAATTTGGGACAAATATTTTTTCTAAAGTGACATACAATTTCGGACGGAGGGAGTATTAAGATTAAAAGTTAAGTTAATTGTGTAATTTATAAATTTTGATAAAGGCACCGAAATTTAGAAAATTATTTTAAGCTATTCTCTTTTCAAAATGAGGTGTTAGAGCATCCACAATGGGAGAGTCTTAAACATTTAAGACCTGGTACCTAATAGGTACCCCCATTGTGGAAAAAATAATTGATGGTCTTAAAAGATGCAAGGTCTAAATTAAGACCTCATTTTTAAATGGGCCCACATCACCTTTTTATTAAAATAATAATTAAAAAGTGTATTAAAATAGATAGTGTATTAAATAAATAATATTGGTGGAACCCAATTAGACCTTTTGTTAGAGGGTCTCCATTGAAGTGATTGAGTACCTATTAAATACTATTATTAAAAAATTATTAAAAAGTGATGTGTCAATGTGAGACTCATTTAAGATCTCAAAGATGAGAGTTTCCATTGTAGTTGCTCTTATTCTGTCTAGCGCGGTCTTTCTTGATAGAGTTCCTTTACTTTGGGCTATATTCCATTTTTTCATCTCCCATGTTACAAGTAATCGTCTTTTTTCTTTTTTTTAATTTACAAAATTAATCATCTCTTCTTGATAGCTTCCTTTATACTTGATTCATTTAGAAAAATATAACTAATTTAATGTATGTTTATTTTTATTTGGCTTAAATTTGTGATTAGTCTTTGCACTTTAATCAAATTTTGATATCGGTCTATACACTTTTTTTGTTTGGCATTGGTCTATGCACTTTATAAAATTTTTGGTTTTGGTCCTTCTGTTAAGTTTCAGTGAAAAAAAAACAAAACTAACGGTGTGCCACGTGGACCAATCATTCCACGCCATGTGGCACACTAAAAGACAAAAAATCTCAACTTTTTAATTATTATTTTATTCATTATTTTTTAGTAAAAAAATATTATTAGTTCTTGCAGTTTCAGCATTTTTTGGTATCCGTCCCTACACTTTGATATTGGTCCCTGAAACTTTTTTCTTTTTCTTTTTTAAAGAACTTTCAATATAATTATTATGTTTTACTAGCGAAAAGACGTCCGTCTTTCTGCTCTTTTTATTGTGTTAACGTTTGAAAATTATTAACAGTGTTTTTTTGAAATTTTGATTTGCATTAAAACTAAAAATATAAATGTTTGTTGCTTTCAAGTTATAACAAACCAAACTAATCATTTTATTTCAATGACAACCAACAATATAACAAAAAAAAATAATCTAAGTTTTTTTTTAATGACATCAACAACGATCTTTATTATAGAAAAAATTGTTTAAGGTATAATTTGGATAATGAAAAAGTAAGTATAAATATATTTATCTAGTTTGTTGCAATTTTTAAATGATAAAGGAAAAAAAATCAGACATATATATATATATTCTCATATCGTGTTTGTTACACTTTTTTAATATTTTATTTTATTTTTATCTATTTGTTACATGTGTTATTTGTATTTAAAATTAAGGGCATCTTTAGAAAGAAAAAAGTCAGCCCAAAAGATCTAAAATGAGTTGTTTTCTTTATATAAAGTATATATTATTATTTTGTTCATAATTTTTAATGAGAATAATTATAAAAAATTAAAATTAAGAAAATATTTTTTTTAAAAAAATTAAGCTTTAATTGTATCGCATTGCTAATGGAAACTAGATCACATTAACACCACGATAATAGATGAAAATTAACAAAGTAGATGGAAATTAAATTGTACATTGGCAATACATGTAATTATACAATTACAACTTAATTTTTTTAATGCGATGCAATTTCCATTTACAATGTGATACAATTAAAGCTTAATTTTTTTTAAAATGATTTTTTAAATTTTATCTTTTTTATAATTATTCTTCATAAAAATAATGAACAAAATAATAATAATAAAACATAATAATTTCATTGAATGTTTTTTTAAAAAAGAAAAAGAAAAACGTCCAGGGACCAATATCAAAGTGCGTGGACTAATATCAAAAAATTTGAAAGTGCAGGAACTAATGATATTTTTAAATAATAAGATAATGAATAAAATAATAATTAAAAAGTTTGAATTTGTTTTGTCTTTTAGTGTGCCACATGGCGTGAAATGATTGGTCCACATGGCACAACATTAGTTTTGTTTTTTTTAACTAAGACTTAACAGAAGGACCAGAGCAAAAAAATTTACAAAGTGCAAGGACCAATGCATAACAATAAAAGTACAAGGACTAATGCCAAAACTGGGTGAAATCGCATAGACTAATCACATAAGAGTACAAAGCCGATGAAAACATATTTAATGATATTTTAGCTATGTTTGTCAATCATTGAAAGCAGTCCCAATGTTTAATGTTCCTTATTGAAAGCGGATCTTGTCTTTCGTTTTGCTATCTAGATCAAGATAACAGGGAGAAACATAATTAAGGGTCTGTTTGGATTGACTTACTTTTGAACTTTTTAAAAGTAACTTATGCAACTTTGAGCTTATGAAAAGTAATTTATGCAACTAAATAAGATTTTATGTTAATTTATATGTTGTCACTAACGAAAATTTTATCTTTATAACTTATTTTTTCATAAACTACATTGACAAGCTTATAAATAATACAAAAAACTCATTTATTTGCATAAGCTATTTTACATAAGTTCAAAATAAGCTTTATCCATATGGGCCCTAAGCATTTATTCTAATGACATTGTTTCATTATGATACCAATTTGTTTCATTATAAAACCGAATTAAGTATACATTTTTTTTTAAAGCAAACTAGAAATAAGATTAAAATAATTAGGAAGTACAGGACCGTGGGACATGAACCTGACCTAGTAAATCTCAAAGAAACAACCCTAAAGATTAAAAGGCAAAACTCCAAACAATCAGCTACCACAGACAATCCAACACACCCACGTATGGACGCGAAACCGAATTGCAAAAAAACGTAGAACTAGTGTTTAGAGCATCTGAATAGGCGTATGAATCGTCTGCCAACACAGAAACGATTCAAGTTCCAACAACTCCCTAAATAGCAAGTCACCAACGCCCTTTCAGGCCGAACCAATCCGGACGTTGTTCAGATCGAGGGATGAACAAACGACGGAACACAGTCCACCGACGGCGAACGAAGCCGCCGCGGCAGATACAACACAATTCCTAAGGTACGATAAATGACAACTACCGTCAACACGGAGCATCTACCCACCTAACCCTTTCGGGCATTAGGAACTTTAGAGACAGATCCTAAATCCAGTAAAAACCAGATAAAAGATTTTCAAACAAAGTTACAAAATCTGGAACAAAACCACACCCATCCTAAACTTCCTAAAACAAAATAGAAAATAAAAACAGCGGTGACCAAGGCAACCAACGCCGGAGAACAAGCATAAACAGACCAGTGAGCCGTCAAAACAGTGTCGGACAACCTTGGAAAAAACTGCTCTACGAAGAGGCAGAACAGAATCAAAAAAGCCCCCTAACCTCGTTCCGACGCGGAGGAAGCAATCTGAGCTTGAGAATCTGTAGATCTGAACCAAATCCATAGAACCAAAGCAACAAAAACAACCGCCAGTCAGAAACGGACAACACCGAAACCAACAAAACATCAAACCTGCAAACCGGCGCGACGACGGAAGAGGAGAGAGACGTCAGAAGGCACATTGCGGCGGCTAAAGCAGCGTTATAATGTCACATTGCGGTTCATATTCAAACTATAGTTGATACAATAGCCATATTTGATCTCAGACATACTATAGTTGACACAATAGCCATACTGATTTCATTCTATGCTATATTAGTAATGGCTTTATCATTTTAGGAGCATCATATTTAAACTGGTTATGGTTCGATGTCATTCATAATCTACGGGGATCAGCATAAACCAACTCTGATCACTTATATTTAGCACTAAATTGTAAGTGGATTATGGTCCATATGGGTAAATAGATTAAAATACTTGGAAATTACCTCTGATTTTACATGAAGTATACTATTGAATTTATGAATAGCCAGCTAGGAAATTACCTCTTGCGAGATTTCTGGGGTTTATAAGCCTTATTGGCTCATAAATAAGGTGCAGAGATCACAAGTCGATTTTCTCTTTTTTTATCAAACGGATAAGATCGGATATCGAATAACTCTATAACTAAAGGGAGTACGTTAAAGGGATTTTAAGTTTTCTCAATTTTGAATTAGCTAACAAATCGAAAAAGGGAAAGTATTTTGCCCCTGCACTGAATGTCTCCATTGCAACAAACATTCCCGGAAGGATGTCTACGAACACACAATAAATCATGGTTTCCTAGAAGGTTATATCCGTTAGATATTTTATGGTGAGAAAGAAAACTCTTCATAATTACCCTCTATGTACATCTGTAATAGAACAGATGTTTAATTATGGCATGGATGCTTTGATCCATGATGCATATTTCCAATGCATACAAATATAGTGATAATGATGATGCATTTATAAATACAGACAGGGATCCTGAAGCATTCACAAACGAACTTAACATTAACAATCTGAAACGGATGATAATTCAGACAAGTTCGTATGTTATTGAAGAAGGCAGAGCAAAATCTTTATCCCGGTTGTAATAAGTTCACCAAACTATCCTTCATAGTAAACTTGTACAACTTAAAGTGCATAAATGTATGGACTGAAAAAAGCTTTTCAATGTTGCTAGAACTGCTAACTGATCGACACCTTTTCTGAAGAAAATACTTAGCTTAAGTCATTTTTTGAGACAACGAAGATTATTTTGGAGTTGGGTTGATCGTATGAAAATATTCATGTTTATTTGATATTGTATTAGGCATTTGGTTCATACTAATGTTTGTCCTAAATGTATGCTCTCAAGATGGAGAGTGAACTTTGTCCTAAATATAAATGTATTCTTCATTGGTTTCCTCTTAAGGATAGATTAAAAACGTGTACAAACAAACGCAATCCAAGCTGTGTCTCACGGGTAAGGGTAGAGGGCTTACCAATATAAATATATGATAATTAGTCAAGTTTCTTTTAATGTGCGAGACATTGTCATAATAAATTTTGAACGTATCAAAATTATAAAAACAAAAATAAATGTGTTGATGATTAGTCATTTATCTACAACTATGTCTTTAATTAGTTTTTTTATTAAGTAAAGAACAAAATGACATAAAAAATATTAGCGTCCAACTAAGTTGTTATCTTACTCTAATCTTTTATCAATTGCTCATTTACATTATTAAAAAAAGGGGAAAAATTACATTAAAAATTTGGGGGAAATGAAACCTGACCCAGTCGATCCAAGTGAATCCACCCTAACGGGTAATACATCAAAAAAGCGCAACACAATGGATCCAACCGTAATCAATTCTAACAAACGAACACCATTAATGATAGACGTTTGTGATTACCAAGCAGGTCGATAATTTGGCGAATAAATAGATCGTCAACACAAAATCGGATCACGTACCATCAACTCCCTGCAACAATGGCACCAAACATTAACGACTCTTTGGAGTCCACATAGCCCCATGTCAATCAAAAGAATGACTAGGATACGAAACTACGGACAAATTCTTGAGAGTGTGGAGTGGATCGGACCGCCATCATGGTAACTAACTAATCCACACGCACCAACCACAACAAATTAACTGCCATTTCTGGCCCAACATTCTGAAATCAATCATTACTGATCGAATCAGATTTGAGGATGATAACAAGCACCAAAACCACCACATTGTGTGGTGATGAACAAAACCAAACTGCAAATCTCAACAGATCTGGAAGAATCAGAGATCAAGAGGCGATGCATTAACATAACGACAACGAGTTCATGACGGCATAACATACCATTTCAAGTTCGAATCAAAACCCAATCAAGGTAGACCTTCAACGGATCCGACCCGAATAACCCTGCAACTCAGAAACCCAAATCACAGTAACATAGCTGCAATTTTTAACACCTTCGCTCACCCTTAACAACTAGGCGTCGATGGTACTGCTGTTGAAGGAGACGATCAAAGAACCAACACGGTTTGTAACAGTGAACACATATCTGATTAAAAACAACCGAAGCACAACGTAAACAGCGACGAAGCACTACTGTTATCAACAGGCGACGTGAAACAACCCTGGATGGGGTTTGGTGGTGACGCAACTGGGCCAATCACTTGGAGCCAAGGCTACATCTCTAACATAAAACTTGGATTAATGGGTGGAAAGGAGTTGGTATTTGGTGGTGAAGAAAAGTAGGGTTTGAGAGGGGAGGACGAATCTTCGTATACAGTAGTTGCTATAACTCAATTATTGTTTTTCGACGTTAATTTAGTACTCAAATATTATTTTTTTCTTAGTCAATTTAATTCATAAAACTTTCAAACATACACAAATGACACTTGGAGATGTGTCTGTTGTACTTATGCTATAAACATACAAAAATGACACTTGGAGATGTGTTTGTTGACCTTACTCATTAAGCAATAAAAATATTGATTTACCCAAAAAAAGTATAAGTTTGCCCGTTGGAATTTCTTAATTTCCCGTGCATACAATAGAAACCAAAATAAAAATCAATACAAGAGTGCGCATACGCAATATGCTTCTATTCATTTGAAATTGTTTGAAAACATTATTTTTGTATCTAAATCAAGATTTTTGATTGATTTAGTTACATGAAGCAAGTTAGTCACTGCGGGATGAGTAATATGTCTGCATGATGGTGAGTACCAGGAGCATAGCAGCTGCCACAATTCCTATGAATTTCCACACATTAGGTATATGGTCACGTATCAAAATATTATACCAGTTTCGACCATAGTACATAAGGATCTCAAAAACACGCCTACATTGATGCCATGTTCTTATAGGTAATTTTTTCACCACCTTAGTGACTTTCATTCCCTTGTAGTCATACACATTCATCCTTGCACAAATTTCACTAAAACTCAAATCCATATGTTCAGCTCCATTTGAAATCGTGCGAAATACTGCCAACAAATCTTCGTTACTCTTGTTCAACTCATTCACAATGACACCTTTTTCTTGAAGTAATTCAATGTCATGCTCACAGCATATCAAACCATTGAAGAAAAGTGCATAAGAAGTGTATTTGCATCTAATCCAAATTTTGCTTTGCTCCCAAGCAATCAAATTCCTCCACTTAACTTCAGTTGTTTCCTTGATATATAGTGGCGGAATATCCAACTCTCCAGAATCACTAAAATTTATATCAAAGTCAAAGATATCCACCAACTTGTGCTGATTTTGATTTGTGCTATTTAATTTAGCGCGAATTATTACCCCAGAAGCACGAAGCTCTGTAGAACAGCGCATCAACTCTAGCTTTGCTTTTTTCCCTTCATATTGTTGGTTTTGTTCCACCGTGGACAAGTGCATCAAGTGAAGTATATGAGCACCTCCTGAACTATTCATCAAAGGGTAACCAAAGGCTTTACGAACTATATTTGCCACACGATAATCGTCTTTGATTTCACTACCATCGGGAAATACCTTCCTATATAACTTCTTGAGAACAAGGAAGGGAATTTGATTCTCAAGCATTGATATATCATTCAAAACAGACAACATCTTTTCTTCTGTTTTAAGGATCGAGTCGTTATGGAAAGAAGTTGTTGATTGGTTATCCATGTAATCGCCAAGTCTAATGAGAAGCTCCAACAGAAAACAACCATCTATTATCATTATTTTAGCGATTTCCTGCGGTTCTTTTTCTTCGACGATGTTGTTGTTGCTCCCACCATAGCTAGCACAAATCACTTTATCTAACTTGAGAATGTCATAGCCACATTCTCTTAGCCTTATCTCTGATCTTCTATTTTGTTCTTGTATTGGTCCTTGTCGGTCAAGAAATTCGCGCATGTAATTCCATTTGGGTTCTTCCATTAATTGAAGGTGTCTGGTGGCTCCTCTATGTAAGGGTCCTATGGAGATATGTTTTGGTTTGTAAGCATCTTCGTTTGCTTCTCGAAGTTTATCTGGAACATTGGAAATGCTACATGCTTGAACTTCGCCGTGATTGAGAGAACCCAACATCACTTCAATGGGAACCATCCAACTAAAATCAGATTGCATCTTCAATACCAAAAATAAAAAGAAAAATATTTGGTTGGAGAAATGTGCTGAGCACTAGAATAGGAACTTGGAAATAAATTTCAAATGATTAAAAAGATAGGATGAAATGAAGAGATAATATAGATACTTATAAATAATGAAAAAAAAACTCAGTATAGCTTTCCTCTCTACTTCTTGTTTTGTTGACGACAAAGCTTTTAAAATAAGTAATCAAAAAGAACCACCCACCACAACTTAAAATAAGGTCATGAATTATTAGTAGTTGA
>Ga0315915_1007182_pt1 | contig 13406 bp, 8 predicted proteins | sample MpolbnodulesMG_FD_207738 | JGI IMG/M metagenome (GOLD analysis project Ga0315915, IMG submission 207738) | Medicago polymorpha root nodule microbial communities from Los Angeles, California, United States - branched nodules | ecosystem: Host-associated > Plants > Roots > Nodule | place: USA... | reverse complement strand
AATGACCCATGTTGTTCATGAAATCAATGTAAAAGATGTAGCCATATAGTGCAGCCACAGAAGATTTTTTTATGAACAATGTTGTCAACATTGGTATAGCAAAAATTGTAAAATATGACAAATGCTCTGCAAATGGGTGTGTCACAGCTGTCAAAAAATATAAGAAAGTTGTGTTATTTTGACACCAAATTAATTGAGACCAAATTTGGACAAGAATTTATATGATTAGTATAGTTGAAATACATGCTTAATTATGTTCATGAAATAACTAATGAATATAATAAGATATCATAGTAACTCATTAACCATGCAAATAACACAATTAATCTTATTTGAGTGTAATGTATCATGACTTTTATGTATATTTGAACATAAATTGTGGTAAATCACATTCAAAATTGTGGTTACCTATGTTCGGTGAATGATCAATTAACCACATTTATAAACAATATTTATCAAACTTTTTTTTTTGTTCCGTTATAGTCTATATATTCACAAATCAAGCATGCAAAAATGAAAGGAAAAAAGTTCATACAAGTGATAGGCTCAGTGACAATTGAAGAATGGTGATGAGAATGATAACGAGAGTATAGATAATGGTGATGAAGTGCTCTATGTAGCCAATAGTATAAGAACTCCACTGGTCCAGCATGCAATATTGCTGTAAGAATCACACCATCTGTTCTCCACCATGGTAAATTATAAGCCATAGGAAATATAAAGTATGCTATACAATATACGAGTGCAGTGAACAACATTTGATCATCCCTACAAATATTACAAAATATCAATAATTAGATCAAATATTTAAAATAGATAATTTTTTATTTATTTAATTATATACTTTCATTTTTTATTAGATTATCAATTATTAATTGGATAACCTCGTCTAAAGTGAACAACCCACTTTCCTGAGTTAATTGAGTAATATATACCTTTGATAAATATATCAATGATTAAAATTATATGCACAATAATTTAGAGATTAATTTTTATATTTTATTTAAAAGAAAATAAGAAGCTATTTTGTGTTTGTTTATTATAATAAAAATCATTTTTTAAAAAAAAATCATAATGAAAAATGTTTTTCTTACGAAGAGCTAGTTTGTTACAATTTATTTCATAAAAGAATATATTTTTTAAATAGCCATTTTTAAAGGTTTTCATCTGTTGTTTACAAATTTTTTAAAAACAATAATTTGAAAAATAATCTAAATTTTAGTATCCCAAGTAAAAATATCTTAAATAGGAAAATAATTTTTATTAACCAACCATCCCCACCCTATATCTCTCTCACATTTTCCTTAGTTTATTACAGTAATATTTATATTCATAAAATGTATAGTAAATTTCATTTCATTTTTTTTTACCAAAATCATAAAAATTCATTTTATTTTGTTTGTGTTGTTTGTTCACAAAAATTGTCCTGTATTTAAAAAGTTTTTTCTCTGTATATAAATATAGACAAAAACACCTGAAAGGTGGCACCAAATACAAGCTTAGGAGGCCAACCCCTCAGAGGGCCGGCCAAAAGCAAGAGCTTCCAGGCCCATGGCTCAGGGCCTCTAAATTTTGGGGGCCCAAATATTTTATTTTATACATATAAGGCCTTAAAATGTTACATATATTTGTTTAGCCATATAATTCAAAGAATTGTGTGATGGTCTAGTAGTTGAAAGATTTGTGTGTGGGCGTCTTGTTCTTGGTTCAGTTCCCAGGAATCACTTTTTTATTATTATGTTTTAATTTTATTTATTTTTTCCAGCATAAGAAAACCAATTTTTGATGTGTTTTTTTTATTGGAGGGGCCAATTTTTAAGATTGCATCGGAGCCTCCGGATAGTGGCCCTGACCCCTCATCGAGACCAACCCACAAAGCACCAAACAACACCAAAGCACCCACAAAGTACAGTACTTTATCTTGTGTTTAGTACTTATATGCAATGTTTGTATTGATGTTCAAATGAGAAACATCGTTGTAACAAACACATACTTAGTCTTTTGTAAAATGAAACAAATCTATATAATCTTTACTTAAGAAAGACAAATATTTAAAATCAATTTAAAATTTAGTAACCAATGAGTTTCTCTGTCGACTTGTTCGAATTCGAGGCCTTTGTCTACAATTTTGCTTTTGCCTTTAGCAGTTTGGTAGCGTGAGACAGAAGTCCAAATTTGATTGTGTAGCATTCTGACCAACATAAAAGGAAATATGACATGGTACACAGGATCCCTTTCACCCCATATGAAAGAGTATATGCTATGAGCAATCCACGGGCTTAGAATCACGATCTTAATTAATTAGTGTCCATAACCAAGTCACATAGAAGACAAAGACAGAGAATAATATATGTTAGTCAACATGACATTAATATCAAAACATTATATTGTTCTAAAAATAAATGCTATAACTATGACATAGCGACAAAGAGATCAACGATAAAAAAAAAATGATATTTGTCTCAAAATGTGAAAAATTTAGTGACCAAAGAAACTATAATAATTACTTTTTTTATCTTTGAATTTTATCATAATTCAATATATTTTTAAATACACTCTTCTCATTTTTACATAATTTTTTGCTACTAGCATAGTAACCAACACATAAAACAAATAAACAAAGAAGAGAAAATGGTGGTAGGTTCGAATCCACACACCCACACTCATGTCCCAAAAGTGCTAACCATTACACTAAATATGAAGGACATTTTTAAATATGGAGAGATGCCATTATGATCGATATAGAAAAAATAACTGGTAACAATAAACGACTTGGGCAATGTTGGTTTCATTATGGGGAGATATCATTATATGATATAGAAAATTAAGGTGAGGTAACATTGCAGGGTAGAATGAATAAGAAAATACATTATATCATATATTTAGAGAGTGAGAAAGAGAGGGAGAGGCATTTGTTTTTGTCAATAAGAGTAATTTAGAAGAACCTTGAAGCTCCCAAGAGGTTCCCAAGGCCAGTTTGTAAGGATGCCTGGTTTGGAAGCCATATTATGAATTTGTGATGATGATATCTTAGCATATGGAAAGCTCTTTATATATGCTAGAATTTGCAAATGAATTGTTTACCTAAGGTGATATATTGAGAGCGTTATTCATAAATATGGACAGCTAGCTACTATACTTGCATGTTATATTGCATGTGCATGAATATGACATACCAATAGATTTTTGTTTGTTGTTGTTGGCTGTCTGAAACAGTGTTTACCTCATTGGCTAGTTAATTACTGGGTTCATTCAGTATGTTTTTATTTTTATTTAATTGATAAATTAATTTCATTTTTACTTTTAGTCTGAAAAAGATGTTTTTTTATGCAACTTTAGGTCTATTTGTTTAGGTGGAGATAGTTTAATTGCCTATGAAAAATAATCATGTTAAAAGGGATACTTTATTTTTAGATTTAAATCTTTGTGTGGGTTGCACTAGGGAGGAAACTTCTCAAACATTTATTCTTTTAAGTGTCCAATTTTTCAGGGAGTTTGAATGACTGTTTTCGATTTTTTAAAGGCAAATTAGTCCATTAAAATTGACACAGGAGACAATTGAAATGAGACATTGAGAGGAACACGTTCCATGTTTTGGATTGATTCTGTGTTATAGTAGTGCTTTTGGGAATGATGTGTTGGCTTATGTCCAAAAAATTTGTGGTTTTAGCCCGAATGGTAGGGTACTCCATTATATGTTTAATTCTATTTTTGTGTTTGATTTAGACGTTAAAAAATAATGTCATATTCCAATAATATTAGTTTAAGGCATTAAAGCCAGATCTTTGTGTTGTCTCAAATCTTAGGGAGTGGATCAATATATGATTTAAATTATTTGTGTGTTATTGTTCAATCCCTTAGTTGCTTTTAGTTTACGTTGTTTTTGTTGTGGGAATGTTTTTATTCTTTTTGCCATTTACTATTTTGTATTTAATTTTTATTTTTATTCTTGAGACATCTTGTTATGCTTTGAATAGTTTAAAGATCAAACTTTACCAATTTTACAAGGATAAAAAATGTTACTTATTACTTCATTGCCGTTGTAATAGTGGTTGACTGAATAAGACGTGCAACTCCAAACCAATTTCATCAACTAAATTCAGTCTGGTTCAAGGTCGAAAAGTTTGGTGCTATTGAGTATTTAAGTTATTATATATTGTTGAGAAACCAATAGAATAAATTTTCACACAAGAGAAAATACACCTACACAAGAAGGAGAAAAAGACAGCTAACAATAAAAATATTTCACTATTTTAAATAGGGCAAAGACTACGGTGGGATACCTCTTTAGGTCTCTTACTGTAGGAGACTTAAACTTTTTTTTTTTTAAATGGATATCAACCATTAGATGTAGTTGAAATTTTTTGAATGACTAAGATTTACAGGTGATATAACCCACTAAAATTGTATTATTTAAACATCTATATTCATTTGAAAAAAAGTTGTTTTTGACATTGTTGGTAAAATTGGAAGCAAGCTGATAGGAGCTCCAGTAGGTTTTTTTTTTGTGTCCGTGAATTATGGGTTGTTAATTTAGTAAATTAAGCATCAATTTAATGGTTAATTAAAATTGTACGAGAATCTTTTGATAAATGGTCTAATATTTTGGGTAAGTAAGTAATACAAACATTTAGTAAAATTGTGACTAGGTGATTTAAAATTCATACATTTGAAACAATTTTTTTTTTCATAAATTGATTTATAATTTGTGATAGTGGGAGTATGTTGTCCTTTGTTTGTAGTGTATTCATTATTTACCTTCCCATATATATTATAAACAAAAGTGTTATGTTTGGACGAAAAAAAAACAAAAGTATCCGGGGAATTAAAATATGTTTGGAGAGATTTTTACAATATTCTATACATTTTTGCACAATACCATTAAAAAAGTATAAAAATTAACTTAAAAATAGAGATTAAAAGTAGTGATTGAAAATTTTATAGAAACTAAAAAGTGAAAGAAAATTTTAATGGAACTAAAACAAGAAGTTGATATATTTATAGCGACAAAAAACATATTTAATCCTAAAAAATATTTTACTTGATTATAATTATCCACGTTAACTGATATTCTTTCACAATAAAGTCACTTTTGTACGGATATTCTTTCACAATAATGTCACTTTTGTTTTAAAGTATCTCTCAATTATGTTGCTACATGGTTATTTTGCAATTAAATATGATACTATTTTTTTAAAACAAATATGCAATTAAATATAAAACTATTGGTCATTTATATATAGACACTACCTTACCCATTGTCACTTCAAGTGGAATACACAAAATATAAGTTACCTAACATTACCCTTCAGTTAAATGAATAAATTAAGAGGTGTGTTATTTGAACAATTATTTATATGACAACTTTCTGAACAACCATAAATGTATTGACACGAAAAGCAAAACAATAGAGAGAAAAAATAAAAACATAATGTAAATATGAGAGTGAAAGTTGTAACAAAAATTATTATAAAATAATTATACAAATATCATTTTTCATAAATTAAATATAAGTTACCTCAAATAACAGATTACTATTGTATACAAACCGCTAAACAATGGTCATTTTAGTGTTTAAAAAAAAGAAAAAGCTTTTTATATATATCCTACCGTAGGAGACCTATCCTCCTCTCCTTCTGTAAACGCCGCCTTTAAATAGCAATTAATTTTTATAAAGGTAAAATTGCAAACTTTCTCATGCAATTTTTGTACGGTAAAATTGCAAAGTCTAAAAGACACAGACACACAAGTATTCAAGCCTTTAATGCACCTAATAGAAAAGATTTGTTATGGTGGAAAAAACTCAAAATGTGAAGGAAAAAAAAACTCAAACTATCTCTTTATATTTATAATAACTTCTCACTTTTTTCTTTCCTTGCAACTACTCAATATAAAACTTACATGGGTAGAAAGTTTGACGCAAAATATTCTCCCTTAATCTAAAATTTCACATTTCTCAATTCATTTATCAACTTCTGATAAGTGCCAGAAATTGAGTAAATTACACGTGTAATCAAGGCACTTATTAACTTGTTTTGCAAGTTATCAATGTAAAAGCTCCAAATTAATAGAAAAATAGCAATGTGTTTTTTATACCTAATGTCAACCATTTATGTAGGTAAATTCACTTGCCTTGGAATTTAAAATAAAAAATGGAAGAAAAATATGTCAATAGATTTGCTAAGCGAGCTCAAAGCAAAGCAAAGCAAGTCAGAGAGCAAAGAAAATCTAGACCTGAAGGCATGGTTAAGCGAGCTCAAAGCGAGGACAAGACATAGAGCACTGGAACCCAAGATTTCAAAGTGTGGCTAAGCAAAGAAACAAGCTCGCTAAGCGCGGTAAGGTCAAGGGTCTTGTCGACTATAATAGAGACCAATGAATAATCTTTAACCTGTAAGATCATGGATTGATCAATAAACGCAAAATAGATTATTAGAGATACAATATTACTATCAAATTTATGTTACTATGTCCTTCAATGACACTTGAATCTTATCAAATTTTACATTTTAGTTTTGAAAAACTAATCAATTAAAGACTGTTATTTTATTTTATCAGAATATGTTATTGGGGCATTATCTTCTCTTTTTTCTTAAAAAAAATTATAAAGATAAAAGATAAAAAGAATACAATATTATATTGTTGCACGGGTCAATTTTATTTATTACTTTTATAGTTAAACATCAAAAATTGACTTGTAATAATTGTTTTAAATTTCTATTAACATGAAAAACAAAGTCACTTCAATTAATAGAAACACGGTTTAGGGTTTGCTATATATAGCCGAGTTTGCATTGAAATTAGGGTAGCCGAGTTTGCATGGAAATTAGGGTATTCTGTTTGTAAACGTATTAAATAAGTGTAAAAAAAAATACAAAATTAATATCGAAACTAAAATGTGATAAACTAAGTGCTTCAACTTCACCTATAAAAAGAAAAAATTCGGTTCAACTTCATAATAAATGAAATTTAATTGATTGGATGTGTAACACTATAACTTGGAGAATAAGGTGAGAGCCTTAAAAAAAAGGCAATAGGATAGGAATGAAATTGGTGGCATGCATTTTTTTAGATGGAATTTGTTAGGTTAAATTGCTACGGACCTAATAAAATTAATAAATAAATAAATAAAGATGCAAATTTAGAGCCAAAATTTTAGGATTGAGTTGTTGCAAACCTAATAAGGTTTTAGTGGAGAGAAAAAATTAGGTTAAGTTGTTGCAGACTTAACAAAATTAATAAATAAGGATAAGTAAGAAAGTGTGGAGGGAAAAATTAGGTTAAAATTAGCGAGACGAGTTAACATTTATAAGTAAGAGATATAGCGAGACGGGTTAAGGATTATTTCTTTCCAAAAAAATAGCATCTAATTAGGAACATAATTTTATCTTAATTTAGATAAACATTAAATGCAAAAATGTGGACGAAAAAATTAGGTTAAGTATAGCGAGACAGGTTAACATTTATAAGTAAGAGATATAGTGAGACGGATTAACGGTTATTTCTTTTTCAAAAAAGTAGCATCTCATTAGGAACATAATTTTATTTTACTTAATAAACATTAAATGCAAAAGTATGGAGGAAAAAATCAGGTTAAAATTAGGTTAAGTATAGCGAGACGGGTTAACATTTATAAGTAAGGAAAAATTAGGTTAAGTATAGCGAGACGGGATAACACTGTGCGTGGGTTAACGTACGCAGTGTTTTACACATGCACATGTTAAGTGTCGCAGCGTTAGTTAACTAACGCATAGTTTTACACTTGCGTTAGTTAACTAACACAAGGGTATTTTGATCAAAGCTGCAGGGGCGCGAGTGTTTTGTGATCGGTGACTAAGCAGAATTCATTTTGATATTGGTGTCTGTATATTCAGTGAGATGAGATTGCAACAGTAGACTGATTGCAGCTGTTGGTATTGCTCATATTTTTTGGTACAGTTGCATATATGTCTTACTGACTGCACCTTGAACCTCAATAATTTATCTATTGCTAGAAGTAATAAAAAAAGTCACAATGCAACAATTTCATCAATAGAAACAAATTCTTTACAGATATTACATTTCATTTTCAAAATAAAAAACTGAAACTATTGCATCATATTGTACAAGTATATCCAAATGCCAATTTTAGGGCATAGGATGCTAGAAGTAATATCCAAATTGAAATTTTAGCCATAACAACTTAAACTTTCATGGGACCTTTTATGAATTTTGGCAAAAACACATAGATCCTCGAGCATCAAAGGATTTTGCATTAAGTGAAACCGACTTTGTTAGAAAACTGAAACAACATCAAGAGACGGAAGCATTTTATACATAAATCCTAAAGTGAGTATCACATCACAACGGAAACATCCTTTAGTCCCACACCACTAGCACTCAAATCAAATATTTGTTTATACAACTCGTTTGCGTGCCAATGATTGACTAGGAGTTTTACTTTAATTGAATTGCATTTGATTTGATAGAAGAAATGGAATTAGTTAAGGTTGGAATTTCCAGGTTTTGTTATTAATATATGATTAATTCTCTTCCATTGTTGTAGGAAAATTTTGTCCTTTTTTCACCCATTTTCTATTTCTAAGATTTAAATATATGGTTTTATTATGACGCTAAAAGGACGAAAATGATGTGAATAGAAGATAAATGTCATCTAAAATTAAATTAAGAGATGACAAATGTAATTTTCTCATTGTTATATTATTTTAATACTAAAAAAGAAAATTAAAGAACAAATGCAAATGTTTTTTTTGTTTGTCAAGTAGCTAATGGCTAGAACTCCGACCCTTGCATATTATATACGATGTTCATACTAATTGAATATATTTATAGGGACCAAAAACATATTTAACTCATTTTATTTTTATCAAAAGTCTTTTTTATTTTTTACTCACATATAGACTATGGTCCATCCTTCCGCAAAATAAAAAAAGAGAGCACATATATGCTAGCAATTTGATGTCTAATTATTTCAACAATGATGTCTCAACCATTGACATAAACAACGTTCGTCACCCAAATCTTGCTCCATACCTACAAAAGAAGAGCACACATTCATTTGAGTTAAGGTATGCTCAATTTAGTTCATCGAGTTTGCTTCTTGGATGAAAAATTTATACCTAGGAATAATGTTCCTAGGAATTAAGAAGTAGAATCTTAATTCCCATTACTTTTAAAAACAAATCTTTGGTTAATATTTACTACATTCTTAAGATTATTTGTAAACATGGGGAATATGAGTAGTTACAATGTGTGGTTACTTAAGTTTTATCTCCACCTTCATGGGAATATTTTATTCCCACCCATTTTGTTGAAAATAAAATCATGGAAAATGGGAAGTTATTTTATTCACACCTGTTAGAATTGCTCCCTTCTATTTAGGAGCAATAATGTTGATCAAAGTTTGAAAGAATTGTGAGGAATTTGGAAGTTTGAGGGAGAGGGTTTCTCTTCGAAGTTCGAGTGAAGAAGTTTCAGAATAGGTTAAAATATGTTAAAAACACTTAAATACCTGGGCAAACTAAACGCTCACACGATGATGTGACCTACTTCCACAATGTATTTTCTCCACATCGCTCCTTGTTTGGCGACCTACACGTGTCGTATGTCAAGGTGAAATCTATGGTTTTGGTTCAAAAATTCCTTTGGCTCGCATGGCCAGTCTATTCCATCTCATGAAGACATGAAACAAAATGAAATTATTGGAATCACTAAGCTAACTCTCATGGCAATCAAGAATCTCCGCTCGACGAACATACACACAACAAAATTCACAAACAACAAATTGACACTACAAAATTTCAAAGAGACTAAAAATGAAAGAATATAAAATTTCAGGGACATTTTTTATTTTGAACACAAACTAAAAATGCTAGTTGCCTTATATAAAAATGTCGAAATTTTATTGACAAAACATAATAGATCAAGTAATATCGATAAATCGAGGCCTTCATATATAAAATGAAAGTAACCATTCACTTTTAGAAGTAATTTCGAAACATTTTAAATTTAGATAGCATACATGGAAATATTTTTTTAGAACATACATGGAAACCATAGTCAAACAAACTTTGATAACTCAAACAAGAAGAATGTATATCGATAATGTGAACCCATTTGTCACACTTGGTTAGTGAGAATCTTCAGAGGTTGGAAACCATGACGAATACTTGCTTCCCATACTTTATCAATGCTAAGTATAGTGTCACCACATTCATGCACATTCCATCCTTCTAAGGCATGAATTATTCCAGCTATACGCCATGCACTCATAACTCTTCTTGGAAGCCAATTCTGTTGCATAAATACATTAATTAGTGTAGTAACATTTTCATATTTTAATTTATGTTATAAAATATAGCATACTGAAGGATATAAAAATATGCTATTTACACACCTCACAAGAGTGTGAATTCATGAATGTAGTAGGAGTAATCATTGCTGGTGTATAGTGGTAGAAGCATTCTTTTCGCATTTTCTTTGGAGGGAAATGAGAAAATGGTATGAATAATGATCCTTTTGGTGCTTTTATTTGCTCATCTTCATCCCATTCATCTCCAACTAACCATATCTGTTAGACTCATAATTAGTATTACAAATGAAGTACTCCTTGTTTTATCATTAATTAGTAATTAAATAAATTTTGAATTATGTGGTGTATAATTACTAGTTAAGATTGTGGCGATTTTTAAAATAAAAAAAATGTTGGATCAACCTTTGGTGTATTGAATGGTGAAAGAGCCAAGTTTCCTTTTGACATGTTGATCCTTTGTTCAAGCTCTTTAAGCTCATCCTTATATAACACAACTACCTGCTTGCAATTTATCCATAAATCATTAGAATAACTTAAACTTTAATAAGTAATACTACTTGCTAGTAGTAATATTTTTGAGTCTACATTTCAATTTTGAAGATAATATAATGAAATTGAAACATAACACTAATTTTAAAGGGATGTTATAATCATAAAAAAATCCGGGTTGCATATTTAACTTAAGCTTATTTTCAAAGATAATTTTAAAATGCAGATATAAACAATATTACACACATATAGCACTTGCACATACCTGTACATTTTTTCTGCATAAAGCATTAGCAATGGCAAAAGCAACCTTATTGAACTTGCCTCGAAGAAGCACTTGATTTGTCCCTTTAGGAATTTTGTTCAACACAATTGCAGCAGCTAGGCTACTTCCATCTACAACTTTTATCTTCAATTGTTGGAACCTTCGAATATAATGTTCATGGTGTTCATTAAGCTGATGTTTCTGCACCCATCAAAGGTTATTCAAAACAAAAAATCATTCATTATTCTACTTCGAATTTGCTAGAGCTATATAAAAGTTATTTTTTATTTTTAGCAAACATTAATATACACTCACCTTTTGAAAACTTTATAAATGAACTTTTATATTTAATATTGAAATAGCTAGTTTGAGAGCCCTTAATGCTACTCATGAAATTTTATATTCCAATAGAGCTACAAGTCTAACATTTTTGCTATAGATTTTCGGTGGTCTTGGCGTACATGTGTGACAAACAAGTGAATTTTTTCCTTTAACCCAATTTTTTTTCATACCAAGAGTTAGGTATTAAACCTTCTTATTTGAGTTGCTTAAGCGACACAATTCTTTACCACTTGAATCAATCAATAGTTCGTGAGATGGTGGAGTTATGAAGAAACATTTATATAGGTTGTATTTGGTTATTAACGAAATCACGTCAATGTCGCACATTTACTAGACTCTACAACTAGTAGTGTTACAATACCACATCAATTTTGGTCTTGGGACAGGAGAATACTTGTCCCACGGCATATCCAAACAAGCCAATAGAAGAAATTCATTAATACCGTCCATGTTGAGTGTGGTAAGACCAAGACTTTGTGGTCTCAAAGAAGAATTTAAAATCTTAACATAAAATAGTTTTTAGTATCACAAATAATAATTTTTTTACTTTCCATTTTTCTTAGATTTTTTTACTTTCCATTTTCTCTTAGAAAAATAAGTAATACTAATATATTAATAGTAGGGGTGTGAGTAATTACCTGATTAAAAAGTCCTAGACTTATCACCTTTGCTCCATTTAACTCAGCCTCCACAATTGCCTCTTCAATCAAGTTGTTAAATGTTTTGCTTTGCCTTTTGGAGAAATACTACGTACAAATGAAATCAGAACAAAAAATTAAATTCAACTAAATAATTTTTCCTTTTAAATTACATTGCAAATCTAAAGTCACAAATAGAAAGAAGAAAAAAAAAAAAACCATACTTGTGTTTTAAATCTTGGTATAAGCCAACATTGCAACTTGAGATTCTTGAAGGAGTTGCTTTCTAATACAAAGGCACGCCCACAAATCCAAGTCATAAGGATAGAGAACATTGTAAAGGGCCACATTAAATGTAGATACCATGTAGATGTTTGAGGATTGGAGGCTAATGAAGCAAAGCCTAAACGCATTTGATAAATGGAATCAAGTGTTGTTAAATGTGTTAGGTGGACCACATCTGGTGACTCCTTTGGTCTCATCAATGAGGTTTCATATGTAGCATCTGTGGATTTATCTACGGTACTGTAAATGTAGTCATAAATAGGCATGAAGAGCGAGTAATTAGACCTAAATTTGGTGTGATGCAATGAGTGAAACCTATGGAAACCAAGGAGAAAATAAATTAGCATATGGACTTTGATTGTAGGAATTATGAATTTCATTACAATATTAACATTGTAAACTTACGATGGTGTATAAGATAGATACTTCAATTGGGGAAAATATGAGAAGAGCTTCTTAGGAAAGAACTCAAAGTTGCAATGACCCATATTGTTCATGAAATCAATGAAAAAGACATAGCCATATAGTGCAGCCACAGATGATTTTTTGATGAACAATGTTGTCAACATTGGTATAGCAAAAAGTGCAAAATATGCCAAGTGCTCAGCAAATGGATGTGCCACAGCTGTAAAAAAAAATGTTACTTCCAGATTTTTTATGTAGCTAATCCATGAAATTTTGTTATGTTATGGACAAAAGTTAAAAGTCCCATTTACTTCCTATGAATTTTTTTTTGTTTTTTTTTTCTTCATTTCAACTAATAATAACAATATATTTATTGTTTTATTATACCAAGATCTAGATCTAGCAATTTTTATACCTATTTTGCTTTTCACCTCTCTATATCACAAATATTGACTACATGAATATTTCATTTCCTTGTTAACAACTTAAAAGAAACATAAACTTTTAAAAATGAAATGCATTTTTTGTGTGTAGAGAGTAAACAGGTGCATGCAAAAATGAAAGGAAAAAAGTTCATACAAGTGATAGGCTCAGTGACAATTGAAGAATGGTGATGAGAATGATAACGAGAGTATAGATAATGGTGATGAAGTGCTCTATGTAGCCAATA
>Ga0315915_1007180_pt1 | contig 13407 bp, 14 predicted proteins | sample MpolbnodulesMG_FD_207738 | JGI IMG/M metagenome (GOLD analysis project Ga0315915, IMG submission 207738) | Medicago polymorpha root nodule microbial communities from Los Angeles, California, United States - branched nodules | ecosystem: Host-associated > Plants > Roots > Nodule | place: USA... | reverse complement strand
TAGATGTTGTTTAGGGTACAATGTGGTAGTTTATGGTTTAGAAATTGTTAGATTTCTTAGTTGTTTGAAAATTGCACTGTATGTGTTTGATAAAATGTCTCAATGATATTTTTTTTTGTTTTTTGGACTGTTAATGATTAAGTTAGTTAGAAATATGTTTGTTAATGTTGATTATAGTTAGTTTCAGGACAATGTGGTAGTTTATGAATTGAATTGTAGTTTAAGGATTGAATTGTTGTTGTTGATTATAAGTGTTGTCGTTGTTCAATTGTTGGAATTGTTGTACAGATATTACTCGGAGGAATACGTCTCAGAGATCGCCTGAGCCGCCTCAGAATAGGAGTGACAGACTTAGGGCAGGGAGGCCTGCCCCTACTAGTAGTTTACGGAGGGAGAAACAAGCATTACGCCCTCCTATGACTGTCGAGGGAGAGGTGGGGGCACGAGACTTGCTAGAGTTGATGATGCGGGGGGATCATCGTCCCAGACGGGTCTATCCCAGACGGTGGACCTGACGCAGTATCAGCAGGATTATCAGGTGTATCAGCAGCCGCAAGATCAGGCGTATCATTTTGAGGAGCCTCAGCCTCACTAGTATCAGTGTGATGCGTATCAGCTGCATCAGTATGAGGATCAGCATGAGCAACCTGATATTTTTTGAAGAAGCTAAACTAACCCCCTCAAATTGGCACCAGAGAGAATCGAACCTGAGACCTTGAGGAGGAGCACACTCTCAGGTTTCAAGGCAGTATGAGCAACCTGATATTGAGGAGCCTCAGCAACAGGATGGTATTGAGCAACATCAGCAGCATGATGGTGGGGGTCGTTTTCAAGGGGTGCTGAGGGTGGTGTACGAGGCCGTACCGGACGGCTATGCAGGGGGGCCTTCTGACCTCACGCTTTTACCTCGCTTTGGTGGACATGTGGCATGCAGGATATGGGTCGATGCCGATGTAAGTATATTTTAATGTTTATTTTACTTCTTTTACTATTTATACAACTTATTCTAATTATTATTTTACTTATTTAATGTTAGAATTAAAATTTATGTTAGAATATATTTAATGTTTATTTTACTTATTATTTATTTAACAATGTTGTTTTTTGTTTTTGTATTTCAGTTTCGCAAAAAACAAAGAGTGAAAGGTATCTCGCACGGGAAGAAGTTGAACCTTAAAAACTTGACAATCCCTCAGCCGGGTGAACAAAATGACTGGTTTTGGTCAGAAGTGAATATGTTCGGTCTTACTCCCCTCCTCACTAGTGGCTGGACCATTTTTGCCGGCAAGAACAGCAAAAACATTAATCTGTTGTGGCTGCTTGCGCTGCAAGATATGGACGAGTTGGACAGCTGGTCATGGGGTGGGATGGGACTTGCTTTCCTATACGAGCAACTATCTCTTGCCTCCGAATCATCTGTGGCCTCCTGTGGTGGTGGTTACATGACCTTGCTTGTGGTAATATTTGTTTTTCTTCTCTTTTACTTATTGGATCGTAAATGTATAGTTGTTTGTATAATACTTGTGCTGATATAAATTTGTTTCTTTGTGTTTGCAGGGACGGACTTTGGCGCACTTCTCGAACATCATTCTGAGTATTGATGATGAGGACTACGACCCTACTGTTGCACCGCTAGTGATTCAATGGAAACCTCTCAAGGGCTTTTCTAATCCTGGACACTACAGAGTTGCCATTGATTCGTTGGACCATTCTCATGTCACCTGGAGGCCATACGAGAGACGATGGCACATCACGCCCTTTCAGGACATATGCTGGTACTCCGGATGGATCATGGCCGGCAGAGACAAGATGGTTCGTCACTTGCCAGAGCGGGTTCTTAGGCAGTACGGGTATGTCCAAACACGACCCAGGCCTCCTACAGACATTGAGGCTCTTGCGGCAGATGACGTGGCCCAGGCCTTCACAGAGTTTGCTCTACATATCCTCAGCCATCAGTAGAGGGGTCATCCGGTTCCAGATAACGAGCCGTGGGCCCATACGATTGTGAACCCCGCTGCGCCCATACGAGCCGTGGGTGCATGAGATGGTTCATTATAGTATCACATCCTATTGTGAACCCCCTTGTAGTCATTCCTGACTACGCAGTTGATGCCCCTCCTCGTCCTGTCCCTCCTTACGAGGAGATTCTTGTTGAGCAGCAGTGGGCCAGACATCCTCCCGACCCATACCAGATCATCAGCAACATCAGAGCCAGAGTGGACGGTGCAATGGCGCATCCTGTTGTGTTTCATAATCCAAAGGAGGTTATTCGCTTGATGCAGGGCATACAATCTGAGTGGAGCATGCTGGAGCAGATGCCGGCTCTGCGGAGGAGTAGGAGTCCATGGGATGGACCAGTATGACTTGTGTAGTTTTTTTTTTGACATTTTGTTGGATTTGGTTGTAATCCTATTACATTTGCGCTTTTTGGCGTATTTTATGACATTATTCGTTATTGTATTCTGTTGTTTTATTCCGTTATTTTTCGTAATATAATTATGAGTTAATGCTTGATTGAAACAAAGCTTGAATGAATGATGAAAAATGTATGCAAATGACTGAATGAATGTATGAAAGAAGGATTGAAAATTAAGGAAAATAGAGGTTTCTGCCTCTTCTAGTTTTCTGCAAAGACTGGGCTTGAGTTAACTCACGCATGTGAACACTGTGCGTGGGTTAACGCACACAGTGGTTTACACATGCGCATGTTAAGTGTCGCAACGTTAGTTAACTAACGCATAGTTTTACACTAACACAGTGTTTTCCATTCCTTTTTATGTGATTGGACTCTTGCCTTATCAAACAACTAATGCATAGTTTTACATGTAGCATGGCTGCAGAGCGCGAGTGTTTCGTGTAGGGGAAGAGCAAAATTCATACTTTTCTCAATATTTCTCTTCTAAATATATTACTTTTTGTAGGGATTTTGTTTTGAATTAGCCTCCATACAAGTATTCTTACTTTCAATGACAGTTTTATATGCTGATTTTGTTAAATACCCTCCACAGGTACAACACCTTACTTTCATTTTCCATCGTCCAATGTCTTGCCCATATCCTAACAGCGCCAAGAATTATAGCACAGGTATTCTTTTTACCAAATTACATCCCCGACACTTATATTCTATGTTGTCACTTATATTCTATGTTGTTACATTTTTCAAACAGCTCCCTTGAATTGCAGTCAAATCCTGTGCTCCTGCAACATCTTCTCCAAACCTTAATCAGCTCCACAACAATGTCATTTTACAATTCATAATTCTTCAAATATAGCATGTATTTTATCGATAAGAATTAATTGTTTTTTTCAACACTTGCGAGACTAAGAATGATGGTTTATTGTCATCAAATATCATGTTTTTTTTTTTTGTTAGACATCAAATATCATGTTTGTGATAACACTCGAAGTCAACCCTAAATATAATATGACTAATATATTCACTTCCAACAACCTCAAACGAATCCATGAACAATCCTTAATTAATTATTTGAAGTTTTTACCAATCTATAAATTAAAGTCCAGTGATAGAAATCTTAGAATTTGATTTTTACTGTACTCTATATTATTTCCAGGCAACAAAATCTTTTCTACGTCTGCATGTTTTTATTCATTGTTTTGCAAGCGTGCTACAAGTGACAAACCTCCAACGCTTGCTAGTTGATTTCTAGGGGAACTAAATACAGTTTTATTCACTTGCATTAAAAACGACTTCATATTACCTTCATTTCTTTTGGTTTGCAGCAAAGAACTGCTCCATAATAACAATGTTCACCCGGGTGCTTCTAAAAAAATGCACAGTAACTAACAAAAAATGCAAGAACAAATAATGCACTGTGGATATCTAATAAACCCTAACTATTTGAAACCAGAAGATAGTATACTCCGAATAAGAGAAGCAAATATTCTAAGCATTAAAACCCATGTTAGCCATTCCAAACATATATATTGCCTATCTCATTGATCGGGTACATGTCTTCTACGATGCGATAGTGTTATATATTTCAGTGCTCATCTCATCTCGTTGGCCGGGTCCATGTCGTCTCTGATGTGACAACATTGCCATAATAAACCTGCTTTGAGGCTACATCCCAATAAGCCTGAAAAGCAAGTAAAAATTGATAATAAAAAAATTCTTCATCCAATATCATTATCGCCTAATATCACAGATCACAACACGCAAGATTGAACATCGATACTCTTGAATTGCACCTACCCACATATCTACCTTCTTGCATAAAATACAGTAGCAACATCAAAAGTGAGTTTCAAGACTGGGTGGTGACAGCTATGTAGATAACAGGATGCACATATCTTAATAGTGTATTGGTAAAAAATTCCCTGAAGGGGTATATTTATTTTTCTATCATAAAAATAATAAAGTAGCACTCCTCCAATTCATCCGCCGGCTTGTATCCTATAACTAACCTCTATTTGTTTGATTTTACTAATATTAAGTCATAAAAGGAACTCTCAATGTGCAAATCAAAATTGCAAAAATGTTGGCCAGAGGAACACTCAATAAAAAAGGAGGTAAAACCAAGTTACCTCCGTTAAAACAGAAAGCATAAGTGTGTGTGTGTGTGTGTCTGTTCATAAATCCTTTAACCCAGCTGCCTCGCCTTCAAAAAGCTTGCTAAAAAGTGACGACAGAACTTGAAACACTTCACAATCTAATAAAGTACAGGAGATTCCCTATTCAAATAAAGCAATACAAAAGGACCAATGAAACACACCTGCCAATTAGTTGGGAGACCCTTGGCAAGTTCAACAATATCTGGCTTCTGTTGGTTACTACTCTCACTTGCAACTTCGACTTTGCCAACAGTTTCCTTTGCTGCTTTTGCCCTCTTGCGCCTGACCTTCTCCCGCCTGCATAAAACAAGAAATATATCATTGTTTGTCTTTAAGTTTAGTGTATCAGTGGGTGTTAACAGTCTCTGGAGTCTCATACCAATCACCACCCAAAGGTTGAAAATTAGCATTGTCTTTGGCCTCTCCACTTGCAATTTGCTTTGCACGCCACTCCTACAATGGAATAAACGTCAGAAACAAAACTTTGGGTGTTCGCAAAATTTTATAACAGGGTAAGTCCTCATGCAAACCTCTATTTCCCTTTGGCGCTTTCTTTCAAAGGCATCATACACACTCTCAGGTTCTTCCTCTTCTTCAAGCAATTCCTCTTTAGCTGCCTTCCACTAGTAATAATAAACAGAAAATAATGTTCAGAAGTCAAACATTAGAAACTAAAAGAATTTTACACCAAACAAGAGCACAATCCAGGATATGAAATTTAAAAAAAAAAACAATAAAATCTGGAGAAAAATCATTGTAAAAAGGAAGCCTACCTTGTCCACCAGACTTGAAACCTTCTTATTAGACTTCAATGAGGATCCAACTGCAACTGCCCGTTTTCTACTACGGACAACTGAGGAAAAAGGTGATGGAAGTAAGTACCCGTGCATTGTAGCATAGTTTATATAGATTTATGATGTGAAGCGCATTTAAAATTTAAGGAAGAAGAAATAAATACAAGCAGATAAAAAGCATGCAGATGCTCAAGATATTACGAAGTCTAACTACAATCCACAGATACCGCAAGAAATTCGTTATCATGTGGAGTAGACTGATTCAATAATTACATACACGAATTGACAAGAAAAACCACTAATGTTGCTGGACTCATTCATCCATCACAACAATCTAGGATTAATTTTAACTTACCGTTATTATCAGTATTATTATTTATTCTGAAAAGAAAAACATATTACCCAACAATCTAGGATTATGTTATAAACCCCAAGATATCCAATAAGACTGATAGATCGTGCTTCCAATAATCTATCCACTAATATCAAACCAGCCCAAAATATTTACCTTTAGTTTGTGCTTTAGCAGCTAATGATGAGGTGGTCTTGTCTGCATTAACTTCGGTGGTAGCTGGTGCCAATGAAACACTCGCATCAACTGAAACAGTTGCAGGAACGTGGATGGCAGCTGAGGTGGACGGAATATCACTAGAGACCCTATCAGCCCCACTAACACCACCAGAATCACTAATATTGATATCCGGTGTGGGTTTCAAACCAGCTCCTGTAAAATACAATAAAACAATGATTACAAATGCAACACGATATCTATGACAATATTCACAGTAATAAAGAAATGAAACATCATTAACTACTAATATTCTGTTATCAATACTAACGTACCATCTTGAGCCTCATAATAAGTAACGGGATCAGTCGGATTGATCATAACTTGAGGATTTTCACTATATATGTTAGGAACTGCACTATAGTAGAGCTGTGCAGGTTGCATAGCAATTTGGCCATATATGTTGCTAGCTGGGACTTCAGCAGCTGTCTGACCATAATACTCGGAGCTAGCGCCAAGGTAAGATGGATTATATTGAGCATAAGAAAGGGATTGGCCTGTTTCTGTGTAAGATGGGATAACATGATAGCAAGTTGCAAGTGGATCACCGGGTGGAAGAGGGGGCATTTGATCATCGTCAGGCGGTGGTGGTGGAGGCATATGCTCATTATCTGGGGGTGGTGGAGGGATCCATTCATCATCAGGAGGAGGCGGCGCAACAAATGCATCCTCAGGCAACAAAGAATGGTATTCAATTTGTGGATTCGACGGAAATGGTTGGTCTGTTTGAACATAATCATTTGCAACTGATGCATCCAAGACAGTATTTTCTGAGGAATTCATATCTTCAACTTCCATGTCAACATCCATATCAACATCTTCCCCACTGTTACACACATTTTCATGGGTTGATTCCTCCGGATTTATGGTGGCTTCAATTTGTGTGCTGACTTCGAGACTTGTTTCCGCATGACTGCCAGTAGAAATAGACAATGGAATGTGCTGAGCATCAGAGGAAAATTTATCGCTCACATCCTTTAAAGCTTCAACTGAAGCGTCAGTCTGACATCCATTAGAAACTTCAGAAGTAAGAAAGCTCCCTTTGTTTTCATTGTGGTCTACTTCAGACTCCTGGCCAACACCATTCGGTTGCTCCCCAAATTCTTCAGCGACAGGTACATGTTTATCCTCTACCTCATCATGTTCGGATTTGTCAGTTTGCAACAATTCAACATTGATTAAACATTCAAGTACTTTAATCTTCCTGTCAGAGTGCACCCAGAATGGAAGCAAAGATGATCCATAGGATGAAAGCGACCTAAAATCAGAAAGTCTAATCTCAAGCTCTAGCATATACTTTGACAAGGAATCCTGACCTTCCAGATTTCCCTTTGACCTGTAGATTATTCCATTAAATATTTAAATATGGAGAATCAAGTTCTTTAACAAATAAAATAGTTCAACAAAATACCACAAACAAATAATGCAGAACAACTGAAGCTACATGCTTACTTTTTCAGTGATTTCAGCATCTCTAACAAACTCTCAGTCTGTTGGACAAGACGAGAAGGAAAGTCAATTTCTACTTGCTGTTCTTCAACACCTATTGAATGATCTCCACCATAAGATAAACTCATGAGACCATCATTTCTTATCAAATCGTCTGCATGGATATTAGAACCCTTATTTTCATTTGTACATTCCTCGCTACATCCATTCGTTTGGGACACATGATCATGCAAATCTTTATGAGAAATCGCCGAGGTTTCCACAGTTTCATCAACTGTGAAAGGAGCAGACGTACCCAGCATTGCAGTTGAGAGCATGTTGGAGTTATCCACACCAACTGTATCATTATCGGTTTTGTCATTGACAGAAGCAGGAGGTAAAGGATCATTAGTCAAATGATCGGCTTGAGCCAAAACCTGAGGCACTTCCCACGAAGTCTCCCCAGTTTCAACATTCCAGTAGTAATAATGTTGGCTTTCTTCATGCAACACCATCTTCCATCCTGAACTGGTATCATTTCCAACCCGTTCATCGAAATTTTCCGAAGCATCCGTTTGATCTTTGGAAACCATTTCATTTTGCAAATTACCAAGAGCAACGTCACTTTCAGTTTTTTCACTATATTCAACATCCATCGAGGTTAAATTTTGCATTGTATCCTGATGTCCATTGTTCTGAGCAACAGAATCTACAGGGACACTGAATCCTTCATCAAGTGCACCGTTAGCCTGACAAAAATAAAACACCCGGTATAAATAGTACATAAAGATTAATCATTTTTAGATTAAGTACTGTACTCACCTATTACACAAACAATATTAAGCCTAATTATCACGAGGGACGCAGGAATATAATCTAGATATTAAATATCAAATAATGCACTTAATGTAAAAATGATTGTGCAACTATACTTTTAGCTGGTGGTAGCAAATATGAATATCATGAAATTACAGTAGGGAAAAGCAATTGTAATGTAGATACATTCCAACAAATTAAGTATCTGTCATTTGTCTGACTTAATTACAGATATTATCAAGATCATGAACATCACAACAAAGCCCAATACAAACACACAAACACGAGAATATGATACATATCTGGTATGAAAACATCAAGCTTTTGGCTTAGAAAAGATATGTAGATAGTACAATTAATACCTCTTCATGGCTATGCACCTTTGTATCATTAGGCCCTTTGCTTGATCCCTCGTCGGCTTCATCATCACTATATTGCCCAAGTAACAAGAGGGGATTTTGTGATTGTTGACCTGAAGACAAAAGCTGGCATGTCAGCATTCAAAAATGCTAGGTGTTAACCATATAAAGGAAAGAATATTTTAAAATAAATCCGCAACGATAATGTTATACAAGCGATCGCTACAAATAGCAAAAGAGACAAAAAAAATGAGTTGCAAATAGATTCAAAAGCTTTGTAGCTTGTATCATCTGAATCACCTGTTACAGATAGAAAATGTCAGCAAGCCACAAAGCAAATAAAGACAGAAACATACGAACCAATAAAACTTTCTACCGCCTGAACCTCGGAAATCCCTTGATGCTGCCAAAAAGGAGGGAAAATGATTGGGAGTCATTCATATTTCAATGTGGCAGGGTCGACCTCATCTGAAATGAATGTTCCCAAGACCTCAGCAGCCCTACAGTCAGAGAACAGTTTCTTGGGGCAAACAACAGAACAAAATATGTCTCGTATATATAGTTCATCCATATTTCCACCAATTTAATGTTGAGCACTCATGTCCTCTAAATATAGTCCTTTTGAGGAAAACTGACAGAACCCACCTGAAGAAGAGGGTGAATTGGGTAACCCATCATGCTGTTGTGAATTGGTGTCTCCTCCGGCATCACCGTGTATAGTGGAGCCACCCAACTCTCCTGGAAATGTATAAAATTGAGATTGAGATGAGAAAACAACCTATATAACAGATTTATGGATCTAAGATCTAATACTATTCCATAAATCACATATATAATCCAAAGTATTGCACAAATTATTTCTCTGACAAGTATGTGATACAAAGCCAAAGACATAAACTACCCCAGTGGAATGCAGACATGACGCGACCCGACTCTCCTCAGATGTAAAAGCTCAAACTTTTTTTGTCGACAGCTAGAAAGTAGAAAGTGCAAACATGATACGGACAGTGATCTAGTATACCATGGATGGACAGAGGGATAGACAAATATTTAAACCATGAAACACCATAATACTATATATAAATTAATACGTTAAAAACACGTTCTCTGACAAGTATGTGATACAAAGCCAAAGACATAAACTACCCCAGTGGAATGCAGACATGACGCGACCCGACTCTCCTCAGATGTAAAAGCTCAAACTTTTTTTGTCGACAACTAGAAAGTAGAAAGTGCAAACATGATACGGACAGTGATCTAGTATACCATGGATGGACAGAGGGATAGACAAATATTTAAACCATGAAACACCATAATACTATATATAAATTAATACGTTAAAAACACGTCCTTTAAAAGTTGGCACGAGGAATTGTAGACATAATATCATCTACGTTATGTGTGTCCTACTCATCTGCATTTGTACAGATCATGGTAGTCAAATTGGGGCATGTATTGTGTATCTTTCAACCAATTTTAAGAATCGTTTATCGTAAGATACATGAACAAAAAAATATGGCTTAAAATATGATATATAAACTCCAAAGTACTTCAAAAAAATCATATATAAACTTCAAGATCATCAAAACTCAAGTCATACACTAACATAAAGCATCATTAATTCAATCAAAATCAAACGTAATTCCAAATTCTAAAATACTTCAAAACTCAAGTCATAGCCTAAAAAACAAATGTTTTCAATCGGAAATAAAGACATAAGCCATAACTCATAAATCCTAACTACTTTTTAGTTCATCCTCAACTTCAAGTATCTCATTCTCAACCCACTTGGGTTGGCCTGGAAGTTTTGGCTTGGGACTTGGGGTGTGCTCCTCCTCAAGGTCTCAGGTTCAATTCTCGTGTCAATTTAGGTGGGCTAATTTAGCTTCTTCAAAAAAAACAAGTATCACTTCATCTCCATCTCCAACTATCTCTTCAATTTCACTCTCGTGAGTCTCACCCTCTATTAAGATAGATTTTCCCTTCTTATTTGCCTTATTCAAGTTTCTTGGTGTGCGAAGTTGTAAAGTACAAGAACATGTGCGGCTTTTCGGAATAGTTCCAATTTAATTGGAAGGTTACAAAACATAACCCCGGAATACAAAGTGGTTCACCCAGTAATATCTGATGGGTCACGCAAACCTGTCCGAGTCCAGTACCGACCCATGTAAAAAACAGAAAAAATGGATTTTCTGGAGGGTCGCACAACACAACCCAACCCAGGCTCTGCAAGTGAAACGCGAATTTCACAGGTATCATAAGAAACTAGAATGAATTGGGATACGTCGGTGATACATGGGATATGCCCGCGATACATGACCATTTGGGATACAGACCCTGATACATATCGGCCATTTCTGTTTTCATATCGTATCGGGATACATATTGTGGGATACTTACTACACTGGTACAGATAACTAAATATAAATATTGGAAAGAAAATAATTGGAAATTAGAAGTCTTAGTGAATGTCCAACAAAACTAGGAAGCTAATGTTTGCAAGTGTTTCCTAGGTCCAGGACAAAAGCATTTAAAAGAAGAATATAAAAAGTAACTTCATACAACTTCGGTTTATACAACAAAAATATAAACACACAACCAAACAGAAAACATGCAATTAAACTGAAAATCATGGAAAGCATACATAAAACAAAATAAGATAAAAGTCACTGGCATATGCATATTATTTGATAAAAGCAATTCTTCACATTAAGGGCTTGGTTTGGATTGACTTATTTGAGCTTATCTACTAGCATAAGTTTTGTGATACTGTTTTGAAGTACTTACGAGAACAGCTAATGACATTGTTCATACGCTGTTTTCAGCTTATTTTCACATGTTCTCCAAGATAGCGTACAAAAACAAGTTATCGCTTCTGCGAAAAACAACTTAACTTTATTTTATCTTTTGCTATAAGAAGTGCTTAACATGATAAGCATTTGTATTCTAAGCTGCAGATAAGTTGTTTATCCAAACAGAGCCTGACAAGTAACAATTTTACCTCCTAGTCACATGAATTGCAACTCAACCATTCATCCATGTATTTTTTTTTTTCGCTTTTTTATTGATAAAGCGTAAAATAACATATTTAATTGTGAAAATAACTAAAAAAAAATGTAAGACAAGTTGATTTCCCAGATATGAACGAAATTAGGGTTTTTGAATTCAAATCAATCCATAAAATGAAACAATTACGAAAAAAACATATAGAGGGAGCAATATTCACCGGAGGGTTCCGCGAAAAGATCGAGTTTGACTCTGCGACCAGCGTTGGTATGAGCGGCACGACGACGCTCTTTTCGGTTCCCCATTCGAATTTCTGCACGATTGAAGAAGCCCTTTGATGCGAATTCTGAGGACGAAACTACCAAGGAAAGGAAATTCGATTTTTAGGGTTTGCAATTTGCAATGTTTGATTTTTGAATCTCTGAAACGAAAATTGAAAACCAAATGAGGGTCGGGTCGGGTCGGTTACGGATCTTATGTAGCTACGTGTCGGACTCTATCTTTAACATGTTCAAAAGCATAGATCCACGTGGATAGATTAAAAAAAATATTTAGTTTGTGGTAGGAGTCAATTTCATTTATTTTTTGAGGTAGAAAATCACACTTATTAAAAAAACTAAAATATAGTAGTTTGGAATATAATTTTTTGCGTTATCTTTGAGATAAGTTTTATAGGAAGATGTAAAAACAATTTTCATTAGTAGTTGGTTATAGAGAAAATGAAAAATAGATCAAATTTAATGCACTTTGCATTTAATTTTCCTTTGAAAAAGATAATTTTTTGAAAAAACGTAATTAAATATGATAAAAGTTGGTCTTTTTTGCTTATAATTTGGAATAAAGAAAATGAGTTTTTTTTTTCTTATAATTTGGGACGGAGGGAGTACATGTATTTCATTAAGGAACATTCGCTCGTGTAAACGCGTGTGTGTGAAAGTTGATCTTATTCTCTAAGTTATTGGTAAATTTTGGCTCAATAGGTACAAGGTGCAATTCGAAGGTATCCATATTATTTGCATAACGTGTGGATGTTCTGGTCATCTTCACTACTACATTAAGAAGAAGAACGAAACGATGTCATCACTAAACCCTAACAATAACAATCAACAACAACATGCTAAGAAGCCTTTTGATATTTCTAAGTCATCGACACCAACTACGTCCTTTCGTGAAAAAATTATGGGTTCTAATCAGAGCCCTCTGGTACAATAAAAAGGAATATATGATTGTATCTAGTTCGAATTGATCATGAAAATGACAACCAACTGTTGCCAAAAGTTTATCTTGAAACTAAAGTTTTTTAAGATATGTGCACGACATGGAAAGATATATTAGTGGTTGAAATTTTGAGGAAAAAAATCTTGGATAGAACACAATGAAAAATCGTTTGAAGAAAGTTTATAAACTACAAGGTAGATTCGATTGCACAAGTAATATAATGGATTCTACATGACTAAATTTGTTCAAGCGGCTGATAAAGATAATGTTATTTTTTAGGGTAGAGCATTGGTCGATTTCGGCCGGATTCAGGTGAAATATTGCTCATCGGAATGAAACCGAAGATGGTAAATACAAAACTGAAGGAAAATCGAAACGTTTTCAGAATAAAGTAGCGGATAAAAAAAATTCGATTTTCTTTCCTTGGATCATTACGAATTAACACATGAATCAGTGATTCGATTGTTACCTCGAAGTGTGGAATCTGAAAGCTGGAAACTAGAATCTCGATCACAGCAAAGCAAGCAACAGAGCCTCTAGCAAGTCCACACGAACGGTGCTCCTCCAAAACTCGGTGCTAGCCAAAGAATCAGAAGTGTCAGAGAGCTAGGGTTTCTTCAAAACGTCCAACCCAAAACTTCAGCAC
>Ga0315915_1007179_pt1 | contig 13408 bp, 7 predicted proteins | sample MpolbnodulesMG_FD_207738 | JGI IMG/M metagenome (GOLD analysis project Ga0315915, IMG submission 207738) | Medicago polymorpha root nodule microbial communities from Los Angeles, California, United States - branched nodules | ecosystem: Host-associated > Plants > Roots > Nodule | place: USA... | reverse complement strand
ACTCTATTTATAGTCTACAATAACTTAAGCCCTAAGAAATATAACATTAGAATGTTCCACAAGAAACCACGGGCTTTTAGGTCAGAAGTAAACTAATAGGTAGCTTGTCCATGAAGCAGAAGTAGCAAAAGAGTATCCTGAAGGCAGGCACGGCCGTGCTGCTGGTGGCACGGGCCGTGCCAAGTTCCTGAATTGGGGGTGACATATTTTTGTCCCATATTTTCGTATTTTCATCCTGAATTAGCTCCTAATCCTATTTCTTTTGCTCCAAGACTCAATCTATCAATTATTTTTTCATGAAATATAATAACTTGCAATTGAAGTAAAACAATTCTAAAAAGAAAATAATATTAAATAAAACGAAATCAAATCTAAATAAACGGACTCAAATATTATATTAAAAACACTAATTATTGACTCATCACCAAAAGTGATAAACGAGGTAGCATCCATGCTATCCTCAAGTAACTCACCAAAGCAAAACAACTATTATTGCACACTGTCTACCCATCTATACGAATAAGGAAGATGGTCAACCAAACGACCACTGATGCTAGTCCACAATTCATGATCAAGATATAATCAAGCATAAGAATTCAAGGATTCATGCATAACACATATACATACTCAACATTCTTAGAATACTACCATTATATATATATATTCCCCCAGTTCAACATCAATCATGTTATCATACTTCTAACATAACACATCAAGCATATTCATACCTTAAACCATCATCAAAATTCATCACTTAACAACATCAATTAATATAAGAATTACTCACCATATTCCTCATTTAACATAGTTAACTCAACAAATACATTTCATCATTTCAAAGCATAAAGAATCATCATTATCAAAGGAATCACCAAATCATATATATATATACACACACACAATTCTCACCTCATTACTATTATCAAAATAATTATCATCAAATAGATTCACGAACTGTATAAGCACAAGCAAGTAAGACATACAATTAGAGTCTGGTTCAAATATTCACAACCATCAATAAAATTCACCAATGCACATATACACCAATCAATCCACATAATCACGTCATTCACCAAATTTTACTAATGCACAAATTCACCAAGTCACATATTCAACTATGATACGACTCACCAAATATTCAAGTGCATGCAATGTTCTAGACTCTTCTAGATGCATGTGGTAGCATTGGATTCCAGAGATAATTTTACCATTATGAATCCACCAACATAATAAACACCATCAGTTATGTTCTGCAGAAGCTATGTAATAAACACCACCAATTACATTCTTCAAAACATCTCAATATGACTATGAATGCATGAACTTCAAGTAAGGACTCGACAATGCATAACTCACCAACATAGACATTAACATAATAATCACCACTAATTATTTTATTCACCAACAATTGCATTATCAAATACTTACATTCATACAATCAACAAGGCATAATTCAACACATCATCACCAATTAATCAAATTAAATCACCAAAAGAATCATCAACATATCATCATATAATCATCATCAATATTTAACACCTCAAAGAAACGATAAAGTTTCAAGTTGACATTTCACATAAAACGGACATTTAGCCACAACTCGACAATCATCGAATTAAACAGTCAATCCTTAACAACTCATTCACATTAAATCTTACAAACATGAATTCAAAGTCTACCAAGAGTTATCTGACCATAAGACATTAGTCTGACAAAGTTCGGCTAAGTTTATGAAAACTAGCATTTTTCGATAAATCCTCCAAAACCAAAGTAAATGAATTCAAACGCCTCAACCGAGTATACACACAAATCACATATAAGTGCAGTAGTGTGTACACTTACGTTTCATAGGCCAAAAGCCGACAAATACCCAAATTTCCAAAGTTCGTATCGTTTTATCATTTTCCAAGTTATACAACAACCAAATCAAAACAAGTTCGAATGCCTCAACAAAGTATATACACAAATCACATATGAATGCAGTAGCATATACACATACGTTTCATAGGCCAATTCACCTCAATCCCAAAGTTTCACAAAGTTCATATAGTTTTGCCGTTTTTCAAAGAATTCAAGTTTTCAAAGCAAAACCAAGTTAAAGTCCATGAATCCCATCCAATTTTTTTTTACAAATCATAACAATGCTAGACAACCCTAGTCCTACCCTTTTCCCTTGAGAAATCGAGTTTTCAGAAATTTTACGTCGTTGAACCATTTTCAAAAAGTTATGATACGATTCACAAAATCAAGTCCAATCTAACTCAATTGATGTTTCCAAAGGTTTAGAAAGCTCAAATACATTTAATTACATCAAAAGAATCAGTTTGAAACCATCTGGATCGACCCTGGATGCCCGAAACACTCAAAACAAGGAATTCTGTCACCGAGCAACTCGCTCTAAGCGAGATTCTTGCTCTAAGCGAGATTTCTCTAGACAGTCCCTCTGTTCTGGTTGAACTCTTACGGGTTTACACCATTTTCCACCCAAAATCCCCAATTTTGATCCCTTCAACCCCAAATTCGACCCCAAAGCTTATACACTTGATTACAAACATAAAAAGGGATTCAAAACCACAACAAACATCATATTTAAAATGCCAATTCATCTCAAATTGATCACCTAGTTCATTTTCACCAAAATCCACCATTTTTCTCATTTCGCATTCAAACTTCAAAACAACCACATCAATTCAAACCCCATCAACATACAAACATCAACAATCATTAATGAAGTGAATTCAAACATGTTCCAACAATAATCATACACCAATTCATGAATTTCACTCAAATAGTCCAAAATCATTAAAACAACTCAACAACAACAACAACTATGAAGTTTGAGCTATTAACACAACAAATTCATGAATTTTATCATGCCCACAATTTCACATGAAAAAGGAGCACAAATTTTATCATTTAAATTCACAAAAAGTCACAATTCTAACAAAAGCACTTAAACCCACAAGTAGAAAAAATGATTATAGCTTAATTAGTGAAAAAGAGACTATCCCCCTTACGTCAAAGCTTCAATAATCCAATTCCTAACTTCAATTTAGCTCCTAACCACCAACCCCAAGCTTTCTCTCTCTCTAGTTCTTCTTTGCTCTTCAAGATCTCATTTCTCTCTCTACCTCTATCTTAGAATGTTTTGTAAAAGTGTGAATGATGGTAATTACCTAATTTCTCATAAGACTAGTATTTATATAGTCACTGCTCAATTGGGCTCAACCTCTAGTTGTCTTAATAGGATCAATATTCTTACCAATTAATTCACCGAGTTACTACTCACTTAACCGTCAAAATAACGAATTGTTTCCGTCTCTAATTAATTACAACAACCCAATAGTAACTTAGAAAAAATAATTGTTCTCACTTAAAACACTAAAAATAATTCTCTTAACAAAGGACTATTTTACCCTTGCTCACCAAGTGATCAAAATAACCCTGAGTCTAAAATGACTAAAATACCCTTCTTAAGCCAAAATCCACTAATACCAAATAAAATACACACAGAGACAAATGATCGCATACAAACACATATAAACGCACATAATAATTAATTAAAATAACTATAGCGAAAATTGGGCTGTTCACAAGATACCTCATGAAAGTTATGGAAGTTAAATAATAAAGATCAACAAAGGTTTCAAAAGGTTTAGAGGGTAATATAATTTGGAGATATTCTATCCCAACGGAATGTCGAGGAAGATAAACGTCAAAATTCAACCCAGGCTACTATGCCACGCACTCTTGAGCATGCCTCATGCACCCATGGACATAACCCACGAGCCTCGCATGTGTTGGGCGAGGAAAAAAAACCTGTTTGTTGTTTTTCTACTGCAAGTTGGAATAAAAAAAAGCCAAATGGAAAAAATGTATGTTTAAAGGCTTCTGTTCACACATAAATATACTTTCTTAAACTTGGAGTTTCAAGGCGAAGGCAAGCTACCAAAGCATCAAATAAGAGTCTCAACCTCCTCCAATTAGTTCTAAGTGTATTTTTTCTTTTGGTCAAATACCTCCCGCGGTCCTTTAAGTTATATGTTTGTATCAGATTAGTTCTTTAAGTTTTTTTTATTACCAATTGGTCCTTTAAGTTTATTTTGTTACAAATTGGTCCTTTAAGTCAAAGAATATTTACACTGCCATCCATCTTTTCAGTCAACGTCGTTAAAAAGTGTTTATAGACCATTTAACATTAAGATGGTGGATTCAAAAGTGCCTATGACATCAAACATGATTACTTATACACATTTTCTTCTTCTTGTTTTTGAATTTCAAGCCCAATTTTACATATAAATATTTTATCAACAATATTATAAATCAAGCAATCAGTCAATTTTGTTTTGAATCAAGACAGAATTAAAGGACTAACTTGTTATAATCATGTAACTTAAAGGACCACAAATGGTATTTGACCTTTTGTTTTTCTTTGGTCATGTATTCGGTTACCATACATTACTAAACACCTTAAGAATAGGGTTCTAAGATGAACCTCTATTTATTTGTTGTAATTTATTAATGCAACTTATTTATTTAGTTATGATCTAGTTATATTTAATTTTCATATGTTTCACACTTGATGCTTTTATGAACTAAGAAGTGACACCCCTAGATTTTGAAATGATCCTAGGTTAGGGTTTATTTATTGGCATCTTGCTTTAACCGGAATACATATGAATTTTTCTCAAGAGTCTTTAATTTAGTAGCGTTACTTAGAGTATGTTGGTTAGGTTCTAAGACATTTGTGTCAGTGTTATGCTTAGCTTTAGAGCAATTTGACATTTTGCGACTCTTGCGTCTATGCGAGGATAAGTCCCTTAAAATCTATGAGTAGCAACATGACATTATGGAGTCAATTACATATGTGAGGATAAGCCCATAGTTTTTATAGCTTAGGTTATATCTGGTATAGATCAATCTGACATCTAGAGGGACGAGAATCTTCGTCCCACGAGGTTAGCCATTGTTTATATAATCCTAAGGTCATAATTTGTAGGAATTATGCATTAATCCAGCAAAGAGGTAGAAGGGATTCAAATATGTCTAATCGCTGCTAAAACTCTAAATAAAGAATCCTATTTACTTTTCACTGCAAACCAACAAATCTTGCAAACTCCTCCATTTACTATTTTAAATTATAAGTTTAGTAAATTGTCGAGTCGAACACAACAATCCACATGGATACAATGATCTTACTACTAAATTACTTGAAAAATTTGGTGCAATTGCCAAATTTATCACGATCCTTCAAAATTTGTTTTGAACGGAGTATGGTTTTTGATTTCAGACAAAATGGTTTCAATTTTAAAATAGTAAAAACGATTAAAAACCAACTTTTTTTTAGCTTTTCTGTATATTCATTATATATTGTAAATAGATGAAATTATCTCTTAATTATTTGTTTCATGTATAATGATCAATTCATACACTAAAAGTGGACAAAGTCTTACATTTCAGTTTTGGCGATGATGAATTTATGTTGTTTTGAACGTAGTTTACCAATTTCAATGAATGAATATATTTTTTGTTGAAAAAATGTAAGATAAAATTACTTTTTAACATAAATATTAAAGTGATTATTATAGGTGATAGGTTGAAAAAAAAGGCGTGATGTGTCAGGACTGCAGGCCATGATGATACCTCCAAATTTGCGAGATAAAGAGACGCTAAAAATAAAGATATTTGCTTCCTTAGTTCATTTCCATCATTTTAGATTTTAAAATCAAAACTTCAAGTCCATGAAATTAGGGAAAAAAAACATAAGAATAATAAGAAGTAGAAGAAAAAAATAACAAATATTTAGTGCATGTAGAAAAACTAAATGACAACAAGTGGAATATTCTAGAATATAATATATTATACAATTATCTTTCTAGAGAAAAACTCATTTATTTCATTAGTATATTTCAGATTAGTACACAATGGCCTTTACGACACCTACCAGTAGCCCCTGGAACGTTTGGACAATCTTTATCTGTTTTACAACGACTATCTCTAAACGTAATAAAAGAAGAATTACATGCTATTATGCTAAGAAATATGGAAAGAAAAAGAACCAAAACATAAACCATCTTAAGAGTTTTAGTCATATTTTTTCCAATTTGCATCTGAATAATAGTAAATGACTTGATTTTTTTTTTTGTGGTGGTCTGGGTTTGAATCCAAAACCTTACATATATTATGCATTGTCCCTACCAACTGAGTTAAGGTCACGAGAACAAATGACTTGTTCTCTTTATAGTGTATAAAGTTCATGGTCTTATAAAAATAATTAAATAGCTTAAGCATTATGAAATTTTAAAAACCCTTCTTAACATTAGAACCATTATTAAATGTCTCTTAAATATATCAATCATTTATTTTAGAATCATATAATAAACTTATTAATCATAATAATTGAATATAATTTAACTAACTTTTCATTTCTTTTTCCTTTGAAAAATTACATTACTTGTTTAGCATTTCATCATAGTAAAGGAAAAAGATATTTTTATGCTATGATAAAGTTATGTAAGAATATAATGCACCATTGGAGTGAGAACATATCTATGAACATGTAGAATTATATTTAAAATTTCATTGCATAATTTATTCTACATTTTTATTCACTTAAATTATGTGAATCATAATATTTACAAAATAAAGTGGTATTGAATTTAAAGCAATATTGTTTTCAACATGATTAGTATTTATTATCGAATCATTCTTGTTTGTTATGGGTGGCTCTGAAAACCTTAGTGGTTGGGAAGAACCATTCTAGGTCAAATTACATGCAAAAATTGGGCTTTTCTTTGCTCTCTTTTAAAATATTAACAAACTAATATTGAATATTTAAAAACAAAGAACAAGTCTATAAAAATTCACAAAATTTTAAAACTATATGATATTCTATCAATAATCTTATTTTAATGTATAATATGGTTGTTATAAAATATGTACATATCTATTATTGAAGCGATGCCTAAATTATTTGAAGTTATGTATACAAGAATCTCAACATAATATACGATGATTCGACTGTTGGATTGATTTATTATTTCTTCTAAAAAGAGTTATTGATTGTGTAAGTATGCTAAGTATGATAATTTGTGTCAATATTGTGTGTGTATTTGTGTGTATCAATTATTGCAATGTCTACGTGAGTAAAAATAATCTTTTGGACATATTGCAAGATCATATTGAATCATCAATCTTATAATAAATTCAATTTGGTTTTCAAATACTACATATTTATGCACACCATCTCATTCATCTCAAATTCTTTGATGGAAAAAATAAAATTACAAAACCATATGAATTACCGGGTTGTATTATAACAACATTAACTATGTTGGTTTGTTTATCAAAAGCTAATATCAAATTCATAGAGACTGCGGTATAGTTTTGCCATTCAATTTTTTGCAAAATTATAAATTTATTATTTAAAGAGTAGTTTTGGTTAACAGTTTTTAAAAAGGGTTGAAAATATGATTAAAAAGTTGTCCTCAGATGAGATGTCGTCATCTATTCATTAAATGTGTTCCCTTGATCGGTTATATGCTTTCTAAAATTCAATTATCTTTCTACATGTCCCTCATCATACGTTTTCATGTATGGGAAATGATGTGAAATCCATATTATCATTTAACTTCCAATGCAACCAAAATAGTTATTTGATTCGATGACATATGATCAAACAATGTATGTGATTGTACCCTTAACACTAGGGGTGTTTGCAGTGCGGTTTAATTCGGTTTTAAGGTTAAAAGGCATCCAAATCGTAAAATAAAAAACATGCGGTTTGGTTGGTTTGGTTAAATTGATTTTTAAAAATAATCCGAACCAAAACAAACCAAACCAAACCAATGTGGTTTAGGTTGGATAGGTTGGTGCAGTTTTTTTTAGACAATGTAATTTTTTATTTTCAACATTAAAATCGAGTGATAAAGCTATAACACAACATATTTCTAACAATATTTTAAATTTTATCCAACATTGCAATTTTATTTTCACCAAACAATATAGGCGAAATTGAAAACGTGGACAAAAAGTAATTCTATTATGTAATTGAGATTTCATCATTCTATAAAATTTCAAGTAGTACATAAATATATCTTTAAAATAAAAATTAAAGAATAAAATAACAAGAGCAAAAAATATGTCATTTTTTAAAAGTTTCTATGAGTATTAATTTATGTGACATAGGTTGAATTAGCATTTTCCTTATGTTGCGGTTCAGTTTAAGTTGGTCCGGTTTGTAGAATTAAAACTGTAAACCGAACCAAACCTTTCGGTTGAGTAAAAATGTGATGTGAATACATCCAAACCAAATGCGGTTTTTTGCGCTTTCAATTTAGGTTGATTTGGTTTGCAGTTTTTCTATTGGATTTGTTCGGTTTTGAACACCCCTATTTAACACTATGTTTAGCAATTAGAATCAACAATCATTATTTATTTCACATCATTTAAAGATAGAAAGTCGATTTATTGTACTTTCTAAATCAAAAGTTCATTTTCGGATCGTAGGTCGGAAAAAGCATTAAGAAAATAATTAAATCATAAACATAATGAAAGATGGATTGTATATAATCAGCCAGACCAAAAGTATTACATTGAAATTGTAGCTAACTAAACATCCAAATTCTTATCACACTTGTGAGTCATGATATAAAGTAAGAATAACCCTTATATTGGGTTGTTTAATGACCGAAGAGAAAGTATCGTCCAAATCAAACCCTTGTTGAAACTCTTAATGTTGTACTTGTTGATGTAGCCAACATGATTTCCTCAATGTTAACCACCAATTTGCATACATTATCAGTCTTGCTTCGAGGCCGAAGAACAAGATTCCATGTTTTACTTTTCTACAAAGCAGTAAACTCTTCAGGCATACATTGAGCTAGATAGGGTTCTTAAAGGCAAGACTCACTGTTTTTGGTTCACCATAGTGAGTAATAAAGTTGGTTGAATGGAAGGTAGGAAAATACATGATTTGAAAGAGTTTGGATATAGTGAGTATGTGTGTTGGACTGGTGGTGGAGGAAGAAGTAATAAGTGTGTGGATTCTAGATGAAGAAAATATAGGACAAATAGGTGTGTAGGTGCTGGTGGAAGAAGTTGTTGGGACACTAGTAGAAGCGGATGCAGCTAGGGAGCTCAAGTAGGGATAGTAGGAATTATAACACCCCAATTTTATTTTATTTTATGAATTGTTATTGGGCATACCAAATCTTCCAATTGATAAACTCCTTAGTTGAACTTAGATGATGATTATTGAGTTTATTATAATATTAAGGTGTTCCTTGAATATAGGTAGTTTTGGTATGGTGTCGTGAATGTCTGTCATTCTTTAGCATTCTCCTTGTGAGCTATGTGCAGTGTTAAGACTATAGCTTGAGTTATCCTTATTCAATATGTGAGCTATGTGTGGTGTTAAGATTATATCTTGTGTTATACTTATTCAATATATATGATTCTTATACCCTTAAAAAGTTAATTTAGTTATATACCACTTTATATTTTTTATTTTTGAATGACAAATGTTAGTATGTTAATTATTATATTATGTTTTTCTCTTTATTAAGATGTGAATCCTGAACCTTCAACTCCTTAACCCTACTCTGAGCTACCCAATCCCCGCAATTATATACCCAATCCCCGCAATTATATACCACTTTCATGTTCAACTCAAGTTTAATTTGTCTATTTCCCTTGTCTAAATCAGTGAGAAATCTAAAACTTGACGAGCGAATTTTCAACTTGACCTTTGGTTAGCAATTTGATCATGACTTCAAATAACTGCTCCATTTCGAGTCAACCTAAAGCCCATTCGATCCCTAACATCTGAATCTACATTTCTTATGAAGACATCGAGACTTAATTTTGGCGTATTATTATCCCATAGACACTCACCTATTCGTCTTTCAACTCTTTTTATTGCGTTAAAGTTTAATATGAACTGTATTTTTTCTACGAAGTTTTGATTTTGTTTAAAAGTATAAATATAAATTATTGTTGCTTTCAAATTATAACAAACTAAACTAACGTTATTTATCTAATTCAATGACACCAACAATATAACAAAAAAAAAAAATCTAAATTCTTATATTTTTAATGACACCAACAACAATCATTATAGATTTAAAAAATTGAAACATTAAGAATAAATGAGATTAACTCACTAAGTTGTCTTCAACCATATGGTAAGGATAATATTTTTTATTATTATTTTGTAAAAAATAAAGTCAAAACAATTATTTTGTAAAAAATAAAGTCAAAACATTAAGAATAACAGAGGTTAGCTCAGTAACTCCATTAATTGAGCTTATCACTACTATGTATTCATATAATAATTTAAATTCATAAAATACAAAAATTTAAAATAAGTAATTTGTTTTTATATCTTTTACATGCTTTTCTATTTTTTATACAAGCCAATTTTACTTTTGTGTAGTTTTTTCATTTTGCAATTTTGGACACACAAGGACAACTACTGGCACATGCTTGTACCTTTTGATGGTCTCCCATTCTTCTGCAACCAGCAATACACAGAGGTTCTATCCAATGTTGAAGGAGGAGTAAATCACTATAAAAAGGAGGTCAAACTAGCTTGCTTGTTACCTTCAACACTTTCTACATCAATAAAACATTCATCACTTTTCATTTATCGCTTGTAATATTTTACTACTTCTCCGTCTGTTTCAATGCAAGAAACTTTCAGTTCTTTAATCAACCCACTTAATGTTTAAATGTTTGCGAATTACATGTTTTTTTTTGTGGCCGGGGTTTAAACCCCGAACCTTACATATTTTATGCATTGTCCCAACGCTAAGCTCACGAGGACGCGAATTACATGTCTAAACAAGAGTTTAACAACAAAACTCTTATATATTTTTTTAGGGAAAACTCTTGTATATTTTTAATCATTCACATTATAAATCAATCCTTTCCTTACTTAATATTCTCTAAATATTATTTTTCATTCAGAATCTATTTTAAACTATATTTTGGTCAAAACTAATCTTTTTTTTCCCTAAAGAGCTCAATAATAAAACTCCCACACATAATGTGCTGCAAAAGTGAAGAATTGAATGGTCAAACATATGTCACAACATATCTAATGTTTTGCAAAATTGTACCATGTAAGTAGTTTTTTGAGACCAAAACTTACCGTTATCCATCAAAATATTAAACTCTATTTCAATTATAAACTATCAAAAGTTTTTTTTTAAGGAAAAAGTTGTCTCTTTTATAAATTATTTTAGTTTTACATGCTATAAAATGTTTTGGACTTTGTCAATTTTCTTACTTATATTTTTCTCTTTTAGCTTTCTCACTCTCTTTTTCTAAATATTAAATAAACTGTCTCCTATTAAGCATGTTAACCGTGGTTTTTTCCCTAAAAAAAAAAAAATTGTGGTTTTTGTACTCGGATTTAAACTATTGTAATGGTTTTTTTTTTTTTACTCAATTTAATTTTGAAATCTAATTTTTTTTTAAAACTTTTACCCTTAGTTTTTTACATTTAAAAAGTTCATGTTTAATTCATCTTATGTTTGTCAAAAATTCATCTCATGTTAAATGTTTGTATGCCTTGTCTAAATACGTAAAATATTTTAACATTTATAATATTGTAATCATTCACCTTATAATTAAATCCTTTGTTTCACTACCAAAAAAAAAAATCCTTTGTTTGTAAAAAAATATTAAATCCTTCGGCTACTTAAAATTTTCTAAATCTTATATTTTTTTTTTCCACAATTTATTTTAAACTATTTTTTCCCATACTTTTAACATTCGGGTTGTACTGTTAGCAACAAAAAAAATAAAATTGGATTGTACTTACATGACCAAAACTCAGTAGTTTCAATCAAAATATTTAATTCCATTTTAATTATAAACTATAAAAAATTTCAATTTTAGAACTCCCTGTTCTTTACATTCTAGAAGTTGTTTTAGACCATTTTCAATTTTCTTACTAAACTTATTATCATTCTCTAAACTGTTGAAATTATTACGTACCGGTAATTCAAATTGTCACAAACCCTAAAATATTCATAATTTTCCTACATTTTGCCATACCTTTTAATTTCCTCATAAAACATGAAATTCCAAAATCACAAGTTACAACTTAGAAACAAAAACAAAAGACGGAAAATTCTAAAAAAATTCATGAAAACAAACGGCAATCAAGTTAGAAAACAAGCCTTTTTTTTTTTTTTTTTTTGTAGAAATTGAGTGTTTTTTTGTGGTAACTAAGGTTCAAACCCTGAATCTTACATATATTATGCATTGTTCCTACCAACTCATTGTCCCTACCAGCTGATATAAGTTCACGAGGACAAAAAATGAGCATTTCATGTTAAGGAATACCTTTCTTTCAAAAAAAAAATGTTAAGGAAAACCTTAAAGGCTTAATTAAGGGATTTGGATATCCATTAAAATGGTTGGAGAGAATCCAAATCCTTAATTAATCAACAAGTAAAAAACTAGAGTTTTTATAAAAAATAAAAATAAAAGTAAAAACTAGACTTCTCACTAAAGGGTTTCATAAACAACAAAATATTGATTTCAATGACACATTCTCTCCGATCATTAAACTAGTCACTGTAAGGATCATCACTGGTTCAATACTCACTTGCAAGTGGAATTTACTTCGATGAACCCGCTGAAAAATGGGTTTAAGCCGTACAACTAGGACTTTTAAATTTCTTATTGATTTGCAATTTTTACATGGTTATACATGGTATCAAACAAGCCCATTGAACTTGATTAAAATGGTTCAAGACACTTTTCCATCAATTTTGTTTATTTCTTGCAAATCCGACATTTCTTGTTTTCTTACTCCCGTCACTCCATTATCATGTATCTTATAGTGGACTAATGAGAATAAGGGAACCAAAAAGAATCACATTTGCTAGAAATAAAATCAAGGTTTGTGTTGAGTCGTTTAAACAAGCTCAAGGGGCTTGTTCGAGACCATATATGTCCTTGTTTAAATTGTATACCAGTGGTATTTCAGAAATCTTCGAAGTATTGGTCTCGCACAAGATAAACATATTCTTCAATAAAACCTCTAAGGAAGGAGTTATTGACATCAAGTTCAGGAAAACCCTACTTGTGAGTGAGTGAGATCTAAAGTAATAGTGAGTGACTCAATGACTGAAGAGAAAGTCTTGCTGAAAATCCATACCCTTTTTGGAGTTGCCGAACAACCATTGTCGTCTTCAACTAAATCCAATCAATTCTCAGGATGCCGATCTTAGGTCTGTTAAGGATCACATTTGTTTTATTTTTATATAAAATAATCCAAGCATTAAAAATAAATGAGGTTGAAACATGCGCCGCAGGGAAATTAGTGACGGAAAAAATGAAATTCCTCACAAATTCCTTGGTCGTAAAATTTAGTGACGGAATTAGAGAGGGA
>Ga0315915_1007177_pt1 | contig 13414 bp, 9 predicted proteins | sample MpolbnodulesMG_FD_207738 | JGI IMG/M metagenome (GOLD analysis project Ga0315915, IMG submission 207738) | Medicago polymorpha root nodule microbial communities from Los Angeles, California, United States - branched nodules | ecosystem: Host-associated > Plants > Roots > Nodule | place: USA... | reverse complement strand
AGATGAAGTCACAAGTTTTAAGCTGCATTTATTGCACAAAAGACCTTTTTGCCCTTTTTAAAATGGTTGTATTTTGGATAAATTACCCTCACCTTCCTTGAAGGATGTTAATATGTCACTTATACCCCTCGATTTTAACAAATAACATTAACCTCCCTTCACTATGACGGTGTTAAAGTGGCGTTAAAAAGTAAAAGAAAAACTCAAACTTTGGTATTCACTCTCTTCCACCAAAACGATTTCATCAATCAAATTTGTTCTATTTCTTTGTGCCCCGTTCGTGGATGAATTAAAGTGGTGCTGCCCACAAAAAATAAATTTCAAAAATCTTTGAATTTGTAAAGTCTGACAGCCCTTTTTTTCTATAGCATGTATTGTAATCCAAATTTACACCTAATTTCTTTAAACAGTGAATTTCGTGACAACACTTTTTTTTGGGAACCCATTTGCTGAAGATTCTAATCTTTAGACTCGTATATAGGGTTGTTTCCATCAACATTAACAATGTCTTTGTGCACAAACTGGTAAACATCCTTTCCCTTTTGTTTTATGCCAGAAGCATCACAGAGGCCATCACTAATTAAAAGAAAACAGTTTTAAGTGGGTGTTAAGTCACAAAGGGAGGTGCCTATTTATATTAAGAGAACTTAAGGGAGGTTTTTGTCCATTATAAAACTAAAGGGGATGTTTGTGTTATTTAAAGGAACTTTAGGGGAGGTCAGTGTAATTTCCCCTTGTATTTTTAATATTAGTGGATGCATTTAATGCATCACAATTTTCAACAAGGTACTTTAGCCGTTACATACCTAGAACCATATTTCTTCTACGTCATCCACCAAAGAGGGATGGTTTAGGGTCAATTTTCGACCTCAAATCACCCCTCTAAATCGTTTTTCTTCTTCCTTTATATTTAAATAAGTGATTTTCACATCTATTTAGTTCTTTCTTTCGTGATTTCATCATCTTAATGCGACATTGTTTTATTCATCGTCTTTGTGCAACGTTGTTTGTCTTTCACGTCTTGTTTAGGTGTTTGTTCAGTTTAGATTGTCAAATCAGCTTCGATCTACTGCATATTCAATCAATGACATTGAAGTCGTCAACGTTGCAGATTTAAAGGCATGAGTATTTCGGAGACTTGCATATAGTCATATTTGTAGGTTTTAGTACTTTGTTGTTTTATGCTATTAACGGATGATGTGAGTTTGTTCGCAGATTCATTCTTTTTATTTTTAGCGAATTTGTAGTGTATCGATATTCCCTATCAATTTGAATGAATGAGTATCCTTTCCTTTTCGTCCAAAATTTTTTCAACAAGGGTATTTTTGATAAAACCTTCGAAAAGTAACAACAATTGAATTAGTTTTGTATGTTTTTTTTTCTTCTTATAATACAGACCGGAGGACTATTATTATCTATTATAAAATAAGTTAATTCTAAGTAATTCCCAAGTAATATTATCATATTCATCTAAATTTCTTCTCATCTTTTCTTTGCTTTTTTTAACTTTAATTCATATAAATAATAATACTAATACAAATTTCTTTTTTGACAAAAATACTAATACAAATTTATATTCATATAAACAATAATACTATTATGAATTTATTTTAGAAAATATATGGAAATTTATTTTCACAAAATCTCCAGAGTTTTTTTTTGTGATGGCTGGGGTTTGAACTTCATACCTTACATATATTATGCATTGTCCTTACAAGCTCGAGGACAAAATCTCCAAAGTTATTGTCACATAAACCTTCCTTCTTCGCCTGTCAATTCAGATAAAATATAATAAATTTAAATGATTTTAAATTGTACTATATCTATACTATATATAAAGAAAACTACCCTTTTCAGCATTTTTGGATTGGATTTTTCTTTGCAAAAATACCCTCAAATTTTAATACAAATAACACATGTAACAAATAGATAAGAATAAATTTTAATATTCAAACAAATGTAACAAACGCGATATGAATATACATTTTTTTGTTTTTTTCTTTATCATTTAAAAAGTGTAACAAACTAGATGAGTATATTTATACTTACTTTTTCATTATTTCAATTATACTTTTAAACAATTTTTTCTATAATAAAATTGTTGTTGGTGTCATTAAAAAAAGAATTTAGGTTATTTATTTTTTTTGTTATATTGTTAGTTTGGTTGTTATAAAAACAAACATTTATATGTTTAGTCATAAGTACTTTTGAACCTATCATCTTAATGTTAAATGGTTTATAAGCACTTTTGAACGAAGTTGGCTGAAAAGATGGATGATATTGTAAATATTTTATTACTTAAAGGACCAATTTGTAACAAAAAGCAACTTAAAGGACCAATTGGTAGCAAAAAAAATCTTAAAGGACTAATTTGTTATAAACATATTTTTTTTGATTTGTTATAAACATATAACTTAAAGGACCGCGGGAGGTATTTGGCCTAAATCTAATAATTTTTAATAATTCATAAAAATAAAATAATTTGTAACAACTTTTCTTTGTTGCTCTTGTCAAAAAAAACTTTTAATTCTTTGTCAAAAAAAAAACTTTTCTTTGTTATACATTAATTGATATTGAATATTCAAATATATACACACACAAAAATTATGTTTTCTTTGTTACTTTCTTTACAATTGTGTTGCCACCATGGCTAGGAAGAATGTGAAACAAAAAATATGAAATTTGCTTATAAGCAAAGAAAGAATGGCATCACAAAGGAGAGCGATCTCACAACTCTGTGATATTTTTTCCTTTGTTATAATTTTTAATCCTTCTTACATAACTTGATCTCACAACTCTGTGATATTTTTTCCTTTGTTATAATTTGTAATCCTTCTTACATAACTTGATGAAGTTGTCTCTGCAATTACGCATAAAAAAATTTGATAAGTTCGAATGTGGTTCATGAACCTTGACACGTAATTTCCATTGTTAGCATAATAATGGTACGCGCCTTTTTAACACGTGCATTTCCATTATTATTATTTTTATGCATGCACGTAAAAAAATTTGATAAGTTTGAACGTGGTTCATGAACCTTAATACGTAATTTCCATTGTTAGCATAATAGTGGCACGCGCCTTTCCATTAAATTTTTTTAATATAATACGCTAACTTAACATTACAAAATATGGTAAAAGTATACTATTGAATATCTTTTCGATTGTAATCTCAAACAGGGTTGGTGAAAATTGCGCTATAAAATCCAAACACCACTAGGCAAATAACGCACACAAAAATTCTGTTTCTTGTTACGTTCTTTGTAGTTGTGTTGCGAACATGACTAGGAAGAAGGTGAAACTAGCTTTTAAGCAAAGAAAGAATAATATCGTGAATGAGCTTTGTGATATTTTGTCCTCTCTTGTAATTTTCAGCCCCAGTTCTCAAACAGAGGTCTTGCCGGATCTGGAGAGATCTAACAAATTGACTGAGAGGCGTCGAAAAGATCTACCAGACGACCTGATAGCTGAAGTATTGAGAGAGTGCTACAATAAGCTGATTGAGAAGGAACTGGAGAAGTTTGATGATAAAATTGTAGCACTTGATTGATCAATTGTTATTTTTATCTAAAACCATCTATTGTTATTTTATTATTTAAATCGTCATTTTGAATGTTGTCCAAAGTGGCATTGCCTCTTTCACCGGTGGTGCATTTGAATAAAACTCTCCTTAATTTGAATAATATTCATCGTAAACTTTGTTTTTGCAATTCTTCTATCAAGAGTCACTGCTTAAATTTGATATTTCAAGGCAATCAGAACTAGATGCAACATTATTCAATCTAATAAATTGTTTTATTGGCCTCTTGTTCATCAAAAAATAAATAAATAAATACGAACTGCTCTGCAGAACCATTAGTCTCTTGAGCCGAAATCTGCTCTGCCAAACGGCAAAATCCCTTAACTGAAGTTTGGTTTAGTTTGGGAGCTCAACTCGGACTCAGCTTATCTTAATCCAGCTCATAAGAATACCTCGACCATTATTCGGCTAACGCTGAAATACTTTTAGATCACACTTTCTCTCTGATCTTGCAAGTGTTTTAGGAAGATTTGGAGAAGAGTTTTTTTTATTTTGGAGGAGAGTTAGAGTTTTACACTCGGTTAAGTAATGAACTTGCAGTGAATCTGTAATGAAAATTTTACTTTTGCTTCGACTTTGATGATAATTTACAGGTTCTCGTTGGGCAGATTGCTGCTTTAATCAAATATAGATTTGTGATCAATTTGAAATTATGAACTTGTAAGTTATAACACAACCAAATATGCTTAGATCTCAGTCTAATTACAAAGATATTAAGAAACCTGAATCAGCGCAATCATAATATCTGCGTATTGCAAATATATAAACTGCAAAAAGGAGTTAAGGGAGAAAGGTACCTATACAAACACACACCACTCAAAAGAAAAGCTGAAAGGCTAACCCCAGTTAATGGTCTTCCATTGTCTTCCTTCTTAGCCGATCTCTCTAAGCAGAGGATGCAAAAGTCTAGGTCAGATGCATATCAATTCCTAAAATTGTTTTCTTGTCCCTGATCCATGGACAACATAAGAAACTGGTACTCCGCGTGCCAGATAAAAACAGAGAAGGGCAGAGGAATGATGTCTCTGATAGTTTACATAATATACTCCCAAGTGCCTCCATAATAAACTCATTGTTATTGGGTGCTGCGTGTTAATCCTCTTTGTGTCACATTTCTGTCCAAATATAAATGAAAGACTCAATTATGTGGGGGGAAATCAGAAAAATGTATAGGGGAAAAGACAAAAGAAAGTAAAATGCGTTAGATTGTTGATGAGTTATTGTCTCTGTTGAAATAGATTCGAATTTAACTAGTCATGAGTCAATAAAACAAAGATTACTCGATGATAAAGAAATTCTCATCTCAGCAATCAGATTCACTAAAATGACCAGTATGCTGCTGCCAAGTATATGCAAATGCCAAAATGTATACAATTTAAAGATGAAATCAGGGAAGATGATTGCCTGAGAGGACTCAACGTTGCAACCATAAAATTGATCAATTTTTCTATGGGGAATTAGTCACGTTAGTCCCTGAATGGGAAAGGAGTATTCACTTTAGTCCCTGAATGCAGAGAAATTGCAAAACAGTCCCTGATTGTAGACTCTGTTGGTCAATTTCAGGGACTAAAGTGACTAACGGAGTCTACATTCAGGGACTAAATTGACTAACGGAGTCTGCATTCAGGGACTACTAACATAGTCTATATTCAAGGATTATTTTGCAATTTATCTGCATTCAGGGACTAAAGTGACGACTCCTTTCCTCTATTCAGGGTTTAAAGTGACTAATCTCCCATTTTTCTATCCTTATTATGTGATAGGCGTTTTTTTTTAAAAACAAAAGTTAGTAAGTTAATGGTTATGTCAACTTTCAGGGTTGACCTACTGCTTAAAACTTTTGTGTCTCTTAGCTCACCAATTGAGCTGCCTACTTGGAACTGATAGGGGGAGTGTGGACTAACCATGCAAGACCAAGTGGATTTGCACACAATTTAAAGTCAATGCAAACTGCATAACACACAAACTTGGTTGCATTTTCTGTTCAACTTCAATCACCACAAAATGAGGTCCAGGTGGAAGAAAAAAAAATGTATAGAACATTGTCTATCGGGGTAGTTGGTTGGTGGTTACAATAAATAAAAGTACATCCTGGGCGGGCCTAATATCCAGCAAAATCAAAAAAAAAAAATCTATCAACAGTGGGACTGAATCCATTATGAAATACCCTTGAAAGTAGCAGTAGTAAAGCAAAGAATAGAATAAGACAAAAGAAGGTTAAAATCCTCAACCTCAAACCAGTTGTAGTAAAAACCAAGTAAAATGAATAATATGCCATATGCCAATAACTACATATGAAAGCAAGGAGACACAAAATAAAACAAAAAATAATAACAGCAATACAACAATAATATTTACCTTCCAGAAATTAGCTGATTCTGAGCACTGTTTATGGGGCCCTTTATATTGCTGAACCGCTTTGCTCTGTTTTCTTGTACTTTGTCGACACGCATAGCAGCTACCTCCTTTTCCATGGAAGCTACTTCCCTTCTCATCTTCTTTGCCTCAACTTCCATGGCTTTGGTCAATGTGTCTACCTTCCTTGCTAACATCTGACAGATAATGACCATTGCAAACAGTTAGCAATTATCAATAAGATGTCAAGGAATAATATCCAAAATAATAAACTAAACACTAACCTCAATGGCATCATCTTTATCTTTTAGGCTTTGATCTTTCTCATGACCAGCTTTCCTCAAGGCAATGACCTCTTTCTGCAAGAGGTCGTATAAAACACTTGGAATACTATCCTCTGTATCCGCCGGTGGGAAGTCGTTTGGCTTATCACCTGGATTTCCTTTCCAATTATCATCTGCCTCTCTCTCTTTGGTTTCTTCGGGAGATTGGTTGAATGAGTAACTTTGAGGTGCTCCCCTCAGCAGCGTTTTACTTCTTTCTAGTGTCCTTGAGCCACCATCAAAAGATTTAGATGTTCCTTTGGCACTCCTCAATATTGAGCTAGATGATAGGGATGACCTGAGTTGAGGGGATGGTGTTCTCTTAGGCAAGAATCCATTAGAGGTTAGTTTTGAGATATTATCAACTCCACCTAGTGATTGGCGACGAGAAGAACCATTGTTCATACTTCTTCCCTCTGCGGTGTTGCGACTACTGCCGCTAGAATTTCCCCTCAAACTCTCCTCCAGCACTTTGAGCCGCAATTGATATTTTTCCTGGAAAAAAAAATATTACCTTGGATAATCTAAGAACTAGCTTTTTAGGTTAACAGATAGGGAACCAGATCATTACTTTCAACTGTGCTTCGGACTTTGCAGTGCGCTCAACTATAGCAAGCTTATCACGAAGTTGCTGCATTTCCCCCTATAAGAATGCAGTTCAATAGTAAATGTAAGAAGTATTAAGGTGAAGACAAAGGAAGGAAAACTTTATATCAAAAAATAAATAAGGAAGACATACGCAAAGTAAAACAAAATAACATTACCTGCAAGAATCGTCGTTCTTCAAGCCATTGTTTGACAGGCATGACTTTATCATTAGCATCTTTCCATTCATTTGCAACCACAACAGCTACCCTGTTTGCTGTTACCTTGGCACGGCCCAACTCTCTATTAAGGGTTTTTCTTTCTTCCTAAATAATGTGAAACAAACCATGTAAAAGTTAATGTTATAATCAATAAAGCAACTGGGAGACTGAACTAGCTGAAGACTTTAACATGTTACATTCATTTCTTGAACTTTCCGTTGATAATCTCTAACTGCATTTGCTGCTGCACCACCTGCAAGGACTGACTCTTCTAGCTCCCTCACAGTTTGGGTGAGCTTTTCAACCTCTGCCACCTTTTGTCTATGCATTCTGTCCAAAATTTTGTTTTCTTCCTGAAAGAAGTGATGATGAAACCTCCGTTAAAAGTTGCATAATTACAGTTCTAGTGTCCTGGGAAATTTAAAAAAACAAAAAAAATCATCCAAGATTGCGATACCTGGCAAATCTCAATCTGTTTCATCAGCTCTTGATTTTTGTTTTGGAGATCATCCACCATGGAGGCCTTGGCCAAGGCAAACTGAACAGTCTTTTCAGCTTCAAGTAGTGCAGCTTCTTTGGATTTGGTAAGACGATCTAAAGCTCTGTTGTCATCTTGTAGTTTAGCAATCTGTAGGGAATATACAGAAGAAAATAAAACCAAAAATCATTAGTCATATGCCAGATTCGGTCCCTCCATCAAGTCTTCCTCGCCAGGTATCGCAATATAAACTCAAAAGAACAAGGAAATACCTCTTGACGAGCAAGCTTTAGTTCAGCCTCCAAAGGAGCAAGAATTGCTTCGATCGGAGGCATATCATCATCCTTTTGAGCAGCATGGACCCTCCGAAGAGTAGCTTCTGCTGCAAACTGAGCTGCCATTGATGCTTTCTTTTCATCATTGATTTTCTTTATTTCAAGATTCTGTCAGAAATATTCAATTTAGTTAAAAAAAATGCCACCTAAGAAGACAAATAATTAATGAAGTTGAATTAGGGCTCAAAGCAATACTTTGCTTTCTAATAGAGATTCCGTTAATTTTAGCTTCCCATCAACCTTTGACAGCTCTTCAGACAGCTAAAATACAAACAAAAAGAACCAAGATAAGTTACATTTCAAGTTGACATAAAGCATTCAACAAAACGACAAAAACTGGCATAAGAAAATAAAGTTAGCGCATAATAGAGGCAAATGGTCAACGTCAAATAAACGGATACAAAAGAATGCAAAGAATGATTTGTAAGAATATATGAAATATCTCATAATATATTTGATATTATGTCGGTGTCTTAGCTTATTTTCTAAGATCATTTTATAATCTTGAAATATTTTAGATTTTTTCTTAGGATTAGCTTCCATATTACTTAGATACTATTTTGATTTGTTTCCTGATTTCCCTATTTATTTAGGATTAGAAGCCTTATATCCCTATACATAGGGTTAGGGTTTAACCTTACTATCTTCTCGAATACTAACAATAGACCATTTAAGTCTTCTTGAAAACATACTCATCTACTCAAAAACTAAGGAATCTATCAAATTAGTAGGGAAAAATACAAAAGCTGAGTCTTCTCAAACAAGATGAAGTCAACTACTCAGATCAAACAAAACCATAATGTCTTGCCATGAATCAAGTTCAATGATAAAACATTTAAATCTAATCTCTCCTAATTATTTGGTCTGTAGTTTTTTAAGTTTTTACTCTACTCTTATTTTTTGAACTATCCTCCATACGATCTACCTCCTTGCTAGTGCTTTTACGAGTCTCCACTACACATGCCCAAACCAAGTAAGACCCAAGATAAAACTCTTTCATCTTTCTTAGAGTATATATGTTATCCCAATTTTCACTTCAATGATTCATTCATCCATCATAACACTCTCATCTCAATAGCATTAACCTTACTCTCTTGCTAGCTCTTCGCTGCTCAACATTCAACAACATTTAATATTTGGATGGTATTATAGTTGTGCAGTAAATTTTTCTTCTAAGCTGTAGTACTTTTCTGCCACATATCAAAGCTTTTCATTTCTTCATTTTTCAACCCTGCTTGTATCTTATAGTTTACATCTCATTCTATCTCTATCATTATGTATAGTGGGCAAAAGGTACTTAAGGGACATGTGGTAAGATATGCTCTTCAATCTTCACCTCTAAACTAGGACTTGTGAGTCTCTTGCTAAACTTGCATTCCACACACTCTCTTTTAATTTCCGTTGCACAAAAGTAATGCGCTCCTAACTTTCCATTTTTTTCTTCTCCGTGCTCTCTAAGACTATATCTTTTTTCTTCTCCGAGCTCTCTAAGACTATATCATCCACAAAAGCATTCATTGTGTCATTGACTCTTAGATACGAACAATTAGCACACCGAGAACCAATACAAAAAGATGATGGCTCAAAGTAGACCTGTGTTGCAAGCCAATATTTATGGGGAAATATATTTTGTACCACCACCTTCTGTTCTTAAGCTAGTAGTGACCTTTTCTCTATACAAGAAACAACACAGAATTGATGCACAAAAATATATGACACATAACAAATTACATAATGACTTCAAATAATCAAATATACAGTAATCCTCCAACGATGAAACAGTTGAATCTCAAGACTTGATTTATAAGTGATGACAAAAACATCAAAAGCAAAACCGATAGTATCAAGAAGTCAACACAAACCTAGAACTAAGAGTGAATGCAATGCCATGTAAACCAAGGGAGGATAAAGGTATAAAAGGTCCCTTTAATAAGAATAACAAGATTAAAATTCTCTTTCACTTGATAATGTCAAACGTAAAGTTGGAAAAGTCTAATTAGTGCTTCATAGGATTTGGTTGGCGAGTAAAATAAATCAGAAAAAAATATTAAAAGAAAATAAGGGAGTAATAAAGTAAATGTTTTTCCAAAGAGCACTAATTAAAAATATAAAGTATCAAATAAAAAGGAAAATTAAATTAGTTTCATAATGTATTTTGCTTTAGAACATCTCGGCCTTTAGCATATCAAATATCGAACAACGGCTTTACTTTAGAAAAAATTACAACTGAAAAACTTTCCTTATATGGTCAAGTCAACACAACAAAAACTTTAATTAGAATTCACAATGACTTCAGTTAGTTCCAAATTTATATGAGACAGTTTCTTTGAAAGTCTAAAAAGAAACTGATAGAGAAATTGCGCAAAAATGTGAAAGGTAGTAAAAGACAGTATCAATGCAAATTTCAAAAGGGGTTTCTTCTCTATGCATCCCCCCTCTCCCTCACTTAAAGACAAATAAATGGAAAATATTCACCCCATTTTTGCAACTTCAAAGTTCAAACATGGTAACCACACCAATAATATGATCCCACCAGGAAACAAAACAATAGTACCATATTTACTAGCTCAATTCCTCACAAACCAAGACCAACATGTTAATTAGCAATTTTTATTTTTTTTGGTCTAAAAACAAAGTGACAAGCACCACCTAAAAACTCACACACAAAGAGGAGATCCTGGTTCGAACTCATGTAACCACGAAAAATAACCATCCTACCAAATCTCAGCATTGCTAGTTGAACTAAGTCTTGCAAAAACAAGTTAGCAATTACTAGTAATTAATATAACAAAATAAACTCCCCAAAAAAATAACATAATAAACAAATGGATAAGTTTCTAGCACCAACATTTCTGATCCGACACCCCTCAGTGTTTGACACCAACACAACACTGACGAATGCGATTACATTGAATTATGTCATTTTCTCGAATTATTATCGGTGTTTGCGTGTGTGAGTGTCGTGTCTGGTGTCCATATTTGTATTTGTGCTTCATAGATAGTAACAAACTTTAATCAACCAATAAAAACAACAATAACACCAAAAATAACAACAATTGAGAAATCAAAAGTAACCTCCTCAACAGCTTTTTCTCTCAACCGTTCAGAATGCCTCAACGCTTTAATCTCAGCTTGTGCTTCCGATAATTCTCTATCCTTATCTACACAAAAACAAACACAAATTCAAAACAAAAAAATCCAAAAAAAATAAAGTAAAATTCAGCTGAAAAACTCTTCGGATCGAGCAACATTTTCGCACCTCGAACTTCATTCTCAAGCCGATTAAGCTCCACTTTCACTGGATCCGAACCGTGCAACAAATTCATGAACTCATCAGCATCCATACTCTGCTGTCTAGCAGAACCGCGTCTTCTCGACGAAGTTCTACCTTCTCTAAACGATCCAGAAAATGGTGCCGGCGTCGCCACCGCTCCTCCATCGCCGTAAATCTCCTCCATCGCCGTCGATCTGAAACGAAACCCTCACTCGCGCATTCAAATTCGCGTGAGACGAGATATTGAGATTTGAAATGACGCACGCGTGCAGAGAAAGAACAAAATAGAATGTGACTCTCTTTCTTCTTCGTTTTGTTTGTTTCTATTTTTTTTTTCTCTTCTTCTTTGAAATTGAAATGTTTGTTTGTTTGTTTTCTCTCTCTAGATTAAGGAATTGATTGAATGAATAAAATAAGTTGAAGTGTTTAAGCGCTTTGTGTTTTGAAGAGGTTTATGATGATGATTTTTTTATTGTTGATTAAGCTGAAATGTTGATTTAAGCTGAAATAGTGATTGTGACTTGTTTGGGAGAGTGAAGTGTGCGATATACTGCATAGTAAACTCCTTTGATGACTAATTGTATAAGCTGATTTTGTGTAATGGGTTTGAGGCTAAGATAAGCTGGAAGTGTAGTGCGCACACTGTGATTTGAAAGTGAGGATTTATTGGTTTGCGAGTTCATAGTGTACAAACGTTGCGTAACACGATTACATTGCTAATATTGTGAAAATTTTAAAGATATCAAATAAAAATTATTTTGTTACAAATAAATTTTATATAGCCATATGCAATAAGTTACAATAATTAAAATATGTTAGAAATATTAGACATGCGTAAATTTATTAAACTATTTGCATCTGTTACGGATTTTATGTGTTTATAAATGCTTATAAGAATTTTTTGTCACCTCTATATAGTATTTTTATGAACTATGCAAAATTCTGTTAAAGCATCGCTTCAACCTCTATAAAGCATCGCTTCAACCTCGTTTTGGATTTTTTTTATCATCCCATGTAGTAATTTTAAAGAATATTTGTGTATTTAATATGTTAAATTTTGTTAAGCTATATTCATTTATTGTTGCGGATTTTATGTGCTTATGAATTTGGTAAGGATGTGATTGTGGATTTTATGTGTGCTTATAAATGCAAGTAAGGATTTTTATCCATCGCATATTCAAATTTAACATAGACCAAAATTTACATTTACAACTAATGAATAAAGAAACTTCCCTTCAATATTGGTTTATAGAAACAAAAAATTAGCATAGATAAAGCAAGATTGTCCCCTAAGTGTAGCTCAGTAAGTAGCTACTAGAGATAATTTATGCAAGGGATGGGGTTCGAACCCCGGATTCCCCGCTTCTCCACACATAATGTGTGCGAATCTAACCACTAGACTACTTGACCCAAAAAAAAACAAGATCATTGAACGTAAAACGCATAATTGTTATTGGACATAGAAAGAAACATGAGTTATTAAGAAGAGTAGTCGGTTGTGCTTCGGTCTTCTTTGAACTAAAAATAAATAAATAAATAAGCGGTTAGCATGAACTAATGTAATAATCAATAACTTATTCATTTACTTCCATTAAAAACAAAAACAAAAAACTCATTCATTTACTTAATAGGGTTGAGAAATAAGTCACTTTGTCATGCAATCTCTCATTAAATCAGCATTATGACTGTAATTGTTAATTGTTCAAACTTGGATTGACAATATTTTTTATAGCATTGTTGATAGAATTTGATGAATGAACAAAATGTTATTTTCATTCCAAGTAAGCAATCAAAAATCTTTATAAATTCGTTAACATGATGTCAAATGCACATAGTGAGTGTTAGAAGTTAACCAAAACAATATAGCATTCACATTTTGCATATCATAGTTGAACTCGCGCAAGATGGCTTCCTTAAATTCCATTTCCTTTAGGGTGTGTTTGTTCCAAGGATTAAATTTACAATCCTGGGAATAACATTCCCTGGAGCATTATTCCTAGGAATCTTAATCCTATTAAAGTGTTTGTTAATTAATTTAGTTTTCCATAAATGTTTTTAAATATATTTAATTTATAATTTAAAACAAAAAAATAAAAGAGTTAAAATAGTGTGATAGTGGGAAGTTATGGGTGGTTACCACTTATTCCCATGGGAATAAAAGATTCCCCTACTTTAACATGGGAATAACAAATGGAAAAGTCGTGTGTAAATTTTATTCCTAAGAATGAAATATACGTAGGCATAATTTATAATAACTTGAAACA
>Ga0315915_1007173_pt1 | contig 13417 bp, 5 predicted proteins | sample MpolbnodulesMG_FD_207738 | JGI IMG/M metagenome (GOLD analysis project Ga0315915, IMG submission 207738) | Medicago polymorpha root nodule microbial communities from Los Angeles, California, United States - branched nodules | ecosystem: Host-associated > Plants > Roots > Nodule | place: USA... | reverse complement strand
ATAAAAAAATTACAATAGATTGAAGTATTTAAATTTTATATTTTCCCATTCAAATGTTATTGTGTAAGTTTGATATAGTTAATTAGGTTTTGTTTAATTGAATGAATGATTTTGTCGTACCGAGTGTATACATGTGCATGAAGCTAATTCGTTGAATAAATAAATAATTAAAACAATTATTTTTTAATGTAAAAAACAATCCTTTTACGCATCTTAAGAGTTGGGACTATTGAGAAACCTCGATGCTCCTTTATGGTCTTTTCTGAACAAAGCCAAAAAAGAAAATCATGTCAAATATTATATTCACTACAGCTAGACTCTTGACCCGAGCTGTCGCGCGGGTCTGTTGTAGACCATTGATCATTATATTTTGATTACAATCAACTCAAGAAAATTGAAAAATAAACCATTCTAGAATATCATTATCATTGATCAATGTGACATGCATGAAATTTTTTATAAGAAAGTCAAACAGTTAAACAAAAAATCAAAGTACATTTTAAAATTTTTCTTTGTGAACTACATTAGATGTGACATATCTATCTTCTCCTTCATCATCAATAATCAATATATTCAAGTCTTTCCTTGATGTAACTCTTGACAATGCAACATATAGTTGCCCATGTGAACAAATTGGTTGAGGCAAATACAGACCTTTGGTTGCCATGGATGCACTTAAAAAGAGCTCAAGATATCAAATGTTCTACTGAGTTTTTGTATGGAGGTGCGCTAACTTGAGACAATGGCCAAACAGACCAAATGGTATCACCAATTTATAGGAATGACATAGGGTTCTTAGTTGGCGTGAACATAACATGCAGAAACACACAAAAACGAAGAATTAAATTATGTCTCCTAGTTGTAGGTCCAAAAGGTGTGCAACTAAACACTTCTAGAGTCGTGCGTCTTGCACGCTTTTTCATGTTTACATTTATTATTGGCATGACTCTAAAAAAAGTAGCAAAAAACGTGCGAAATTAAATTAGTGAAGGCAATGTTAAGTAGTAGTTAGTTGCTCATTATTGTGATGATTTGGGAGGGAAATTGCTTCTTATCCTTATTTATTAATTTTATTAGGTCTGCAGCAATTAACCTAATAATTTCCCTCTAAAATGCTGCATTAGGTTAGTAGCAATTTAACCTAACAAATTCTCTCTAAAATGCAGCAATCTCTAATATTTCTCTTCACTGACGAGCTTTTCATTCCTATCCTTTTGTGTCATCGTTTGTATATATCTATTGTTTCTGTATACTTTTTTTTAACGAGTTGTTGTACACTTATTTAATACGTTTACAAACAGAATACCCTAATTTCCATGCAAACTCGGTTATATATAGCAAACTCTAAACCGTGTTTCTCTATAAAAAAAAAAACCTAAACCGTGGTAAATTACACAGACAGCAGAAGAATCATATATTTGGATGAGAGCAATTCTCTTATTAAAGTTGTAATTCTTTTAAATGCATTAATTTATCATTAAATTCATGTCATAATACAAAAAAAGTCTAGTTCAATGTTAAGTCTGTCTTTTTAGGATGTTAGGGTTGCCTTAAGGGGATTTAGGGAAATCAAACCACCTTAAATTTATATTAAGTAAGATCAAACAGCTCTTTTAACATAACAACTTAAATTTGAGGTCAATGATGATTTTCATTCCAACAACCAATCCTCAATAAAAATTCAATTGTCACAATTGATTATGTAAGTTGAAAATTCGAAAAGAAAAAAGCATTACACTGGTCTTTTACCATTTTATGAGATTTTCTTTTAGAGGATTTTATGAAATTTATATGACGTGATACTTTATTTTTTTAATAATATATGATGTGATACTTCTTGTTACAGCACTACTAGTCGGAAAAATTTGTAGGACTATAGTATGCTTTTTTTTGGACGGGAGGACTATGTTATTTGTGTTTTCTTTGACTGGATAGCAACTTTCTCTAATAAATAAATACAATGGTGTTTTTTTCTTTGGTTGGTAGTGAAAAAATGTTCATTTACATGCTTTGTAAATTATTCTTTTGATTGGCACATATCAGGGCCGGCTTAAGGCCAAGCAACCCAAGCAAGGGTTTTAGACCTCAAAATTTTGGGTGAAAAAAGGCCTAAAAAAAATTAATTTGGTTATAAATTACAGGCATTTGCATAGCTTAACTGATTACCAAAAAGTTGTTAATTACTCTTGGTCATAAATTCAAATTTTGGTCTCTACAAAATTGATTTTAGATAAATATTTTGTTAAAAAAATCATAATTTTAAAAGTCACATTAAAAAATTTACTTTAGACCAAAATTGAATCAAAATCCCTAAATGTCATATAATTAGATTAGATTGATGAGTTTTGTGGTGTCATAACATTTGCTGACTTATTTTGGTCTGATGAATTATCCGACTCCATTAGAGGAGAGTACAATAGGAACATGTTGGGTATGCCCAACTTTAGATTTACTACCTTTTGAAAAGGTTTTGGTATAGTCCCCCTTTTCTTCTTTGTACTCTTTTTTGGTTCTTCTAATGGATAGTTGTTTGTTTTTTTTTATTTTTAAAAAGATTAAACAAAAACTCCTTGTCAGAATTAGATGACATTTAGGGATTTGAGATTTAGGGATTTTAGATTCAATTTGGAGATATTGATTTTTGGTTCAAGGACCAAAGTGATCATTTTCTACTTTCACTTTAGTCCCTGTGACACCTCGTACTCCTTGTCAGCATGCCACATCATCACTTAACAGAATTACTCAACGTTAGGGACTAAAGTGATAACGGAAGTGCAGAGTCAGGGACTTGTTTGTATTTAATCTTGAGTCAGGGACCTTTGTGACAGCGAGGTGCAGAGTTAAGGACTAAAGTGACCAATTATTCAACTTTTATTCATAAGTTGTGAGTTCTTTAACTATTTCGAATCAAGTATAATATTTTTGGGATGTTCAAAGTTTGTACTAGTAAAATAAGAAATGCATAGAGTACAAATAAATGCAAAAGGATAAATCAACAAAAATGCATAAAATGATTTGTTTGATTGATTGTGTGTAGAATAAAATGTACAATTCTAGTATTTATAGGCAAACCCTGTGCCTAATGGTTAAAACGACAAGACCTACATAAAATAGTTTTGCTCAACTATTTACGCGAGCTGATGCGAGGGGTACACACCACACGTTTTGCTTACGACAATCTTCCATTTCACATCATAATTTGTCGAGCTTATGCATATGTGCGCAACTTTCCTCAAAACGTGGCTCTATGCTCACAATCATCTTGAATTAATGACCTTGTAAACATGGAACACTAGTTGATTGCCTTGCTCCTTGTTCAATTTTGCTAAATTTTGAAAGTCACGATAGAGAAACGAGAGAGAAAGAGGGCCGATTAGGTATTGTTCCTCTTCTACCTTGAGCGCGTTCATCCCTTTTTCCCAACCACCGCCTTTGCTTTTCCCCTTCTGATTCACAATGGCGTCGACTTTAATCCCTTGGTCTTGTCTTATTGATTATGATTCTGTGCCTGATTCGCAAAAGATCCAAGGTCAATCTAACCTAGAAAAATCAATCCCTAAACCCACATCATTGAACAACACATCGCATAACCCTAACCCTCTATCAAAACAATACAACCAAACTCCAATCAATCCAAAACATCTGCACAAACAAACTCTAATCTTTGTGACATCCCCTCCTAACGACTCCCTCAACCGGTCCTTAGAGGAGATTGTCTATCCATTGCCATTCCAGCAGAGGAATATGAAACTAGTATGGAAGTTTGCAATCACAACCTCCATGGAAGAATAATTTGGCCAAAAGGGGCAACTCCTCGATTTTGCTAAATTTTGTCTAACTTTAATGTATTTATAACCTTCGTATACTTTAGTAGTTTTGAGAAATATTCAACTAGCATGTATATGCACTCGCCTAACATGCTGTCAGCTGAGAGAAATCCGCTTAACTCAAAATCGTATTTATGCTGATTTTGACTAACATTTAATTTTTTTTCAACGTTTGAAACGTTTACTTCTCCCCCTTTCTTGTTGTTGTGGAGCTTATCAATTTGTGTTAACCTATTTTTTTTTTTATTAAAAAGGAAAAAATTATGAAATTTGTAGCACCGTACGTTTAACTCAATTGATACACAAGATATTGCATGATACATCGGGTTTGAATCCTAAATTTCATTTATTTATTTTAAAAGGGTAAATTTATGTCTTAAGGCAATTTGACCCCATCAAGTTTGAATCCTAAACATTTCATTTATTTATTTTAAAAGGGTAAATTTTTGTTTTAACACAATTTGACCCAAAAAAAAATGTTGAACTTTGTATTAATTTATTGGAAAATGTTAACAAGTGCCCCCGGACACTTGTTAAGGGAATATAAAAGGAAATATTCTCTTGGAAATTTTGAAAGTTGAGAAGGTGTTCTTTTTAATACAAAATTTTACTTTTCTTTCTATTTTTAGTTTGTTAACTAATGCCCTGGAAGCACCGGTTAACAAAATCCTAATTTATTTTATGTGCTGGCTACTGACTAGTGCGCACATGTAGACTATTAGTTTGTCATCTTGGAACATTGCTAAACCATACACATCTGTAAATGCCTAACATGGGTATATAGTCGTGGGGTATAAAATTTTTCATTTTATGGCTTCTCCATACCTGGAAAACCCATGTATCACCGTCGTCAAGTCAATTTTTCAATTTTGAAATAAAAATAAAAAGGGTTAAACAAGTTTTTCGTCCTTATAAATATAGCAAATTTTGATTTTAGTCCCTAAAAAATTAAACTCAATGTTTTCATCCTCACAAATTTTTTTATTTTATTTTTCGTCCTTAATGACCATTTTATGTTCATATAAATGACAAAATTATAACTCTTTTATGTTCAAATTGTATCCATGTTATATCCGTTTATTATATTCGACATTTATATATTCATATTATGTTCAAAAAATGTCAAGAACACGTTAAAATTATATCCATTAAGGACCAAAAACAAAATAAATTTTTTTGCGAGGATGAAAACATTCAGTTTCATTTTATAGGAACTAAAATCAAAATTCGTTATATTTACAGGGACGAAAAACTTATTTAACCCAAATAAAAAAAAGCAAAGGAAACCTTTTCTTGCATAGAGTGCAAAAGGCAAAAGAACATTTTAAAATATTCATTCAAGAAAGAATATATGACAGAGACATATTTTTGTGTTTTCTTTCTGTCTGTGAGAAAATGATCCCACCCAGCATCCACTAGGTATCATTTGGTGGCAGAAAAAGTATAAAATTTTATGCATATATCTCACCGTGAGGTACCACCACATTGGCACATTTTTTTTGCTTTTCTTTAAAATACTTTTTTACAAATCAAAGTATTTTCCCACTAAAAAGATATCAAGGTTTTTTTTTAATATTTTAATAGGTGATTGGTCCATGCAGTTTCACCAATTTTCGATATTACTTTTTTTTATTTGAATTTGATCCCTACAGTTTGTAAAAAAATTGAGATTGATCCTTCTATTTGTTCATCGTTAAAAAAAATCCAAAACTAACGGACCAATTATTTTATGCCACGTGGCATACTAAAATACAAAATTTTAACATTAAAATAATTATAATATATTAATTGTTTTTTATTATTATTAGAAATAAAAAAACATCAGAAACGAGAAATAATGGAAGAAAGGGGAAACCGTGATTGAATATTTGGAAAGGGGAAGAATGGATTTTAGGGTTTCAAATTGAACTCCAAATTCAAAAATGTGATTGAACATTGAGATCGTAATCGATTTCGACCTTCATCATCAAGTTTTAGTTTCTGTTTGCATTTCCGTTTGCGCTTCTGCTGTTGTTTTCGTTTGTTTCGAAGAAGCGCATTTGGAGAACATTTTGGGGAATCACTGTTAAAGGTTTGTTATATTCTTTTGTTGTTATTCTTTGGATTCATTTCTTTATTGGCATGTATGGGAAAGAACCAGCAAAAACAGTCCCTTGGGTGCAAGGATTGAAAAACATTCACTTAAAAAGAAGAAGAAGATGCAAATGGAGTTGGGTGTTGATGGAGATGGCTAAAGAAGAAACGGTGGTGGTGATTAATTTTAAAGGAAGAAGTAGAAATTAGAATTGGAGTTTGCCTCACGATTATCCTTCCTTAGGATTTTGTTTGTTTTTCTTTTCTTTTTTTCTAATAAAACTATAATAAATAATAATAATAATTATATTTTTATTATTTTAATATTAAAATTTTGTCTTGTAGTGTGTCACTTGGCGTGAAGTAATTGGGCCACTTGCCACTCCGTTAGTTTTGAATTTTTTTTTAAATGTGAACAAACAGAAAAAAAGTGTAAGGACCAAACCCAAACAAAAAAAAGTGTAGGGACCAATACCAAAAATTGGTGAAATTGCAGGGTCTAATCGCCTATTTAAGCCTATTTTAACCTATCAACTTCATAAATTCATCACTTCGCCTTGTCCCAAGACTCGTGTTTGGAGGTTGTGGACCGGGAAGGGCTCCTGAGGCCTAGGCGCACTCCCCCAGGGGCGTCGTCTCAACATGCTTCTAGAGCATTGTAAAATGACTTAAAGCCCAAGTTGCTTGAAGCTAGTCATGAAGAAACAAGCTCACGAAAGACTATAAATATTTTTCTTGAAATTATTCTTAAGGCATCACAAAAATATACTAAACTCTGATTTTTAATATTGTACTCACTACAAGTCCATTTTGTAAGTTTCATGCTAAGTAGATATCCCAATTTTAAATTTTCTTGAATCAATACATATTATACTTTTTGTTATTAGCAATATCCGTCAACAACAAGAATATATAAGTTTTTTAAAAGAACAAGCATATATAACCTGATTATATTAATTCAGTGGCTCCTGATCTCACCATATATATCATGTTATAAGATCAGTCTAACAATACATATTACATATATATAGTTTCCATCCAAATTTTTGGAAGCATCCCGATTGTGCTTAGGTACATTATCATATTAATGCACACGCAATTGCATTTCCCATTTATATATAAATAACATATTGACAAAAGAAAATAGTGAGAAGGTGTACATAGAGGTAAAGGCATCGATCGTTGCTAAAAGTGGACAATTCTTTCTTCCATACATGCCTCCTAAAAGACTAGCAGTCATTGGCTTAATTGTTTTGTGCTAGCTATCGAGCACATGCTGCTGCAGATTTGGAAAGTGGACTGTTTTGTGACAGCCTATTTACTCATCATGTGCTCGACAAATAGACGGTGTGACCAAGTTATCTGTATTTGAAAATTGACCAAAAAACTACATGAAATGTTTTTGTTATCAATATACTATCTTGTATTGCTCATGCACTTCTCACCCCGACCTAAATAAACACAAGGAGCATGCATTCAATACGATGGAGAGACATAGAGAGACATAGAGAGACTTTGTTTTTTTAAGAGAACCATGTCAATAAATCTCTAAATTTAAAATCGGGAGAGGTATTAGATAAAGATCTGAATAAGCAAATAGCAATCTCATCCATCACCGACTTGGATTTGTTGCGGTCAGCAAATTCACATAAGTGGTCGTTCTATCAAAATTAACATATGTATTTTCTAGATCGTCCAATCAAGATTGAACAATTATCAATACATTGATCGTATGTCTTCACATAAAAATTGACAACATGGAATCCAATTTAATCCTTGGCATATTGAAAACCAACTTGACATCTCTTCAAAAATAAATTGAAATTAATGGTCATAATAATTTCAATTTTACAAACATGAATGCTATATTCAGTGCGAACAAATCTCACCACAAATCAATGTGTAGTATTTTAAAGAGAGTAGCCGCGTATAAGACACCAATCACTAATTGCTATCCCATTTCGTGAAAATATTTTTGCTACATCTAGGATTTTCCTTTTACAAATCTCAGCTAGTGTTATGTACAGTTGAAAACCAGTTAAGGGGAAAGAGTTTGGCAGGTTAATTACTCTGTGTCAATAACGTTCACAGCCAAGTTACATTCTATTTATTGACACAGAATTTGCATTACTATGAGCCTATTCATGAAATTGCTTGTATCCTTTTTCTTTATCCAATAAAAAAGGAAAGAAATTGCATGTATCTCTATCTTTGGGTCACATAAGAATCGTTTGATGGCTTTCAAAATCTTCCCGGTAGCACAGGTAGGGGTGGAAATGAGCCGGGTTGAGCCGGACTTTGGTTGAATAGGTTAAGCCTAATTGAAAAAACTAAGACAGTTGCTTTTGACTTTCAATACTTCCTATAAACACAAGTAAAAGACTAAAAATACCCCCGGCTTATAACTAAAAAACACGTCGGCAGTTAACTGCCGCTGATTTTTTTTGTCATTTACTTGTGTTACTAAGACACAATAAATGTCAAAAAAGCAATCTTCAAAAGCTTAAGCCTTGGTCTTTTACCTGTCAAAGACTTTATTTTAAGTTTGACTTGACATTTTTAAAAGTCTGGCCTGACCTATTAAACTGTCAAAAAGCCTGGTTTATGTTACAAATTTCAAACAGAGTTTGTTCATCAATTTTCTTTTTCCTTTCAATTTGTGCAACGTACTTAATATAGAGATAAACATTAATTAGATACAAATTAAACTAATAATTTGTGTGTACCGTGTGTTATATTTTAATTTTTGGTGGTTGGTAAATAGTATGGATAACTCTTGCCTCGTTAGATGAAGTTAATCTGATATATGAGGGAAATACCAAGAGGTTGTGTTGTATCCAAAATACAAAATAAAATAAAAAACTGAAATAATAATAATTGTGGTATGAGAATTTGAAGGATAGTAATTCTTTTTTGATATATGTAAATATAAATAATAAATATGGAAAAATGTAATATACTTATATACGGGCCGACCTGATAGGCTTAATAGGTTTTTTTATAAGTCTAAACCCGACGTAATTAAATTAATAGACTTTTTAAAAAGCTCAAGTTTGACTCATTTATTAAACGAGTTAGGCCAAGCCGGGCTTTTAGTAAGCCGAGCTATAAGCCCTTGACGGACGGCCTGACCTATTCCCACCCCTAAGCCCGCATTTTAACAAAATCCTATTTTACATCTAAAAAAAAAAGGAAAATATCTCATACACCAGATAACCACTTTTTTTTAATGGAACCAACCAACTACAAGTAAACACATTGAGAAGGAAAGAAATTAAAAGTGTGATGTGATAAACATGATATCTATTTGAGAGATAAGAATTGTTTGGTTCTCGAGAGTTACTTTTACTTCCATGATTTCTTAGAAAATTCAACAAGCCTAAAAATACATTTTTTGACAAAAAACACACAAATTTATCAATTGGAATACCCAAAAAATGGTGTTTTCCCCCTTCAAATTTACTAATCACATGTTAGGGTTGAAAAGGTACCTGCAGCAATTTTGATGGTTGCTCTTTAGGTTTTTTGTGTTGCTCAAAATAGACAAAATATAAAATCCTTCCACAAGAAGAAAAGAGTGGAAAAAGGTACATCATTGTAAGATATCTCCGCGATAAATAGAGTATTACTTTTCCCACCCTATGCCTTCCTAGTGCGCCCTGTAATTTTTTTGAAATGCCTTATAATTATGAAATCCGAATTGCAAAGGGGCATTTTTGAAAAAATTACAGGGCGCGCTAGTAAGGTATAGGATGGGAAAAGTAATACTCCGATAAATATGACTATTTTTGGGGTTTGGTTTATGAGCCCAATGGGCCATCACCAACCCAAAAAAACATGAGAAAATCATTTGAAGGTTGCTCTTTAGGCACCCTCTTTTTCTTTTGGTGCAAGCTCTTTGGGCACCCACTATCCAGCGACACTTAAGTGTCGTTTGACATTTTTTAGTTTGGTATAAGGCTTAAATAAGAAAAGGTCCCTGTAATTTCGCACATTTTTGGTTTTAGTCCCTTTAAGTTTTTGGGTCATGCTAACCGGTGCCCGGGCACTGGTTAAGCATACCAAAAAAGGAAATTATTACTATAAACGGAAATTGTTTGACTTTTTATAAATTAATTACACAATTTCAATGAATTAACTACTATATAATTTCCTTTTTAGTATGTTTAACCAGTGCCCCGGGGACACCGGTTAGCATTTCCCTAAGTTTTTTTCTTCTTGCGAGACAACCCTTGTAATTACATAACCTTTTGACATTCGTCCCTATCGTTCGTTTTTGTTAAAAGAAAACGTTGTTACAAGTGCCACATAAGCCTCTGTTAGCCAGTACAACATTTTTTTAACAGAAACGGACGGCAAGAACGAATGTCAAAATATTATGTAATTACAAAGGCTGTCTCACAAGAAAAAAACTTACAGACTAAAACAAAAAACGCAACTTACATTAACCTTTTTCTTATTTAAGCCTAGGTATACCTTATTTGAAAGTCTCTCGATCAGACGGGGCTATTTTTGTCATTCGAAATCATTTTCTTTCTTTTTACGAAAACATGTATAAAAAAACAGTTTTTTATTTTTATTTTCAGTATGCGATTTTCTGTTCAGCTATGAAATTGATCCTCTCCGACGCTAACAACAACACACTTTCAAATTTCAATTCTATTTCTGCGTTATTTTGACAGAAGAAACAAATCGAATAAAAATTGAGTTGTGTGGTGTGATTAATGAAATGGGGGGTGAAAAAACGAAGAGAGTGGTTTTCGTGACTGTAGGAACGACTTGTTTCGACGCTCTGGTGAAAAGTGTGGATTCAGAAACTGTTAAAAAAGAGTTACTTGCAAAAGGGTATACCCATCTTCTTATTCAAATGGGTCGTGGATCCTATCTTCCTACCAAGGTAGTAATTACTTTCAATCATTGTCTTCAATCTGCATTATTATTTTTTTGTTGTTTACTATGCTTTCGTAAATTGTAATTGTGATCTTGTTATGTGGAAATTTACCATGACAGAATTGTTCTCATTTTAATGTGATTATGTTTTTTTTTAATCATTTGCGTTTTTGCGTTGAAATGGGATTTGGCGGTTCAAAAATGGAGGAAGATAACAATGTAGTGAAATTTGTAGACAAACTTTCCTTGTTTAAAGAAAAGTTGAAGCACATAATTGTATTACTATGAAGCACCTCACCAGACATTACACTTACATTTCGAAATCGGTAATAATTTGAGAAAATGAACCAATCGAATGTAATCATATGTGTTGATGTTGTGTTAGTATCGGACATCATACACTCTTTCATAATTTAGTGTCAGTGCTATATTACATTTACTTTAGTAGATAACATGGGGAAAAGTGTCCGTTTACATAGACGACACTCCGCTTTGTACTGAGTTGGTTTTCGTTAACTTTTTATTGTAGTCCGAAGGAGATTGTACATTGGCCGTAGATTACTTCACTTTTTCTTCCAGTATTGCAGATCATATCAGATCTGCTTCTCTTATCATTAGCCATGCAGGTATGCTTGTCCTTTATATGTTGTTATTCACATTATTATGTAATTATAGACGCATTGTAATTCTTAGGCCTTGGTGGCTTGTTTGTATTATGCTCTCCCATTATGATTGAGAAGTATTAGCAATCATGTTTAATTATTTAATGGCATGGTGTTTGCCTGTTTGGTTAATATCTGATAACGTATTCCTTTGACAAAGTTGGCTTTTAAAAACAATTGGTTTTCTGCAATTAACTCGCTAGTTCAAGTGAGCCAATAATTTATAATGATTTACTTACCGTTCCTTTCCATTGCTCCACATATGAAGTGGAAATGATTGTTGTGTTTGTATTTGTTTCTTTTTTTTGGTATGTAGATGAAGTGGTAAGCATCACTAAAACTCACACCACTTCGAGGTCCTGGATTCGAACCCGGGTGAAGGTGTCCAACCTAGCGATTTCGGCATCGCGAGTTGCTGTGTTGTATTTGGTAGGAATAAATTATGAAAATAGAGAAAAGGAAATAAGCATTTTATTACTTGATTGGGAATGATCAGAATGAGAAAAAATATCTCTCCTCAAAATAGTTTTTCCTTGACGCTTTCCCTTTTCACTACTAAATAATCACTTGCTTAATTCTCTCAAAATACAACCCCTGAATCTAAAATATCAATAGTAATAGAGATGAAAATCATTGTACTAATGCAGATCTTAGATCTGCTTCAAGGTGATATCACTGTCTGAATTTGGAAAATGGAATGAAAAGGATTGCAATGCAGGGAAAGAAAAGTGGCACAGGTAATTAGAGTACCTAGTTTGCTAGGGAAATTCGTGTTAAAATCAGCACATGTATTATTATGTGACTGTAAATGGACAGAGTACAGCTGAAGGGAAAGCCCTCGGATCAGAGAAAGCTCTCGGCTCCAGCAAAGACAATATTTTACTCAACATAGTATTTCTCGATTTCTTCGTTCCATATAACAGACTTCCTATGGTTTTTCTCTCCATAACTAGCTAACACTCTCCTCTCTGCCTATAGTCTTTCTACTTCTTTGGGCCTTCAAGTATAAACTTTAAGGGGTTTCGTGGACTGCTTGGAGATCACACGATTTCGATTGCTATCCATATCACCCCCTCAGCCCCTCTAACATTTGCCAAGTCCTTAAGGCAGAGATTTGGAAATATCTTTGATTATCTCAGCCCCCTGCCAAGTTGTTTTCTCTACTAGTGGACACTTTCATCTTTTGTTGATCACACAACCTCAGGATTCATAAGTTCAGGTTCTTCTACCTCCATTTCAGGGTGCACTGTTTCTGCCACAACACTGATAGGACCCAAAATATGAATTGGAAAACTTAATTGTACTGATACTAAATAACTCAACCAAAACGATAATTCTGTTACAGAGTATAGAAAGAATTTGAAATGCAAATATAAGAGCTCCTTTCAAAATGATAAACCTGTTGGAAAAGGAGCCGTATCATGGCCGGATACAGGGGAGGGCAAGGGTGGGCTCCAGCCTCTCCCTCCCCCCAAAACAACTATTAATGCATATAATCATGTTTGAATCAAGTTTGGTTTTGGGCTTTTTTAGGGTTTTCTCTCGGTGGACCAGAGATTGTGCGGTGGTGGAGGCTGATTGATCTTTTGAAAAGGTGGATATGGATCAGTTTGGGTTCTGAGGACTGGATTTTCTTTTACAAGGGTGTTCATTTGGGGGTGAGTAGTGACGACGTGTGTTATGGATGCCGTTTTTCAGTGGTCGGTTGTCTAGGAGTCAGTTTTTGGTGGGGATGTTTACTTTGGTGGGTGTTGTCCTTAGGGGTCTTTGTTGGGGTTTTTGTTTTCAGGTGTTCCGCCTATATACGGCGCCTTTTGTTTGTACTTCACCGGTCTCTGTTCGTCTTGTGCAGGATCGGGGTTTTTAATAAACTTTTGCTGATTCAAAAAAAAAAAATCATGTTTGAATACTATGAACTTTTTTTTTTTTTTGGTTTCTCTAAGTTTTTTCCACTGGAAAAAATTG